>Ga0136846_1229973_pt1 | contig 22771 bp, 23 predicted proteins | sample HopSoiMetagenom2_FD_96841 | JGI IMG/M metagenome (GOLD analysis project Ga0136846, IMG submission 96841) | Grasslands soil microbial communities from Hopland, California, USA - 2 Assembly 2016 (version 4) | ecosystem: Environmental > Terrestrial > Soil > Grasslands | place: USA: Hopland... | reverse complement strand
CTACGGCCAGTCGGCGGCGCTGCAGGCCGGCTTCGATGCCGCGCAGGGCGAGGTGATCGTCACGCTCGACGGCGATCTGCAGAACGATCCGGACGACATCCCCGAGCTACTGACGCTGCTAGACGAGAAGCCGGATATCGACGTCATCTCCGGCTGGCGCAAGGAGCGGCAGGACCGCACGGTGTCGCGCAAGCTGCCCTCGATGGCGGCGAATGCGCTGATCTCCAAGGTGACGGGCGTGCGCCTGCACGACTATGGCTGCGCGCTGAAGGTCTACCGCGCCGACATCATTCGCGGGCTCAGGCTCTACGGCGAGCTGCACCGCTTCATTCCGGCGCTCGCCGCGGAAGTGGGCGCGAAAATCGTCGAAGTGCCGGTGCGCCATCACGCGCGCACGCGCGGCGTGTCCAAATACGGCATCGACCGCACGTTCCGCGTGCTGCTCGACCTCCTCTGGATCAAGTTCCTGATGCGCTTCCTGCATCGCCCGCTGCAGGCGTTCGGCGGCGTCGGGCTCGGCTTCGGCGGCGCGGGGTTCCTCGTGCTCGCCTGGCTGACGGCGGAGAAGCTCGCCTTCGGCCACGAAATCGGCGGCCGCCCGCTCCTCCTCCTCGGCGTGCTGCTCATGCTGATCGGCGTGCAGCTCGTCGCCACCGGCGTGATCGGCGAGCTCCTCACGCGCATCTATCACGAGCCGCAGGGGCGCGCGCAGTACCTGCTGCGGCGCCAGCCCCGCAAGGGATCCTGAAAACCGCCGTACGCATCATCGTCGGCGTCGCGATCCTCGCGGCGGTCGTCTGGTACGCCGACCCGGAAGCGCTGGCCATGCAGCTCAAGGCGGCGGACCCGAGCTGGTTCGCGCTCGGCCTCGCCTGCTCCATCGTCTCGAACGTCATCTCGGCCGCGCGCTGGGCCGCCATCGCGCGCGGCCTCGGCCTGATCGCGCCACTACCGTCGGCGGTGGCGAGCTATTTCCGCGGCATGACGATGAACGTGCTTTTGCCCGGAGCAACGGTATCCGGCGATCTCCTGCGTGGCTACGAGCTTTCCCGGCTGGGGAACCCGATCCTGCGCGCGGGATTATCCGTGCTGCTCGACCGGTTGAGCGGCCTCTGGGTGCTGTGCGCGATGTCGCTCGCCGCCCTCCTCGTCGCGTTCGCGCTAGCCATGCTGCGCGTCGACGCGACGATGTGGCTCTACGTCGCAGGGCTTTGCGCCGCGCTCGTCCTGCCATGGGTTCCGATTCCGTACGCGCGGTGGGAACAGGTGCGCCGCGACGCGCTGGCCTCCGGCGGCCCGGTGTTCTCGTCGATCGGACTCTCGGTATTGGTCCAGGTGTTCTCGGCCGCGGCGCTGTGGCTGTTCGGCTTCGCCGCCGGACTGGAGCTCACCTACCCGGTGATGTTCGCCGCCGCGGCGCCGATCTTCATCATGGGCGCGATGCCGCTCGGCTGGGGGGGCTTCGGCGCGCGCGAGCTTTCGGCGGTGGTGGTGCTGGGCGTGCTGGATGTGGCGGCCGACCAGGCCACCGCGACCGCGCTGCTGTATGGGATTTCGGCGGTACTGCAGGGCGTGCTGGCGGCGCCGCTGTTTCTAGTTCGCCGCCGAAGCGTTAATTAGCGACTGCTCGCCGACGCGGTGCGCGATGCCGTTGCGCAGGCGCAGCACCTTCCAGAAGAAATTGATGCGCGAGACCTCGGTGAGCTGGTCGGCGCTCGACACCATGTCGGTGAGCTGGAACTCCGGATGGAAGCCGAGCTTGTCGGAGAAGCGCGCCAGGCTGCGCTCGACGGCGGCGACGACGCGATTGTCCGAGCGCACATGGTTGACGATGAAGATCTCGCCGTCGGGCTTGCACACGCGGTGCAGCTCCTCGAGCAGCTTGGCCTGCTTCTCGACCACCGACACCACGTACATCGCGACGACCTTGTCGAAGCTCGCGTCGGGAAACGCCATCTGCTGCGCGTCCATCTCGAGCAGCGCGTCGACGTTGGTAAGGCGGCGGCGCGCGACTCGCATGCGCGCCTTCTCCAGCATCTCGGCGGAGACGTCGACCCCCGTTATGCGTACGTCGCGCGGATAGAGCGGCAGGGAAAGCCCGGTGCCGACGCCCACTTCGAGGACGCGATCGCCCGGCCGCAGGCGGAGGACTTCGACCACGGCCTTGCGGCCCGCGTGCAGCACGGGGCCGAACACCGCGTCGTATACCGATGCATAGCGGCGATACGCCGCTTTGGTCGACTCTAGCTGCATTGCCGTTCTGTGAGGGTTTTGAGCGCTCTACGGACGAGTGCCTTCTGTAACGGCACCTTGTAGCCATTATGCCGCAGAGGCTGGGCCTCCTGAAGGGCCGCCTCGGCCGCGGCTGCGAACCTGTCCTCGCCCGCCTCGCGCCCAAGGAGCTCGCGCTCGGCCGCCGTTGCGCGCCACGGTACCGGTGCCACTCCCGACAAAATGATACGGGCATGCGCGATCTTGCGTCCGGAAAAACGCAGCGCGCAGGCCACGCCCGCGAGCGCGAAGGCCCAGGTTTTCCGCTCCATCGCCTTGAGATAGACGCTGCCCGTGGGCTCGGGGTGCGGCGGCAGACGCAGGCCGGCGACCAGCTCGTTCGAAGCGAGCACGGTTTCCGTGCGGCGCTCTTCGCGCGGCGCCTGCATGAAGTCCGCGAGCTCGACCCAGCGCTCGCCCGCCGGGCCGACGATGCGCACGGCGGCATCGAAGGCCATCAGCGCCGGCACGATATCCGATGGGTGCACGGCGTAGCACGGCCCACCGCCCAGAATCGCGTGGTTGCGGTTCTCGCCGTCGCGCGCCGGACAATCCTCGCCGCCTTTCAGCCAGCAATCGATGCGCGAATTGCGGAAATACCAGCACCGCGGCCGCTGCAGGAGATTGCCGCCGACCGTGGCGAGATTGCGGATCTGGGGTGTGGCGGCGAGCGAGGCGGCCTGGGCGAGCGCGCTATAACCGTCGCGCACGACCGGATGCTCCTCGAGCTCGGCGAGCGTGGCGAGGGCCCCGATCTCGAGTCCCTCGGGCTTGGCCTGGACGCCTCCCGGCAGGAGCGCCTTGACGTTGACCAGTGACTCCGGCGCGGCGAGATCCGCCTTGATGAGCGTCAGGAGATCGGTGCCCCCGGCGAGCGGGCGCGCCGCGGGGCCAATCGCCCCGAGAGCCGCGTCGAGGGTTGGGGGATGAGAGTAAGCGAACGGTCTCATGGGTGGGAAACCAGCGTAAGCCGTTGCGTCGATTTCTGCCCCGAATTCATGGCCACCAGCAGCTTGTCGCGGGTAATGGGCAAATCGCGGATGCGAACGCCGGTGGCATCGAAGATGGCGTTGGCGATCGCCGCCGCAGTGGGAATTATCGGCGGCTCGCCGATGCCCTTGGTACCGAGCGTGTTCGCCTCGAGGTCCGGCATGCTCTCGGTGGCATTCACGATCTGCGGGATGTCGCGCACGGTGGCGACCTTGTACTCCTCGAGGTTGGCGTTCAACGACTCGCCCAGCCGCTCGTCCATGACGCGCTCCTCCGCCAACGCGAAGCCGACGCCTTGCGTGACGCCGCCGATGACTTGGCTCTCGACGAGAAGCGGATTGATGATGCGCCCGCAATCGTGTGCCGCCACCACGCGGAGCACCGTCACTTCGCCGGTCGCCATGTCGACTTCGACCTCGGCGCATTGCGCACCGCAGGTGCGAATGCTCTTGTCCTGCGGATTCTTGCCGCGCTCGGCGCGGCCGTAGCCGCTCTTCTTCGCCTTGCGCGCCGCTTCGACCAGCGCCGGGCCGATGGTCGCCAGTGTCGTGCTGCCCGAGCTCGTCGGGCCGTAGAGGCCCGGCTTGGTATCGCCCAAATGGACCGTTACCCGCTCCAGGGGGATGCCAAGGATTTCGGCGGCGATCTGCGCCAACGCCGTGCGCGGCCCAGTGCCGATGTCCTGCACGCCGACGAGCACTTCCGCTCGGCCTTCCCGCATCGTGACTTCGACCGTCGCCGGCGGCCAACCGCCTCCCGCCATCCAGTCGTGCGCGGCGAAGCCGATGCCTTTGCGCCTGCGCTGCCAATCGAACACGTCCGCTACCCGCTCGATGCACCGGCGAAGACTCTGCGCCGAGGTGTAAGGCTTGTCCTCGCTCTGGTCGCGCTCGGCGTAGTTGCGCAAGCGCAGAGCGATCGGATCCATGCCGAGCTTGCGCGCGAGCTCGTCCATCGCCGACTCGAGGGCGAAGTTCGCTTCCACATACCCCGGCCCGCGAAAAGCCACCGAAGGACCGGCGTTCAGCTTCATCGCGGTCTGCTCGGCGCGCACGTTCCCGCAGCGATAGAGAGTCATGTAGGTGCCGGTGAGGTCGCTGTCCTCGCCGCCCACCTGATAGGCGCCGGATTGGAAGGTGATGCGCGCGTCGATGGCGGTCAGCGTGCCGTCGCGCTTGGCGCCGAGGCGAAGGTGCTGGCGCGTCGCGTTGCGGTTGCCGGAGGCGAGGTTCTCCTCCGTGCGGTCGAGCATCAGCTGCACCGGCCGCCCGGCGCGCTTGGCGAGCAGCGCCGCGATGACCGAATGCTTCCACGCGATCTGCTTCGCGCCGAAGCCGCCGCCCATGTGCGGCGTGATGACGCGCACCTTCTCCTTCGACAGGCCGAGCTTTTGCGCCACCTCGTCGCGCACGGCAAAGATGCCTTGGGTCGACTCGTACAGCGTGAGCTCGTCGCCTTCCCACACTGCCGTGCAGCCGTGCGGCTCGAGCGCGTTGTGCAGCGCCGTCGCCGTGGTATAGCTCGCCTCCACGACCGCGTCCGCCTCGCGCAGGCCGGTGAGCACGTTGCCGCGCTCCTGGACTTTCGTCGCGGCGGGCTTGCCTTCCGTCACGTCGAACGCGAGCGGCAGGTATTCGACTTGGATCAGTCGCAATGCGTCCTGCGCAACCTCCTCGCTCTCGGCTGCCACCGCGGCCACCTCGTCGCCGATGTAGCGCACCGTCGTGTCGAGGAGCCGCGTGTCGTCGTGCCAGCTGATGTCCGGGCCGTTCGTGCTCGACACGACGGCGTGGACACCGGCAAGCGCTTCCGCCCGCTTCGTATCGATGCGCAGCACCTTGGCGTGCGGATGCGGGCTGCGCAGGATCTTTGCGTACAACTGTCCCGGCAAGCGCACGTCGCTCGAATAGCGCGCGCGGCCCGTTACCTTCTCCGCGCCTTCCAGCCGGGTGGTCATGGATGGTCCCGCGCCAGTCGCGCGGCCTTCAGGATGTGCTGGTACGCGCCACAGCGGCAGAGGTTGCCGCAGACGGCGCGCTCGATTTCCTCGTCCGATGGATGCGGCGTGCGATCGAAGAGGGCCTTCAGGCTCATGATCTGCCCGGGCGTGCAGTATCCGCACTGGAAGGCATCGGCCTCGATGAAGGCGCGCTGCAACGGGTGCAGCTCGCCCTCATCGCTCCCGGCGGCCACGCCTTCGATGGTGGTGACCTCGCGGCCTTCGCAATCGACGGCGAGCACGAGGCAGCTGTACACGGCGCGCCCGTCGAGGTGCACGGTGCAGGCGCCGCAGTTGCCCATGTCGCAAGCCTTCTTCGCGCCGGTGAGGCCGAGGTTGTGCCGGAGCGCATCGAGCAACGTACGGCGCGGCTCTACGTCCACCGATCGCTCGGCTCCGTTGACTCGAATGGGGATCATCGGCCACGCGAAGCAATCGCCGGTCCCGGCACATAGTTTGCAAACCCGGGTTTGTCTAATGAAGATTGCCCAAGTCGCCCCGCTTGCCGAGAGTGTCCCGCCCAAGCTTTATGGCGGCACGGAGCGCGTCGTTTCCTATCTGACCGAAGAGCTCGTGCGCCTTGGGCACGATGTCACGCTTTTCGCCAGCGCCGACTCCGAGACCTCCGCCCGCCTCGTAGCCTGCGCGCCGCGCGCACAACGCCTCGATCCTTCGCTGCAGGATCCGCTGGCGCACCTCGCGCTGATGCTGGAATGCGTACGCCAGTTCGCGCACGAATTCGACATCCTGCACTTCCACGTCGAGAACGTGCACCTGCCGCTTTTTCGGCCGATGGCGCGAAAGACAGTCACCACGATGCATAGCCGCGTCGACCGGCCGGAGCTCGCCCCGCTCTACCAGGAATTCCGCGACATGCCGCTGGTCTCGATCTCGAACAGCCAGCGCGCGCCGCTTCCCTTCGCGAACTGGGTCGGCACGGTGTACCACGGGCTCGCGCGCGAGGTGTGCCCGTTCAATCCGGCGCCGCGCGGCAACTACTTCGCGTTCCTTGGACGGGTGTCGCGCGAGAAAGGCCTCGAGCGCGCCATCGAGATCGCGCGCCGCGCGAATGTGCGCCTGCGCATAGCGGCGAAGGTGGACCGTGCCGACGAGGATTACTTCGAGCAGCGCCTCAAGCCGCTTTTCGCGCTGCCGGGCATCGAGTTCGTCGGCGAGATGAACGAGGCGGACAAGCCCGCCTTTCTCGGCAACGCCACGGCGCTGCTTTTTCCGATCGATTGGCCGGAGCCCTTCGGCCTCGCCATGATCGAGGCGATGTCGTGCGGCACGCCGGTGATCGCCTGGCGAAACGGCTCCGTCCCCGAGGTGGTCGAGGAAGGCCGCACCGGCATCGTCGTGCAATCGATGGACGAAGCAGTGGCGGCGACCGTTCGCGCCGGGCGCATGGACCGACTCGCGGTGCGCGATCGCTTCGAGGAGCGCTTCTCGGCCGCGCGCATGGCGCAGGACTACCTGGCGGTTTACCGGGCGCTCGCCCGGCGTCGCGCCCTGGCGGCGACGGCATGAAGCGAGAGGCTGACAACACCGCGACGGTGCTCGTACCGGGCGTCGTCTCGCTGGCGGCGTCCAGCCGACGCACGCTCAAGCACGGCGACAGCTTCGCCATGTTCGACGAGCTCGGCGACGTGGTCGACGTCGAGCTCTCGCCTGCGGGGCTTTTCCACCACGATACGCGTTACCTGTCGCGGCTCTCGTTCACCATCGAGGGGCACCGGCCGCTCGTCCTCTCCTCGACGGTGCAGCCGGACAACGTGATGCTCGACGTGGACCTGACGAATCCGGACCTCTTCGACCGCGAGGGGAACCTGGTCCTCGGCAAGGACACGTTCCACATCGGCCGCTCGAAGTTCCTTTGGCAGGCCTCGTGCTACGAGCTCTTCACCGTCACGAGCTACAGCGAAAGCCGCCGGCGACTGAACTGTGCGCTCGAGTTCGACGCCGATTTCGCCGACCTGTTCGAGATTCGCGGCTACCGGCGCAGCGCACGCGGACGCATCACGGCGCAGGTGCTTTCGCGCAACGAGGTGGAATACACCTATGCATCGCTCGATGGCATGCCGCGCCGAATGCGCATCTACTTCGCGCCGAGCCCGACGCGGCTAACCGAAACCGCGGCCACCTTCGACCTCGACCTGGCTACGCGCGAGCGGCGGCCAATCGCGGTGACCATCCAATGCGCCGAAGGCGACGAGGTGCCCCGCGCGGAGCGCCGCTTCTTCGTTACCCGCCGCATCGCCCGCCGCAGGCTCGCTGCCGCGCGCGAGGCGGCGCCGGTGATCGAGACGTCCAACCTGGTCTTCAACAGCGTGCTCGAGCGCTCGAGCGCGGACCTCACGATGTTGATGACGCAAACGCCCCACGGCCCGTACCCGTACGCCGGCGTGCCCTGGTTCTCGACGGCGTTCGGCCGCGACGGACTGCTGACGGCGCTGGAAATCTTGTGGATCGAGCCGGACGTCGCGCGCGGAGTGCTGCGCTTTCTCGCTGCGAACCAAGCCGACGGCGACGACGCGGCCGCGGACGCCGAGCCCGGCAAGATCCTGCACGAGGTACGCGAGTGCGAGCTGGCGCGGCTCGGCGAGGTGCCTTTCGCGCGCTACTACGGCTCCATCGACTCGACCCCGCTCTTCGTGGCGCTTGCCGGCCTGTACTACGAGCGCACGCGCGATCAGGACACGCTGCGCGCGATCTGGCCGAACGTGGTGCGGGCGCTCGAGTGGATCGAGCGCTCGGGCGACCGCGACGGCGACGGCTTCGTGGAATATGGGCGCCGCCGCACGAGCGGATTGCGCAACCAGGGCTGGAAGGATTCCGACGACGCCGTGTTCCACGCCGACGGCACGCTCGCCGAGGGGCCGATCGCCCTGTGCGAAGTGCAGGGGTACGTCTATCTCGCCTACCGCATGGCTGCGCGCCTCGCCGCCGAGATGGACGACCTGCGCCTCGCCGCCGGGCTGACCCTCAAGGCGGAGAAGCTGCGCCGGGCGTTCGAGGATGCGTTCTGGGACGAGGACCTCGGCACCTACGCCATCGCCCTCGACGGCGCTAAGAACCGATGCCGCGTGCGTACCTCGAACGCCGGGCAGCTCCTTTTCACGGGCATCGCCGCGCCCGAGCGGGCCGCGCGCCTCATCCGCGACCTCTTCGGCACGGATTTCTTCAGCGGCTGGGGCATCCGCACCGTGAGCCGGCGCGAGCGGCGCTACAACCCGGCCTCGTATCACAACGGGTCCGTATGGCCGCACGACAACGCCATCATCGCCCTAGGGGTGGCGCGCTATGGCTACGCCAATGAGGCGCTCGCCCTGACGACCGCCCTTTTCGACGCCGCGGCCCATATGCACCTGCGGCGGCTGCCCGAGCTTTTCTGTGGCTTCGAGCGCAAGCGGGGCAAGGCACCCACCCTGTACCCGGTCGCCTGCGCCCCCCAGGCCTGGGCCGCCGTCACCCCCTTCGCCCTGACCCAGGCCTGCCTCGGCCTGGAGGTGGACGGCGGGGCTCGGAAACTGCGCCTACGCCGCCCCCGGCTGCCCCATTTCCTGGACTGGATGAGCGTCAAGCGGCTCAAGGTGGGGGACGCGAGCCTCGACCTGATGATCCGGCGGCACGACTCCAGTGTGGCCGTGAACCTCTTGGGCGAGACGGGGGCCGCAGAGGTGGAAGTGCTCCTATAATTTATCCATGCTGCGCATCCAGAACCCCTTCCCCCCGGTCGGCTCGAAATGGCGGGACGCCGACCGCCGCGCCAAGCGCACGGTCCAAGTCGTCCGCCTAGACGTCGAGTCGAAGCGTGTGCGTATCCACTGCATCGAGACCGACATCCTCTCCTGGGCCAAGCCCGAGCGCTTCAACGGCACCAGCCGGGGCTACATCCCGCTACAGGACGCCGGCCGCAAGCGCTAGCGGCTCTTTAGTCTACGTAGCGATTGGGTCCGGCCGCGTCGCGGCCGAGTGGCGGTTCGCCGGTATCGTCGGCTCCGCCTGAGTGGGTCTCGTCCAGGATGATGTCGACGACGCGCAGGAACGTGTCGCGCGGCGGCTTGGCCTGGCCGGCGATCCAGCGTTCGATTTCGGCCACCGGCGTCTGCAACGCTTTGGCGAGCTCGGAACGTCCGCCGAGGAGCTCGGCGGCCTTCATCAGGGCACGGCTATAGATGCTGGCAGTCACGCGCGAATCATTGCGTAACGTCGCGAGTCGCACAATCGCGGCGCCCCCGACAATTTGCATCGGGAGCGTACCGACAGTCGAAGCCTGACTAGTTGGCGCGGCCGGTTTTGTCGAGATGCAGGAGGACGATCTCGACCGCGGCGAGGAACACCATCTGCGGCGGCTCGTCGCGTCCTTCGAGCCAGGCGCGAAGCGCCGGCTCGGAGACGCCGAGATGCCGGGACAGCTGCTCCGCGCCACCGAGGATGAGGCACGCGCGGTGCAGTGCGCGGGCATACGTGCTTTCCCGCGCAGGCGGGGGGTTCGGACAATCGGCTGTCGCCGGGACCGGAGCGGCCATCGCCGCGATGATCAACGCGCGACGACGACCTCGCAAGTCGCCATCCGGCATATGCGCTTGTCGAAATTCGTCGAACCGCGTCGTCGGCGGCTAGTCGAATCGCGCCGCCGGCGAAGCGCCCGCCGCATCGCGGCCGACCGGCGGATCGTCCGCCGCGTCGGAGCCGGCGCTGTCCTCGATGAGGATGTCCACTACGCGCAGGAACACGTCGCGCGGCGGCTTCTTCTCACCGAGAATCCACTTCGCCACCTCTTCGAGCGGCACCTGCAGCGTGCGCGCGAGCTCCTCGCGCCCGCCGGCCATTTCCGCCGCCTTGCGCACCGCGCGGCTGTAGACGCTTGCTGCTTTCAACTCGCACTGCCCGGCGCGTCGAGGTGGAGCAGGATGATCGCCACCGCGGCGACGAAAATTTCGAAAGGCGGCTCTTCCGCCCCTTGCAGCCAGCGCTGGAGGTCGAGGTCCGCAACACCGAGGTGGCTCGCGAGCAGCGCCGCTCCGCCGACGATCACGCAGGCCTGGTGCAGCGTGCGCGCGTAGGTCGAGCGCCGTGCGTCCGGCGTGAGAGGACTGCCGCGCCAAGCGCTAAAGGGCGAGGTCCGCACTAGTTCTTCCGGCTCGCCAGGGCTTCGAGAAGCCGCTCGAGCGTCACCGGCTTGGCGAAGTGGTGGTCGAAACCGGCCTGCATGGCGTGCGCCACATCCTCCGGATTGGCGCGACCGGTAACGGCGATCAGCGTCATCGACTCGCCCCACGGCGCGCGGCGGATCTTCTCGGCGAGCGTGTAGCCCGACATGCCTTTGAGGCCGATATCGAGTAGCGCCGCGTGCGGCTGCGTCTCGGCACCGAGGCGCAATGCTTCTTCGCCGCTCGACGCCTTGTACGGGTCGTGGCCCGCGATGCGCAGGAGCGCGGTCAGCGTATGCGCGGCGTCCGGGTTGTCGTCCACCACCAGGATGCGCAGCGTCTGGGCAGCGGTCTTCAGGCGGACGGCGGCGCGCACGGCATCGCGGAACTCGACTGCCGCACGCTCCGCGCCCGCATTGAGCTCGAGCTCGGGCAGGTCGATGTAGGCCACGGCGCCCAGCGCCTCGCACGCCTCGCGCATCGCGGCGAGTGCGGTGGTGCGCAGCGACGTGGGCGTGGCCCGGCAGCAGATGAAGGGAATGTTGGCCGACCCGGGGTGCGCTTTCACCGATTGCAGGAAGGCGAGCATTTGCGAGCCTTCGAAATGCTGCCCGCACACGATAGCGTCGACCGCGTGGCTGCGAACGAGGTCCATGCCTTCATTCATGGTATGCACGGCAACCAGCGTGAACTCTGTGCCGAGGATCGCGGCAAGGGTCTGGAATCCGTCGCGGCTTTCTGCAATCAGCACGCGCTTTCGCTCCGGCCGGCGCGTCGAGGCCGCGGGCTCGCTATCGTCCAGGATGATGTCGAGCACTTTTTCGAACACCGCCTCCGGCGGAAAGGCTTTCGCCGCGAGCCACAGCGCCAGGTCGTGCGGATGCACGCCGAGCACCTCGGCCAGCTTTTCCCTTGTTCCCTTCGCCGCCAGGGCGCGCTTGAGAAGCCGCGCCGACGTCTGCGCGTCGAGCTTGTCGTCCCCCACGGCGCGAATGATACGCAAAGGGACCCGTAACTCTCACGTCGGGAATACCCCGACATGCGCCCCATAAAGCGTCATGTTGCTGAAGCTACAATCGCGCGAGTCCATGAGCGCCGCCACCGGGTCCGCGCTCGCCGAGAGCGAGAGCGACCTCGCCGATTTTTTCGAGAATGCCGCGATTCCGCTCCACTGGGTGGACGGGGACGGCATCATCCTGCGCGCGAACCGCGCCGAGCTCGAGTTCCTCGGCTACGCGGCCGAGGAGTATATCGGCCGCAAGATCGCCGACTTCCACGCCGATAGCGACATCATCTGCGGCATCCTCGAGCGCCTGACCAGCGGCGAGACCCTGCGCGACGAGCCGGCGCGCATGCGCGCCAAGGACGGCTCGATCAAGCACGTGCGCATCACCTCCAACGTAAAGCGCAAGGACGGAAAATTCCTCCACACGCGTTGCATTACGCGCAACGTGGACGCCGAGCGCGAAAGCACCGATTACCTCGAGGGCATGCTGGAAGGTTTCGTCGCCTACGACGGCGCCTGGCGCATGCTCTACATGAACCGCGCGGCGGAGCTGATCCTCGGTCGCGACCGGCGCGACGTGCTTGGCAAGACCTGGCACGAAGCCTTCCCGCACGCGGTGGGCAACCCCGTGGACCAGATGTACCAGCGCGTGATGAAGACGCGCCAAGCCGCGCGCATGGAGTTCCGCTACGCGCACTACGGCGACCGCTGGCTCGAGATCAGCGCTTCGCCGGTCGGCACCGGCGGCGTGGCGGTTTATTTCCGCGACATCACCGAGCTCAAGCGGCGCGAGCAGGCGCAGATGCGGCTTGCCTCCATCGTCGAGTCCTCCGAGGACGCGATCATCTCCAAGTCGCTGATCGGCATCATCGAGTCGTGGAACGCGGCCGCGGAGCGCATGTACGGTTACCGCGCCGACGAGGCGGTCGGCCAATCGATCCTCATGCTGATTCCGCCGGATCGCTACGGGGAGGAGGAGGAGATCCTTGCGCGCCTGCGCCGCGGCCAGCGCATCGAGCATTACGACACCGTCCGGCGGCGCAAGAATGGCGAGCTGTTCGACGTCTCCCTCACGGTCTCGCCGATGCGCGACGCCACCGGCGCGGTGATCGGCGCCTCGAAGATCGCGCGCGACGTCAGCGAGAGAAAGCGGGCGCAGCAGGCGCTCGAGGACGCGAACCGCTACAAGGACGAATTCCTCGCCATGCTCGCGCACGAGCTGCGCAATCCGCTCGCGCCGATCTCGAACGCGCTGCAGCTCATGCGCGTGGTGGACCCGTCGAGCACGCAGGCCGCGCATGCGCGCGCGATCATGGAGCGGCAGCTCGCGCACCTCGTGCGGCTGGTCGACGACCTGATGGAAGTCTCGCGCATCACCCGAGGCCGGATCGAATTGCGCCGGCAGCCGGTGCTGCTATCCTCGGTGATGCTGTCCGCGGTGGAAACCGCGCGCCCCGCGCTCGAGGCAGCCAAGCACAATTTCCGCATCGACATGCCGGCCGAGGCGATCGAGCTCGACGGCGACTTCGTGCGCCTGGCGCAGGTGATCTCCAACCTTCTCGGCAACGCAGCCAAGTACACCGACCCGGGCGGCGAGATCTCGCTGGAGGCCGAGCGTCGAGGCGACGAGGCGCTGATCCGCGTGCGCGACAACGGCATCGGCATCGAGGCCGACATGCTGCCGCGGATCTTCGACATGTTCGCCCAGGCGCCGGCTAGCCAGCCGCGCTCGCAGGGCGGCCTCGGCATTGGCCTCGCGCTCGCGCGCGCGCTCGTCGAGCTGCATGGCGGTCGCCTCGAGGTGTCGAGCGCCGGACTGGGCAAAGGCTCCGAGTTCACGGTGCGGCTACCGGTTGTGCGCGCGGTGCGCGCCCCAGGCGCGGGCGCGATTGCCGCGGAGAGCGGCGGCGCCGCGCGGCGGCGCGTGCTCATCGTCGACGACAACATCGATGCGGCCGAGACGCTGCAAATGGTGGTCAGCACCATGGGGCACGAGGCCGAAAGCGTCCACAACGGCCGCGCCGCGCTCGAAGCGGCGCGCGCTCGGCATCCGGATATCGTGCTGCTGGACATTTCCATGCCCGACATGGACGGCTTCAGCGTGGCGAAGCGCCTGCGCAGCGAGCCGGGCCTACGCGGGATCCGCGTCGTGGCGCTTACGGGATACGGGCAGCAGGACGATCGCCGGCGCACGCAAGAGGCGGGCTTCGACGACCACCTGGTAAAGCCGGTGTCGCCGGACGATCTGCGGCGGCTGCTGTCGGCCTAGCTACTTCAGGTTCTTCAGGTTGAGCGCGACCATCTCGAGATCGCGCGTGATGGCGCTGTGCTTCTCGCGCGCATCCGCGGGCTCGTTGGCGAGCCAGGTGAGCGTGCCGACGACGCTCGAGGCGATCTGCGCCGCCGACATGGCCGCCACGCCGGCGAAGCGCTGCGAGATCTCGGCAAGGCCGAGCTCTGCCGCTTTCGCCGCCACGTGGCCGAGCCGCTTCTCGATCGCCGCGCGATCGAGGTTGGTCGGCCACCGAATCGTTTCGCTGTCTCCGTTCAACTTCCTTAAGCCTCTGGACTATCTTATCTTTCGGTCACAACAATGAGCGGCAAGATCCTGGTGGTCGACGACGAGCCCGCGATGCGCGAGCTCCTGCGGCTGCACCTCGTCAACCACGGCTATCAGGTCATTGCTGCCGAGGACGCGGTGGTGGCCGGCCATCTCGTGGTGAAGGAGAAGCCGGACCTCCTCATCGTCGACGTGCACATGCCCTACATGGACGGCTACGAGTTCGTCGACGCGTTGAAGAAAGATCCGACTACGCGCGATATTCCCGTAGTGTTCCTCACCACGGACGACAACGTCGCGACGCAAGCTTCGCGCCTTGGCGCCGCGGCCTACCTCGCCAAGCCGGTGATGGCCGACCGGCTCCTCGACGTGGTGCGTCTCTACGTCGGCTAGCACTACGGCGCGATGAGGCCGTGGCGCACGGCGAAGCGCACGAGGGTCGGCAGGTCCTCGATGCCGAGCTTAGCCATGATGCGGCTGCGGTAGGTATCGACGGTACTCGGCTTCACGCCGACGGCGAGCGCGATTTCCTTGCTCGTGCGGCCCTCGACAACGAGGACCAGCACCTCGCGCTCGCGCGGACTCAGCCCTTGAAGGAGAGCGGCTTCGTGTTCTTCTTGCTTCGACACGTAATCGCCATAAAAAAAGAACGGCCCCGCTTGGTCTGGGGAGAGTGCGCGGGGCCTGGGGAATCGGCCGGCTCGGCTCGTACGACACCAGCACGGCGGGCACACAATAGCCGGGCGCCGAGCGAGCGTCTGTCCTGAAATCTGTACAAGGTCCTTTTCCTTAGGTTCCTAAGTATTTTCCCGACACCGCTGTCCAAGGGCCGGGAGCGGCCATTGCAATGCCGGCGGTATGAAGCTGCCGAGTCTGGGAAGTCTCAACGCCGAGCTCACGCCTCTCGCCGAGGACGTTTCGGCCCGCATCCGCACCATCTTCGACGATTGCCCGCACTTGAGCGGCTTCACCGTGCAGGACGTCAGCGCCCTGCCGGAAGCGCTCCGCCCCCAGGGCGTTGAGGCAGGCCTTGCCGTCACCGACATGGCGATCCACCCGCTGGTCAGCCGCGAGCAGTGCCAGTCGATCTACGAATCGCTAAGCCTCGCGCTGCTCGAGCTTCTCTGCGACCGGCCGGCCGCCAAGGAATACCTTCCCGGGCGCACATTCGCCCGGTCGGTGCACTGAAGCGGGGGCTATTGGCGCGTGGCGCGAGCTACGCCGCGCGGTCCGTCGGTATCCGGCGCGGTCGGCTCGGCCGTGGCGTCGATATCGATCTGGTGGCGAACGAACTTGGCCAGCGCCAGTACGAACTTGAGGCGATCGAGCGCGATGCGCTCCGGATAGTCCTGCATGGCAAGCTGGAGCTGCTCTTCGATCTGCAAGAGCTTGCCCTTGATCTCGGGCGACGACGGCGGGTAGAGCGGCATTTCTATTTCTCGTTGTTTTCCCTGACGCAGGCGAACGGTAGTCCATCGCCCGCGCCGGCGCAGTCGTCGGCAGCAGCAGCTTCTTGTAGTAACGGAACTACAGCCTGGGCTAGAGGAGGTCCTGCCACTTCGCGCGGATCTTGGCCTGCAGCTCCTTGCTCGCCTCGGCTACCGCCGGGAATTCCTCGATGTGGTCCCAAGGCCGGCAGGCGTCGATCACCGCCTTCGACGTGAACGGCGCGTCGTAGCGGTAGGCGACGAACATCGGATCGTTCTTCGATCCCATGCCCCGCTGGATGATGTCGATGTCGATCGCCGGGTCGGTCCGCGTGGCGACCGCCCACATCACCTCCTGCAGGTTGGACGGATCGATGTCCTCGTCGACCACCACCGAATAGCGCGACATGTAGGCGCCGACGCCGCACTGGCTGAGGATGTGGCCGGCCTGGCGGGCATGGCCGGCGTAACGCTGCCGGATCGCCACGACATTGAACATGCGCGCGCCGCCGATCTCGTGCGCCCATACCGCCTTCACGTCGGGCACGCCGGCCGCTACGAGCGCATCGTGCAGCAGCGCCGAGCGCATCACCGCCTTGGAATACGAATAGTCGTTCGGCGGCTTGGCCGGCGGGCTGCCCACCATGATCGGATGGTGGCGGTAGTACACGCGCTCGACGCTCACCGCGGGCGCCTTGCCTTCCTTGCCGGGGTAATAGCCATGGAATTCCCCGAACGGGCCCTCGGTGCGCTCGTCGTTCGGCTCGACGTGCCCTTCGAGCACGATCTCCGCGGCGGCGGGAAACGGCAGGCCGGTGATTTCACCGGGAATGACCGCCACCGGCCGGCCGAGGATCGCGCCGATGTAGTTGTACTCGCACATGCCGAAAGGTACCTCGATGCCGGAGATGAGGTAGCCGAGCGGGTCGGCGCCGATCACGATCACGACCGGGAAGCGCTTGCCCGCGGCCTTGTGCTTTTCGTAGTGGATGCGGCCGTGCTTGCCCGAGACCATGTCGAGCGCGACATGGTCTCGGTCCAATAGCTGGACGCGATAGGTGCCGACGTTCACCCAGTCGGTATCTAAATCGCGCGTGATGACCGAGCAGCCGGTGCCGATGTACGGGCCGCCGTCCATCTCGTGCCACACGGGCGATGGAAACTTGCGCAGGTCGACTTCCCGGTCGACGTTCTCGAGCGCGGCACCGCTCTTCACCACCGTGGCGGGGAAGCGGGCTGCGCCCTCCTTCCATTTCGCCGGCTTGCCGCGCAGCGCCTCGACCAGCCCGCCGTGCGTCTTCTCGATCGGCAGCCGCAGGATGGACGATAGGCGCGCCGGGCTCGACGTGCTGCAGGTGAGCACGCGGAAGCCCTTCGGATAATCCTTGATCTCGTCGAAGAGGAGCGCCGGCGGCACGTCCTTCTTCACGTTGAGCTCGCTGATCGCGCCGAGCTCCAGGTTGCAATCCGCGCCGCGCACGTGGCGCAGCTCGCCGAGCTTCTCCACTTCGGCGAGCCAGGCGCGCAGGTCGAGAGGATCGCTGGTCACAGGCGGCGATGCTAGATCATCTTCGCAATCACCGGAAAGTACTCCGCGGTGTGCCCGGCGGCGGCCGCCTTTTCCAGCAGCGCCTGGGCGTGCTTCACGCCGGAGAGCTCGATGCGGGTCATCTTGGAGAGCTCGAGCGCGTAAGCGGTGTCCTTGAGCGCGTATTCCACCGAAAAGGCGCGCTCGGGAAAGCGGTTCGGCACCATGGCCTTCATGCCGTGGTTGCGCAGCGCGAAGCTATCGGCTGATCCTTTGGACAGGATGTCGAAGGCCTTTTCCGGATCCAGCCCCAGCTTGCGGATCACGGCCAGTGCCTCGGCCAGGGCGGCGACGTTCTGGAACAGCACCATGTTGTTGATGATCTTCATCGCTTGGCCCGCGCCCACCACGCCGCAGCGCTCCACGTCGGTGGCGAAGTGCTCCAACAGCGGCTTCACCCGTGCAAACACGTTCTCGGTACAGCCCACCATGACGAGGAGCCGGCCCTCCTCCGCGGCCACGCGCGTGCGCGCGACGGGCGCGTCGATGAAATTCACGCCCTTCGCCTGGAAGCGCGCCGCGATGTCGCGCGCCACGGCTAGCGGCGTGGTGCTGAGGTCGATGACGTAGGTGGCAGGCTTCATGTGCGTGAGCAAGCTCGCCTGGCCCACGCACACCTCCTTCACTTCCTTCGCGCCCGGCAACGAGAGGAACACGGCCTCGCATTGCTCGGCAATCTCGCGCACACTGGCCGCGCTCTTCACGCCGTGAGCCTTCAGCCGCTCGAGCGGCTCCGCTGTCACGTCGTAGACAATCACCTCCTTGCCGCTCTTCTGCGCAAGATGGCGGCAGATGGGTTCCCCCATCACACCGACACCGATGAAGCCGATCATGGGCGGGCGATTTTACGCGCCTTGTGTGTCAAACTGGCACGGTCTCACCCTCGCCGAAAGCTGAAGTGCTCGAGACGACGATTCCGGCGCGCCTGGATCGCCTGCCCTGGTCGCCATGGCACTGGCGCGTGGTCATCGCGCTCGGCGTCTCCTGGTTGCTCGACGGGCTGGAAGTCACGGTGGTCGGCTCGCTCGGCCCCGCGTTGCAAAGGCCCGACACACTCGGACTGACGGCGAGCCAGATCGGCTGGGCCGCTTCCGCTTACATCGGCGGCGCCGTGCTCGGCGCGCTCGTCTTCGGCCGCATGGCCGACAGCCTCGGGCGCAAGCGCATGTTCCTCGTCACGCTGGTGGTCTATCTCGTCGCCACCGTCTTTACCGCGTTCTCCTTCGACCTCTGGTCCTTCGCCCTCTGCCGGTTCGTCACCGGCTTCGGCATCGGCGGCGAATACGCCGCGATCAACTCGGCCATCGACGAGCTGATTCCCGCTCGCGTGCGCGGCACGGTCGACCTCGCCATCAACGGCACGTTCTGGGTCGGCGCGGCGATGGGCGCCGGGCTCTCCATCGTCCTGTTGCAACCCGATTGGCTGGGTGCCCAATGGGGCTGGCGTCTCGCCTTCCTCGCCGGCGGCGTGCTCGGCTTCGCCATCCTGCTCGTGCGCCGTCACGTGCCGGAAAGCCCGCGGTGGCTGATCCGCCATGGGCGGGCCGAGGAAGCGGAAAAGGTGGTACTCGACATCGAGCGCCAGGTGGAAAAATCGCATGGCCCATTACCGGCGGTCACCGCACGGCTCTCCATGCGCGCGCTCGCCGCGCCGGGATGGACGGAAATCGCACGCTTGATGGCGACGCGCTTTCGCCGTCGCGCGGCGCTGGGTCTCACCTTGATGGCCGCGCAGGCGCTGTTCTATAACGCGATTTTCTTCACCTATGCGCTGGTGCTCGCCCGCTTCTACGGCGTGCCGGAGGAGCACGTCGGCTACTACATCTTTCCCTTCGCGCTCGGCAATTTCCTTGGGCCGCTGGTGCTAGGGCGCCTGTTCGACAGCATCGGCCGCCGCAAGATGATCGCCGCCACCTATACGGTCGCCGGCCTGGGCCTCATCGCCACCGGCTACGCATTCGCGAGCGGTGCGGTCGGACCGATCGGCTTATCGCTCTGCTGGAGCGCGATCTTCTTCGTCGCCTCGGCGGCAGCGAGCTCGGCGTACCTCACGGTGAGCGAGATCTTCCCGGTCGAGATGCGCGCGATATCGATCTCGCTCTTCTACGCCATCGGCACGGCGCTCGGCGGCTTCATCGGCCCGCCGCTCTACGGCGCGCTGATCGAAAGCGGCAGCCGCCAAGCGCTCTTCGCCGCTTACGCCTTCGCCGGCGTGCTGATGTGCCTCGCCGCTGGCGTCGCGGCGTGGCTCGGCGTGGACGCGGAGCGCAAGTCGCTCGAGGAAGTCTGCCCGCCGCTCGGGGCGGATGTCAGCGAGCGCGGCTCGCGCGCACACCTTTAGAGCGTGTACGCACGCCCGCTTTGCCGGCGGGCGGCGCGGAGAGGAAGCGGCGAAGCTCGGCCTCGGGCATGGGCTTCGCGAAGAGGTAGCCCTGCCCTTCGTCGCAGCCGAGGCCGCGCAGGAAAGCCGCTTGGGCCTCGTTCTCGACGCCTTCCGCCACCACCTTGAAGCCGAGGATGTGCGCCATGTCGATCACGGTGCGCACGATCGCCGCCGCGGCGTCATCGTCGAGCGCACCGGCGACGAAGGAGCGGTCGACCTTGAGCGCGGAGAGCGGGAAGCGCGTGAGGTAGGACAGGCTCGAATAGCCGGTGCCGAAGTCGTCGATGGCGACGCCGATGCCGGTTTTGCGCAGCTCGCGCAGCACGCGCACGGCATGCTCGGGATCCTGCATCAGCTGCGTTTCCGTGATCTCGAGCTCGATCAGCTCGGCGTCGACGCCGGCGGCCTCGACGACGCGGCGGATGCGCGAAGCGAGGTCGAGCTGGCGGAACTGGCGAGCGGACACGTTGATCGCGATCGGGAACGAAGGCAGCCCCGCCTCCTGGCGCGCCTTGAGCTCGCGGCAAGCGGTGTGCAGGACCCACTCGCCCGCCGGCACGATGAGCCCCGATTCCTCGAGAAGCGGAATGAATTCGGCGGGCGAAGTCATGCCGCGCACCGGGTGCTGCCAGCGCAGCAGCGCCTCGGCTCCGCAGACGCCACGGCGCTGCAGGTCGAACTTCGGCTGGTAATAGACCTCGAACTCGTTGCGCTCGATGGCGCGGCGAAGCTCCGCGATGCGCTGCACGCGCGCGCGCATGCGCTGGTTCAGGTCGGAGGTGAAGAACTGGTAGGCATTGCGGCCCGACTGCTTCGCGCGGTACATCGCCGCATCGGCGGCGGCCAGCAGCGCGCCGGCGTCCTGCCCGTCGGCGGGATAAGTGGCGATGCCGATGCTCGCGGTAATGAGCACCTCCTGCCCATGGAGCTCGAAAGGCTCCGACAGAGCGGCGATGATCTTCTGCGCCACGATCGCGGCGTCGGACGCGTGGCCAAGCTCGCCCAGGAGTACCGCGAATTCGTCGCCCGCGATGCGCGCTACGCTGTCGCCGGGCCGCAGCGTGCCTTTCAGGCGGTCGGCCGTCGCCTTGAGGAGCGCATCGCCCGCCGCGTGACCGAGCGTGTCGTTGACGATCTTGAACTCGTCGAGGTCGATGAACAGCACGCCGAGCGGCACGTTGCGGCGCTTTGCCTGCACGATCGACTGGCCGAAGCGGTCCGTGAGAAGCGCGCGGTTGGCGAGGCCTGTGAGGGAATCGAACTGCGCGAGGTAGGTGAGCTGCGCCTCGCTATCCAGCCGCTGCAAGGCGGTCGAGAGGATGGTCGCCACGGCGTCGACGAAGTTGAGCGCGTCCGGGCCGAGGTCCTCGGCGCGCCGATGGCCGATGCAGAGCGCGCCGCGCACCGCGTTTTCGCGGCGCACGGGCACCAGCGCGATGCTCTCCAGTCCCTGCGCCCATTCCGCGCCAAGCTCCGCGCCGGTGATGATGGCCTGCGTCCCGCTAGCCAGCACGGCGTACAGCGGCTCGCGCCGGCCGCGATAGACGCCGGCCTGCGTCGTCGCGTCGGCGAGGCCCACGATCACGCGCAGCAAGAGCTCATCGCCCTGCGGCGCGGGCTCGAGGTAGCCGACCGCTTCGGCGCCGAGCGCCTCGAGCACCGTCTGGACCGCGCCGACCAGGAGCTCGCCGCTTTCGCGCCGCGCCAGGGCCTCCTGTCCGAAGCGCGCGATGCGCTCCTGGCGGCGCAGCTGCCGCGCGCGGCGCGCCTCGCTCTCGCGCAGCGCCTTTTCCGCCACCTCGCGCTCGCGCTCGGCGGTCTTGCGGGCGCTGATGTCCTCGATGACCGAGATTTCGTGCTGCGGCGCGCCGTCGGGCGCGCGCGCGAGCGCGACGGTAAGGTTTACCCAAACCACCGAGCCGTCCTTGCGGATGTAGCGCTTCTCGAAGCTGGTGCGATCGACGTCGCCGCGCCGCAGGAGCGAACGCTGCGCGTCGGTGACGTCGCGGTCCTCCGGGTGCGAGATCTCTTTAACCGAGCGGCCGAGGAGCTCCTGCTCGGTGTAGTTCAGGATCGCGCAGAGCCGGCGGTTCACCCGCACGAACCGCCCGTCGAGCGACACATGCGCGATACCGGAGCCGGCGAGCTCGAAGGTCTCGCGAAAGCGCATCTCGCTCTCCACGAGCGCGGCCTCCGCCTGCTTCTTCTCGAGGAACTGGCCGACCTGGGTGCCGATCACCTTGAGCGCCTGGAATAGGCGCTCGTCGGGCTCGCGGCGCGCCGTGCTCGCGAACGAGAGCACGCCGATCGTGCGCTTGCCGGCGTCTACGGGGATGATGAGCGCACCGCGGCGAGTAGCCTGGCTGCCGTCCCACAAGCCAGCGCGGCGCGTCGCGCGCGGATCCTTCGCCACGTCGCTCACCCAGAGCGGCTCGCGGGTGACCCACGCGACGCCCGTCAGCCCCTCGCCCGGACCGTAGGTGATGCTGCGGGATACCTCTAGCGCCTTTTGCGCGTCCGGCTCGGCCCCGGCCCAGCCTTCCGCGAAGCGAAGCTGCCGACCGGTCGCGTCGGGGGCGTAGAAGCGGCCGATCGGCCAGTCTTCCAGCTCGCAGATGGCACGAATCGCGGCCTTCAGGCCCGCCGAGCTGGAATCCGCACTGGCGAGCGCCCGCGCGATCGAGTGCTCGAGCGCCACCAGGGTCTGCTCGCGCTTCTGTGCGGTAATGTCCTTGCCGAGGCCGCGATAGCCGGTGAAGCGCCCAGCGGCATCGAAGACCGGCTCGCCTGCCACGCTGATCCAACGAAGCACTCCACCTTCGTCGACGCGTCCGAGCTCGAGATCGCGGAAGGAACGCCGCTCGGCGAGCGTGGCGCGGAACGAGTCCCAATCCTCGCGCGTCATGTTGAAATAGCCGAGGTCCCAGGCGTGCTTGCCCAGCGCGCCTGAGCGCAGCGCCTCGACCTTCGGCTGGTCGGCGCCGGAAAAACCCGTGAACCGATGCTCGGCGTCCTGCTCCCAGTAGACGTCCGAGCTCAGCGCAAGAAGGTTGGCGATGCCCTCCATTTCAGGAGGACTTTACCTTTGCCTCGCCCGGCCTGCTTGCGGGGTGCGTTAAACCTCGTCAGATGGGCGGGTCAGCGCTTGCGCAGGCGCTTGGCGACCGCGTGGCGACTGGTCCGGCCCCGCTAGCTCAGCTTGCCTTGGCGCGCCATTAGCGACTTGCCTCGCGGCGCGCAGCCCGAGTACGGGCCGCCTTGCGAGCAGAGCGGCTGCGGTCGGCGGCGGTGCGTTTACGCGCGGTCCGGTGGGATTGACGCGAAAGCGCGCGATGCGAGGCCGAGCGGCGCGGCTCGCGGCGCAGCGCCCGGGTCGATGCGCGGCTGCGTTTTT
>Ga0136846_1230016_pt1 | contig 22775 bp, 26 predicted proteins | sample HopSoiMetagenom2_FD_96841 | JGI IMG/M metagenome (GOLD analysis project Ga0136846, IMG submission 96841) | Grasslands soil microbial communities from Hopland, California, USA - 2 Assembly 2016 (version 4) | ecosystem: Environmental > Terrestrial > Soil > Grasslands | place: USA: Hopland... | reverse complement strand
GCCTGCATGACGATGGTCGGCTCGCCGGAGGCCTTCACGTACCCAGCGGCCATGGCCGCGCCCGGACCCTCGTGCGGCGTGAGGATGTATTTCAGCTGCGGGCGGTCGACCAGCGCCTCGTAGAACTGCGCGTCTTCGCTCGCCGAGTTGCCGAACACATACTTCACGCCGGAGGCGATGAGCTGCTCGGCGAAGGCGGCGCCGCCCGTGCCTTCGAAGATCTTGATTCCTTCTTGCGCGTGCGCGGCGGGAATCAGCGAATCGAGCACGCCTCGCGCGGCGGTGAGCGTGAAACCTGCGCCCGTCATGCCTTTCAGAAACGTGCGGCGGGAAATCGAATGAGAAAGATAACGGGCGACGAGCTCCCTCATTTCTGTCTTCCGTAGGTGGAACCGAGGTAATCCGCCATTTGCTTGATCTCATCCGGTGTCCACAGCGCACCGCGGCCGATCATGCGGTAGAGCGTGGCTTCCCACGCGCGCCGATCCTGATGGAGGTCCATCCACATGGTCGGCGCGTGGCATTGGAAGCATTTGCCGACCAGGACTTCCTTGCCGGGCGCGTCGGGGAAGCCGACCGGCGCCGGCTTCTGCTGCGCGGCGGCTAGGCCGGTGATCGAGATGCCGGCCAGCACGGCCAGCGTCCTGCAAAGCGACATTGCGCACTCCTCCCGCCGCGCAATGTAGCCCAAAAAAGAATCAGGGACAGACCACGATTCAAGCGATACCGGCGCTGCGCGCGACCATGTAGGCGCCGAGGGCCACGAGCGCGGCGAAGAACCAGCGCATGAAGACTTCCGCGCGTAGCCGCCGACGCAGGCGCATGCCGAACCACATGCCGGCGAGCGCCGGCGCGAGCGCGGCGAACGACGCGCCGGCGGCCGCGGCCGGGTACCGGCCGTGCAGGGCGAGCGCGAGGCCAAGCGCGAGCGGGCAGACGAATGCATTGATGCCGATCGCCTGCACCAGCTCTTCGGTGTTCAGGCGTAGCGACGTGAGGTAGGGGGCCGTCGGGATCACGAACACGCCGGTCGCGCCGCAGAGCATCCCGGTCAGGAGCCCGATGAAGGGCGAAAGCCAGCGCTCCGACTCCCGCGCGAGCTCGAAGCGCCGGCCGAGGAGGCCGTATGCACCGTAGGCGGCGAGGACGCTGCCAAGCGCGATGCCGGTTGCCGCGGTATTGGACATGAAGCGGATCGTGGCGAAGGTGCCGACGAAGACGGCGACGATCATCCAGGCGAAGCGCTTCAGCAGCGCGGCGAGCGCCGTTCCGGCCGCCATTTGCCAGATATTGGTGGCGAGTGCCGGCATTACCATCAGCGCCGCCGCCTCCGCGGGCGCCATGACGATGCTGAGCAGCCCGACCACCACCGTCGGCAGCCCGATGCCGACCGCGCCCTTGACGAAGCCGGCGAACAGGAACGCCAGCCCTATGAAGACTTCAATGCCGCCCATGCGAGGCAAAGCCATGCTGCGAGGAATGCGAGCCCGCCGAGCGGGGTGATGGCGCCGAGCCAGCGCGCGCCGGTGAGTGCGAGGACGTAGAGGCTGCCCGAAAAGACGACGATGCCGGCGACGAAGAGCCAGCCGGCGGCGTAAGTCCACGTGCTGGCCCAGCGCGTGCACGCCCACGCGACGCCGAGAAGTGCGAGCGCGTGGTACATGTGGTAGCGCACGCCGATCTCGAACGTGGCCAGGAGACTGGCATCCAGGCGAGACTTGAGGCCGTGAGCGGCAAAGGCGCCGAGCGCCACGCCGACGAACGCGGCTAGCGAGCCGAGGGCGAAGAAGACGCGGTCTATTGCGCCACCACGAGGCTCGCCAGTCGCTCAGGATCGCGCAAGAGCGCGTCGCTCGGCCCGTGATGGATCACGCGGCCGCGGCTCATCACCAGCGCCTCGTTCGTCACCTGCAGGGCGAGCTTGGCGTGCTGCTCGACGAGGATCACGGCGAGCGCGTCTTCGCTCATCAGCCGCTTGAGCGACTGCAGGAGCGCCTCGACGATGATCGGCGCGAGGCCCTCGAGCGGCTCGTCCATGAGGAGCAGCGTCGGATTGCCCATCAGCGCGCGGCCGATGGCGAGCATCTGCTGCTCGCCGCCGGAGATCTGGTTGCCGCGATGGTGTTTGCGCTCGGCGAGGCGGGGGAAGAGGTCGTACACGCGCTCTAGGGTCCACCGGCCGGTGCGGGCGGCGACGGTGAGATTTTCTTCCACGCTGAGCGAAGGAAAGATATCGCGGCCCTGCGGCACGTAGCCGATGCCCAGCCGCACGCGCTCGTAGACGGCGAGCTTCTCGACGCGCGCCCCGTTGAACTCGACCGAGCCGGCATGAAAGCTGGTGTGGCCCATGATGGTCGACATGAGCGTGGTCTTGCCGACGCCGTTGCGGCCCAGCACGGCGAGCGAGCCGCGCTCGGGCAGGTTGAGCGAGACGTCTTCCAAAATGACGGTTTCGCCGTAGCCGGCGCGAAGGCCGGAAAGACGCAGCGCGTCAGGCATGTGCTTCACCGAGATAGACCGAGCGCACGCGCGCGTCGCTGGCGATGTCCTGCGGCGTGCCTTCGACCAGAACTTGTCCCTGCACGAGCACGGTGATGCGCTGCGCGAAGCGGAAGACAAGGTCCATGTCGTGCTCGATGACCAGGATCGCAATGTCGGCGGGCAGGGCAGCGAGCACGTCCAGAATGCGACCCGAGTCCTCGCGCGGCACGCCGGCCGCCGGCTCGTCGAGCAGCAGCACCTTCGGCTTGAGGCCGAGCGCGATGGCGATCTCAACCAGGCGCTGGCGGCCGTAGGGCAAATCCTGCACCGGCGCGCGCGCGTCGTCCGCGAGGCCGAGCGTGGCGAGAAGCTGCATCGCCTCGTCGGTGATCTCGGTGTATCGGCTCGCCGGCTTCCACATGCGTCGCGCGACGCCGTCGCGCTCGGCGATGCCGAGGGCGACGTTGTCGAGCACCGGCAGCTCGCGGAAAAGCGTGGTGATCTGGAAGGTGCGACCGAGGCCAAGGCGGACGCGGGCCGCCTGATTCGTTTTCGTAATCTCCTGGCCGCCGAGGAGGATGCGGCCGGACGAGGGAGCGATGCGGCCGGTGAGCATGTTGACGAACGTGGTCTTGCCCGCGCCGTTCGGGCCGATGAGCGCGTGGCGGGCCCCCGGCGCGAGCCGGAAGTCGATGTTGTCGGCGACCGTCAGCGCGCCGAAGCTCTTGCAGAGCTTTTGGGTCTCGAGAGCGCTGGTAGCCATTTGTCGATGATGCCCAGGATGCCGCCGCGGGCGAAGAGCACCACGACGATGAGAAGCGCGCCGACGCCGAAGTACCAATACTCGGGGTATTGCTTGGCGAGGTAGTCCTGCGCGATGAGGTACACGACCGGGCCGACGAAGGCGCCATAGAGGCGCCCGACGCCGCCGAGGATCAGCATCACCAGCAGGTCGCCCGACGGCTCGAGGCCGAGCACGTTGAGGCCGACGAACTGGTTCACCTGCGCGAGGAGTGCGCCGGCTACGCCAGCCATCGTCGCCGACATCGTATAGACGAGAACCAGCCGCCAGTACACGGGCGCGCCGATCGCATGCATGCGCTGTGTATTCTCGCGCAGGCCCGTGAGCATGGCGCCGAACGGCGAGTAGATCAGCCGCCGCACGACGAGCCAGCCGAGGAACAGCACGATCAGGCAATAGATGAAGGCGGTCTTGCCGAAGATGTCGAACCTGAACAGGCCGAGGATCGGATCGGTCTTCACCCCTTGCAACCCGTCCGCGCCACCGGTCATGGTGGTCCACTTGTTGGCGATCTCGAGCAGGATCGCCGTGATCGCCAGCGTGAGCATGAGGAGCGTAAGCGCACGCGTGCGCAGGATGACCGCGCCCGTGACGATGCCGAGCAGCGCAGCCATCGCCGCCGCGGCAGCGAGCTGGAGAAATGGATCCGTGATGCCGAACTTCGCGCCGAGGACACCCGCGGTATAGGCGCCGAGCCCGAAGAACGCGCTATGGCCAAGCGTGATGATGCCGGCATAGCCGAGGATCAGGTCGAGCGAGAGCGCGAAGAGGATGTAGATCAGGATCCGCGCGCCGAGCGAGAGGTACTCGGGCAGCAGGAAGAAGAAGGCGAGCCCGGCTACCCACGGCAGCCACTCGGTCCACCGGATGCGCGGATCGCTGGTGTAGCCGCTCATCTTTCGGAATTCGGGGACAGAGCCCGATCTCCTTCAGCTGCGCGTCGTCGGAGATAGGGCTCCGTCCCCGAATTCCGCGTCATGCGCGGACTCCGAAAAGGCCCATGGGTCTCCAAAGAAGAATCCCAATCGTCGCTGCGTAAATCAAGAACGCACCAAACTCAGGAATCCAATACTTGCACGCTGTGTCCGCCACGCCGATCAGCAGCGCGGCGATGAAGGGGCCGCGCAGGCTGCCGAGGCCGCCGATGGCGACCACGATCAGGAAGTAGACGAGGTGCTCGAAGGGATAAGCCCACTGCACCGGAAGAATGTCGGCGCCCAGGGCGCCACCGAGGCCGGCGAGGCCGGAGCCCAGGGCGAAGGTGCCCATGAAGAGGAGGCTGGTGTTGATGCCCACCGACTGCGCCATGGCGCGGTTGTCGACTGCCGCGCGCACCATCGCGCCCCAGCGGGTGCGTTCCACGCCGAACCAAAGCAGCACGATGATCGCCGCGCTGATCACGATCAGCACCGCGCGGTAGGTGGGGAAGTCGCGGCCTAGGATGTGCAGCTGGCCGCGCAGGTAGTCCGGCAGGAATACGCGCGCCGCCTGATCGCCAAAGATGAGGCGCGCGGTGGCCATCGAGACGAAGATCAGGCCGATGGAAAAGAGCACCTGAGTGAGCTCGCCCGAGCGATAGAGCCGCGAATAGAGCAGCCGCTCGAGGACCACCGAACCCGCGGCGACGATGACGAATGCCGCGACGACAGCGAGCGGAAAAGGAATGTTCAGGCTCGCCATGGCGGCCGAGAGCACGAAGCCCCCGGCCATGGCGAACACGCCGTGCGCGAGGTTGATGAAGCCCATCAGGCCCATCGTCACCGACAGGCCTACGGAGATCACATACAGGATCATGCCGTAAGCGACGCCGTGGAAGGCGACGCTTACGAGCGATGAAGCTAGCTCACCCAGGGTGGGGCGCTACTTCTTTTTCTGCAGCTCTTTCCAGGGATCCTTCAGCGCCGTGGCGACCGTCTCGAGCTCGACGTTGGCGAGCTGGCCGCTCACGCGCTTCACTTCGCGCAGGTACTCGTTCTGCACGATGTCGCGGGTCTCGGGGTCGATGGAGATCGGGCCGCGCGGCGAGTTGGGATTCTTCCAGTGCTTGAAGAACTCCATCGTCTTGTCCGGATCCATGTTGCCCTTCAGCGCCTTGATGGCGTCGACGATGATGGCAGCGCCGTCGTACGCGCCCACGGCGACGAAGTTGGGGGTCTCGTTCTGGCCGTACTCCTTCTTCCAAGCTTCGACGAACGCCTTGTTCTGCGGGCGGGTGGCGGCGGCGGAGTAGTGATGCACGGTCAGCACGCCCATCGCCACATCGCCCATGTTCGGCAGCTCTTCGTCGGTAGTGATGTCGCCGGGGCCGATCAGCTTGATGCCTGCCTTGTCCAGGCCCAAGTCCGAAAAATTCTTCATCACCGCGGTGGCGGTCTTGCCGGCCGGAATGAACACCTGCAGCACGTCGGGTTTTGCGTCCTTCACGCGCTGCATGTACGCCGCCCAGTCTGGATTCTGCAGCGGCACGCGCACTTTGCCGAGCACCTTGCCGCCGCCTTCCTCGAAGCCCTTGGCGAAGCCTTCCTCCGAATCATGGCCCGGGCCGAAGTCCGAGACGAGCGAGTACGCAGTCTTGTACTTCTTCGATGCCCACTGGCCGAGCGGATAGCTCGACTGCCACAGCGTGAACGAGGTGCGCACCATGTACGGGGAGCGGGTGGTGATCACCGCCGTGCCGGCGTTCATGATCACGAACGGCACCTTGGCTTCGGTGGCGATCGGCGCCATGGCCATCGCGTTCGGCGTGAAGATCACCCCGGCGAGGAGGTTCACCTTGTCGCGCACCACCAGCTCCTGCGCGAGCTGGCGCGCTTTGTCCGGGTTCGGACCGGTATCGTCGCGCGTAAGGAGCTCGACCTTCACGCCGCCCAGCTCCTTCTCGTGCTGCTTCAGATAGAGGCGCACCGCGCGCTCCATATAAGGCCCGAGGTTGCCGTTCAGGCCCGAGTAGCTGGTGATGAAGCCGATCTTGACGGTCTGCGCCGAGGCGCCCGCGCTAAACGCGAGTGCCGCGACGAGCGCGATCTTATGGAAACGCATTGACCTACCTCCTAAAAGTTGGCGGATTCTAGCTGACAGAACGCGCGACAAGGGCCGCGGATGACGCAGTTGACCGCGCGGAAATGCGGAGTACACTGAATAAATCCTGCGAGGGGGATGCGGATTGGGCTGGCACGAGGTTCCGGGCGCGCATGCGCTCGGCGAGGACGAGGCGATGGGCGTGGTGCTGAACGAGCGCCCCGTGGCGCTGGTGCGCACCGGCGGCGAGCTGCATGCCCTGCATAACGTTTGTACGCACCAGTTCGCGCTTCTCTCCGACGGCTACGTGGAGGATGGCTGCATCGAGTGTCCCCTGCACCAAGGCAAGTTCGACCTGCGCACCGGCGCGCCGAAGGCGCCACCGGTCACAGAGCCGGTGCGCGTCTATGCGGTGAAGACCGAAAACGGCAAGGTTTACGTGGACCTCGATGACTGAGCGGGTCGTCATCGTCGGCGCCGGACAAGCGGGCGGGCGCGCCGCGGAAGCCCTGCGCGCCGCCGGATATACGGGCGAGGTGGTCCTCATCGGCGAAGAGGCCCACGAGCCCTACGAGCGCCCGCGGCTTTCAAAGAGCGTTCTCATCGGCGAAGAGCCCGCGGTCGCCGCGTGCATGCATCCGCGCGAGTGGTACGCCGCGCATGGCGTCACCTTGCACACCGGCGCGCGCGTCGAGGCGATAGCGCCGAAGAGCCGCGTGGTGATCACCGCCGACGGCGAGCGGCTGGATTATTCGAAGCTCCTCCTTTGCACCGGCAGCCGCGTGCGGCCGCTGCCCGGGGCGCCCGACGCGCTGGCGGGCGTGCATTACCTGCGCACCCTCGAGGACAGCGAGCGGCTTGCCGCCGAGCTCGTCCCGGGCAAGCGCCTGGTCGTGATCGGCGGCGGCTTCATTGGCCTCGAGGTGGCATCGAGCGCGCTCAAGCGCGGCGCGCAAGTGACCGTCGTCGAGCGCCAGGCTACTTTGCTCGATCGCGTGCTGCCCGCCGAGATCGCGGCGCAGGTCGCTTCCCTCCATGCGACGCACGGGATAAGCCTGCGCACCGGCGTGCCGGTGGCCAGGATCCTCGGTAATGGCGCGGTGAAGTCGGTGCAGCTCGCCGACGGCGCCGAGATCGCGGCGGACCTGGTGGTGATCGGCATCGGCGTGATTCCGAATACCGAGCTCGCCGAGACCGCCGGCGCCGCCTCGGCCGACGGCATCGTGGTGGACGAGTATTGCCGCACCACGCTCGAGGACGTGTATGCCGCGGGCGACGTGACGAACCACCACAACCCGATCCTCGAGCGGCGCGTGCGCCTCGAGTCCTGGCAGAACGCGCAGAACCAGGCGATCGCTGCCGCGCACAACCTCGCCGGGAAGGCGCGCCCTTACGCCGAAGTGCCGTGGTTCTGGTCGGACCAGCTCGGCACCAACATACAAATGGTGGGCGTGGCCGAGCCCGGCATGCAGATCGTCTGGCGCGGCGAGCGCCTCGCGTTCGGCCTGGCGAACGGCCGCCTGCGGCTCGCCGTCGGCTTCAACATGGGCGGCGAGATCCGCTCGGCACGGCGCCTGATCGAGGCGCGCGCGCCGCTTTCACCCCAGCGCCTGGCGGACAGCGCCGTCAGGCTGAAGGACCTTGTCACGGAGGCGACATGTTCAGCGTCAACACCGTAATCCACCAGCCCGGCAGCTTCGCCAAGGAGCAGCTCGACGATTCGTTCGACTACAAGTGGCCCGAGGGCGGGCTGCAGGTCATCCCGGACTGGGTCTATACGAGCAATGCCCTCTACCAGCGCGAGATCGAGCGCATCTTCCACGGCCGCAGCTGGAACTTCGTCGCGCTGGAAGCGGAGATCCCGCAGCCTGGCGATTACCTGCGCTCCTATGTGGGCCCGACCCCGGTGGTCGTGGCGCGCGACACTGATGGCTCGATCCACGTGTTCGAGAACCGCTGCGCGCACCGCGGCGCGGAGTTCTGCCGCGTGCGGCGCGGCAACACCAAGGAGTTCGTCTGCCCGTACCACCAGTGGTCCTACGACCTGAAGGGAAACCTGCAGGGCGTGCCGTTCAAGCGCGGCGTGAAGGGCGAGGGCGGCGGCATGCCGAAGGACTTCAGGAACGAAGACCACGGGCTCCTCAAGCTCAACGTCACCACGCTGCATGGCGTGGTGTTCGCGTCGTTCTCCAAGGAGGTGGAGCCGATCGCCGACTACCTCGGGCCCGAAATACTCAAGGACTTCGAGGTGGTGTTCAAAGGCCGCAAGCTGAAGATCCTCGGCTACTACCGCAACGAGTTGCCCGGCAACTGGAAGCTCTACCACGAGAACCTGAAGGACCCGTACCACGCGACGCTGCTGCATTCGTTCCTCGTCACCTTCGGCCTGATGGTCGCGGGCAGCAAGAACGGCATGATCGCGGACGCCAAGGGGCGCCACGGTACGCTCGCTTCGGCGAAGCCGGACAACGTGGCCGAAGCGGTCGGCGCGGTGAAAGGCGAGATGCGCGCGTATCGCGAGGACTTCAAGCTCGCCGACGGCCGCTTCCTCCAGTACGTGCGCGAGTTCGATTCGCCGTGGTCGGTCACCATGCAGACCATCTGGCCGAACCTGATCGTGCAGCGCGAGCTGAACACGCTCGGCATTCGCCACATCGTTCCCAACGGCCCGCACAGCCAGATCATGCTGTGGACCATGTTCGGCTATGAGACCGACGACGCGGAAATGGAGCGCCACCGCCTGCGGCAAGGGAACCTGATGGGACCTTCCGGCTTCCTGGGACTCGAGGACAACGAGGCGATCAAGTTCGTTCAGGAAGGTTTGCGCCGCTCACCCTCGGACAAGGGCATCGTCAAGCTGGGCGGCGACCGGGTCGGCTCCACCAACTCCGTGATCGACGAGGCGGCGATCCGCGGCATGTACCAGTACTACCGCAAAGAGATGGGCCTTTGACGTACCCCGGCTACGACATGGCGCCGGCGGACCCGCGCGAGACGCGCGAGGCGCGCCTGGAGATCGAGGAGTTCCACGCCGACTATTGCTGGACGCTCGACTGCGGCGACGTCGAGCGCTGGCCGGAGTACTTCGCCGACGACGCCGTTTATCGCATCACTGCGCGCGAGAACGCAGACGCCGGACTGCCGGTCGGCCTGGTGTACGCCGATTCCAAGGCCATGATCCGCGACCGGGCGTTCGCCATCAAGCACACACAGATGTATGCACCGCGCACCATGCAGCACCTGGTCACCAATGTGCGCGTGCTGCAGGTGAAGGGCGACGAGATCAAGGCGCAGTCGAACTACCTCCTGCTGCAGACGCTGGTCGACGGCCCCACTACCATCCAGCAGTCGGGTCGCTACTACGACACGTTCGTGCGCAAGGGAGGGAGGCTCCTCCTCAAGGAGCGCCAGTGCATCTACGACACGGTGCTCATCGCCAACGACCTCGTCCTACCCGTCTAGTCGATGCGAAGGAGTCCGCGACCGTATTCGTTGTTAGCCTCGATCAGGCGCGACAGCGTCGCCATGAAGACATCGCGCTCCTTCTGGCTGAGCGGCGCGCACATCCGGTCCTGTGCGCGCTGCATGCGCGGGAACGTCGCCGCGGTGAGCGAGCGCCCGCGCGGGGTGATCCTGGCGAGCCGCGCGCGCCGGTCTCGTGGATTGGGCTTGCGCGTGACGAGCTTGCGCCGCTCCAGGCGCTTCAACACCTCCGCGGTGCTCGTGCGGTCGAGGCCGAGCTCCTCGGCGAGCGACCCCTGGTCGAGCTCGCCGCGAAAGCTGAGGGCAGTGAGCAGACCGTACTGCACCGGCGTGAGGCCCGAATCCCTCAATTCCTCGAGAAACAACGCGACGTGGATCTGATGCAGGCGCCGGATCAGGTAGCCGGGACGCGACCAGAGCGGCAGCCTCGGCTCGCGCGCGGGAGATTTCATGGCGCGCGAGTCTAGCGCCTTTCCCACCGCCGCCGACATCGCCCGCGGCGTGCGCACGGGCGAGGTCTCGGCCGTCGCCGTGGTGGAAGCGTGCCTCGCACAAATCGAAAAGCTGCAGCCCAAGCTGAACGCATTCGTCACGGTCTGTGCCGACGAAGCCCGCGCACAGGCTGCGGAGCTCGATCGCGCCCGCGCGGCGGGAAAGAACCTGGGCGCGCTCGCCGGCGTGCCGGTCTCGGTGAAGGACATCCTGAATACGAAGGGCGTGCGCACGGCGTGGGGCTCGCGCCTGATGGAGCACAACGTCCCGGCCGAGGACGCGGCGGCGGTGAAGCGGCTCAAGGATGCCGGCGCGATCATCATCGGCAAGACGACCACGCCGGAATTTGCCTACAAGCTCCTCACCGATTCGCCGATCTCGGGCATTACGCGCAATCCGTGGAACCCGGAGCTCACGCCCGGCGGCTCATCGGGCGGCTCGGCAGTCGCCGTCGCCGCCGGCATGGGGCCGCTCTCGCTCGCCACCGATGCGGGCGCTTCCACGCGCCTGCCGGCGGCGTGCTGCGGCATCCTCGGACTGAAGCCCACGCTCGGCCGCGTGCCGCACAACCAGGTGCCGGACGCGTTCAACAACTTCATCCATCTTGGCGTCATGGCGCGCACAGTCGACGACTGCGAGCTGATGCTCGAAGCCATCGCCGGACCGCATGCAGCCGATCCGTGGTCGCTCGGGTCTGCAAAAGCTCAATCCGGCCGGCTGCGCATCGAGTGGCGCCCATTGCTCGGCAACACGCTGCTCGATGACGAGGTGCGAGCACAGTGCGAGAACGCGCTGCGCGCCATGGAGCTCGAAGTCAGCACAGTGGACGAGCCATTCGAGAATGCCGAGGCGCCGTGGCGCGTGCTGCAGCAGTCGAACTGGGCCGCCCGCTGGTTTTCCAAGCTCGCGGAAGTCGAGCCGAAGATCGAGCCCGGCTTCGCGGCCGGAATCCGCGCCGGCGGCGCCTATAGCGGCCAGCAACTCCTCGCCGCGACGGTGAAGCGCACCGAGCTCTTCCGCAAGGTGCAGGGCTGGTTCGAGCGCTGCGATTTGGTGGCGACGCCGACTATGAGCCGGCCGCCCATGTCCGCCACGCACGAGGTGGACGAGCCCATCACCATCAACGGCCAGCCGGCGGGCGATCTGCGCGTCGCCTGGGCGCCGTACCTCAACGTCTTCAATCTCACGGGCCACCCGGCGCTGAGCGTCCCGGCCGGCTTCACGCGCGCCGGCTTGCCCGTGGGACTGCAGCTCGTCGGCCGCTGGCACGCCGAGCAGGATCTTTTCGCCGCTGCGCGTCTGCTGGAGCGGGCGCGCCCTTGGGCAGATAAACAACCGAATTTCAACTGGAGGGAGCAACCATGAAGAGACGCGATTTCCTGACCAAGGCCGGCGCCGGCGCGGCGCTCGCCGCAGCCGCGGCACCCGCCCTCGCGCAGGCGCCGCAGGTTCGCTGGCGCTTCGCGACGATGTGGCCGAAAAGCCTGGACGCGATGCACGGCTCGGCGGAGAACTGGGCGAAGCGCGTCGGCGCGCTCACCGAGGGCCGCTTCGAGATCCGCACCTCGGCGGCGGGCGAGCTCGTGCCGCCGCCGGCGGTATTCGACGCGGTGAAGGATGGCACCATCGAATGCGGCCACGTGCTGTCGTCGTTTGCCTTCGGCAAGAATCCGGCGATCGCCTTCGACGCCGGCATGCCGTTCGGCCTCAACACTCGCCAGCAGTACGCCTGGATGTTCGACGGCGGCGGCCTGCAGCTGATGCGCGATGTGTTCAAGCAATACAACATCGTGCAGTTCCCCGTCGGCAACGTCGGCGTGCAGATGGGCGGCTGGTACAGGAAGGAGATCAAGTCGGTCGCCGATCTCAAGGGCCTGAAGTTCAGGATCGGCGGCATCGGCGGGGTGATTCTCGCCAAGCTCGGCGCCGTGCCGCAGCAGATCCCGCCCTCCGATATCTATACCTCGCTCGAGAAAGGCACCATCGACGCCGCCGAATGGATCGGCCCTTACGACGACGAGAAGCTCGGCCTGTACAAGGTGGCGAAGTACTACTACACGCCGGGCTGGTGGGAAGGCAGCGCGCAAGTGACGCTGCTCGTCAACCAGAAGGCGTGGGATTCGCTGCCGAAGGTCTACCAGGACGCCGTCGAATGCGCGGCCAACGAGCAGTCGCTCCTCATGATCGCCAAGTACGACGCGAAGAACCCCGAAGCGCTGCGGCGCCTGGTGAGCGGCGGGGCGCAGCTGCGCCAGTTCCCGAAGCCGGTGCTCGACGCCTGCTACAAGGCGACGCAGGAGTTCTTCGACGAGCAGTCGGCGAAGAGCGCGGAGTTCAAGAAGATCTACGAAGCCTGGAGCAAGTTCCGCGACGACGAGAACCAGTGGTTCCGCGTCGCGGAGCATTCGCTCGACAGCTATCGCTACGGCATAAGGGCGTCGTCCGGCGCCGCGGCGAAGAAGTGAGCGAGGCGAAGAGCGGCCAGGGCGTCGGCGCGCGCCTGCCGCGCAAGGAAGACTCGCGCCACCTCCATGGCCGCGGCACGTTCGTGCCCGACATCATCCTGCCCGGGCAGCGCGAGGTGGCCTTCTTCCGCTCGCCGGTGGCGCACGCCCGCATCACGGGCCTGCGCCGGCCGGCGGGGAGCGAGGGCCGCATCTTCTTCCGCGACGACATGCCCGAGGTGAAGGCGATCGTCGCGCCGTCTTCGCTGCCCACCTTCAAGCTTTCCGAGCAGCATCACCTCGCGCACGGCAAGGTGCGCTTCGTCGGCGAGCCGATCGTCTGCTGCGTGGGCCGCACGCGCGCCGAGGCGGAGGACCTCGCCGAGCAGGTGGAGGTGGACTTCGACGAGTTGCCGGCATTGATCGATGCGCACAAGGCGCGCCTCGACCCGACCGTGCGCATCCACGAAGAATGGGACGACAACCTGTATCTCACGCTCTCGCTCGACAACGGCTTCGAGGCCGAGTCGAAGAAGGCCGACGTGGTGGTGAAGCGCCAGATCGATCTCGCGCGCCAGTCGATGAACCCGATGGAAGGCAAGGGCACGCTCGCCGTGTGGGACGATCGCGCCAACCAGCTGGTCCTCTATAGCTCGTCTCAGACTCCGCACCTGCTGCGCATCGGCATCGCCCGGTTCTTGGGCATCGCCGAGGAGAAGGTGCGCGTCATCGCGCCCGACGTGGGCGGCGGCTTCGGCTACAAGTGCATCGTGTTCCCGGAAGACCTGTGCGTGGCCTGGCTCGCGCTCAGGTACCGCAAGCCCTTCCGCTACATCGAGGACCGCCGCGAGCACCTCGTCGCCGGCGCCAACTCGCGCCAGCACCATTACAACCTCACCGCGTACGCGAGCAAGGAAGGCCGACTCCTCGCGCTCGACGCCGAGGTGACGATCGACGGCGGCGCCTACTCCAACTGGCCGTTCACCATCGGCCTCGAGCCCGGCCAGGCCACCGGCAACCTGCCCGGGCCATACGACTTCCGCGGCTATCGCGTGAAGACGTATTGCGTAGCGACCAACAAGCCCGGCTTCCTGCCCTATAGGGGCGTGGCGCGCACCGGCGTGTGCTTCGCGATGGAGCTGATGATCGACGCCATCGCCCGCGCGGTCGACAAGGACCCGTACGAGGTGCGCCGCATGAACCTCGTGCGCCCCGACCAGATGCCCTACGACAACGTCGCGCGCAAGCACTACGACAGCGGCGACTATCCGCGCGCGCTCGAGATGGCGCGCGACAAGCTCGACGTGGAGAAATGGCGCGAGCGCCAGAAGAAGGGCGAGCCCGACGGCCGCATCATCGGCATCGGCTTCGCGAGCTACTGCGAGCAGTCGGCGCACGGCACCAGCGTGTTCGCCGCGTGGGGCCTGCCGATGACTCCGGGCTACGACCAGGCCGCGGTGCGCCTCACCGCCGGCGGCGGGCTCGAGGTGCGCGTCGGCGTTCAGTCGCACGGCCAGGGCATGGAGACCACGATGGCGCAGCTCGCGCACCAGGTGCTCGGCATCGACACCGCGCGCGTGCAAGTGGTGCATGGCGATACCGGCACCACGCCGTTCTCCACCGGCACGTATGCGTCGCGCTCGATCGTCATGTCCGGCGGCGCGGTCGTGAACGCGTGCAAGGCGCTCATCCCGCGCATCGTGCGCATCGGCGCGCACCTCATGCAGGCGCCGGAAGCCGAATGCAGATTCGAGCACGGCGCGGTCGTCGGTCCCGGCGGCAAGCGCTCCACGCTCGCCGACATCACCGAGGCCTGGTACATGCGCCCCGAGCGCCTGCCGGCGGACGTCGACACGCAGGGGTTGGAGGCATCGCTTGCCTTCAAGCCCAAGCGCGACACCGGCGCTTTCAGCTATGCATCCCACGCGGTGGCCGTCGCGGTCGACACCGAGACCGGCCAGGTCGAGATCCTCGACTACGTGGTGGTCGAGGATTGCGGCACGCTCGTCAATCCGGCGGTGGTCGAGCACCAGGCGATCGGCGGCATCGCGCAGGGCATCGGCACCGCCATCTACGAGGAGCAGCAGTACGACGCCAACGGGCAGCCGAACGCCTCCACGCTCGCCGACTACGTGATCCCCGGCCCGACCGAGATCCCGAACATCCGCATCTTCCACCTCGAGTCGCCGTCGCCCTATACGGAGCTCGGCATCAAGGGCATGGGCGAGGGCGGCGCCATCGCGCCGCCAGCAGTGATCTTCAACGCGGTCAACAACGCGCTCGACCCTTATGGCGTCGAGGTGCGCGAGACGCCGCTCACGCCCGAAAAATTATTAGAGGCGTTGGAAAAAGCGAAGCTCGTGCCGAAGCGGGAGGCCGCTTGAAGGCCGCGGTGTTCGACTACGTGCGTCCCCGCGACGTCGGCGAAGCGCTCAGCGCTCTTAAAGGAAATGACGCGAAGCCGATCGCCGGCGGCCAGTCGCTCGGGCCGATGTTGAACCTGCGCCTGGCGCGGCCGAAGGTGCTGGTAGACGTTTCCCGCATCCAGTCCTTGCGGCAAATCCAGGACGAGGGCGAGGCGTGGCGCATTGGCGCCTCGGTCACGCACGCCGAGCTCGAAGACCGGCCGCTCGCCGGTTGCGAGCCGCTTGCAAGCGTGGCGCGCGCCGTCGCCTACCGCGCGGTGCGTAATCGAGGCACCGTCGGCGGCAGCCTGGCTCACGCCGATCCTGCGGCGGACTGGCCGCTGGTTTTCGCCGCGCTCGATGCGACCCTGCGGGTGATGGGTACCGGCGGCACGCGCGAGATCAAAGCCGACGCGTTCATGACCGCCGCCTTCACCACGCAGCTTCGCGACGACGAGATGATCGAGTCGATCCGCGTGCCGAAGCTCGGCGCCGGCGCGCGCTGGGGTTACTACAAGTTTTGCCGCAAGACGGGCGAATTCCCGGAAGCCTCCGCCGCGCTGCTCCTCGATCCGCAGCGTCGCATCGCGCGCCTTTTCGCCGGCGCGCTCGACAAGCCGCCGGCGTCGCTCGACGCGCTGGCGCGCGCCGTTGCCCAAGAGGGGACGGTCAACCCGGAGGCCGTGGCTGCGGCCCTTGCCCGCGTGGCGCCCGGCATGGGACTCGCTGCGCGCAAGCTGCGGGCGACCGCCGTGCAACGAGCGATCGCACAGGTATGAAGACCATCCAGCTCACGGTGAACGGCGACGGCGTGCACGCGCTGGTCGAGCCGCGCACGCATCTGGCCGATTTCCTGCGCGACCAGCAGCGCCTCACGGGCACGCACCTTGGCTGCGAGCACGGCGTGTGCGGCGCGTGCACCATCCTCGTCGATGGAAAGCCGGTGCGCTCCTGCATCACCTACGCGGTGCAGTGCGAAGGGAGCGAGGTGCGCACCATCGAGGGCTTCGAGGACGACGCGCTCATGAAGGAGCTGCGCGCCGCCTTCTCGCGCGAGTACGCCCTGCAGTGCGGCTTTTGCACGCCCGGCATGCTGATCGCCGCGCGTGATCTCATCCTGCGGCTGCCGAACGCCGACGAGCGGCGCATCCGCGAGGAGATGTCGGGCAACCTGTGCCGCTGCACGGGTTATGTCGGCATCGTGCGCGCCATCACTTCCGTGGTCCAGGCGCGGTGCGCCTCGAACGAGGTGGTTGTTGAGCAACCCAAGGCAGCCACGGCCGAGCGGTTTACGCCAGTCGAGGCGAAGAAGCCCGAGGCCACGCAGCCCGCGCCGGTGGCCGCGGGTACTCGCATCGAGGACCAGGTGATGGTGCAGCATTCGCTCGAGCGCGTATGGGCGGCGTTCGCCGACATGCCGGCGGTGGCGGCGTGCCTGCCGGGCGCGGAGATCACGGAGAGCACCGGCAACGCGGTGAAAGGACGCATCAGCGTGAAGTTCGGGCCGATGCGCGCCGCCTTTGCCGGCGCCGCGACGCTCGAGCGCGACGAGCAGGCGAAGCGCGGCGTGATCCATGGCGCGGGCCAAGACGCGCTTTCGTCGTCTCGCGCGCGCGGCGACATCGCTTATCAGCTCTTCGATGCGGGCAGCGGCGCGACGCGCATCGCCATCAGCATCGACTACAGCCTGCAGGGGCCGCTCGCGCAGTTCTCGCGCGGCGGCCTGGCCAACGAATTCGTGGCGCGGATGGTGGCCGAGTTCGGCGCCAACCTCGACCGGCGCCTGGGCGGGGCGCGCAGCGAGCCGGCGAAGCAGATCGACGCCGGCGGCGTGTTCTGGAAATGGATCTGGTCCCGCTTCAAGGCGATTTTCAGTTCCACTCACTAGAAGGAGAGAACCATGGCACTCGTTCCCATCGCTAAGCTCGGCAACTTCCTGCACATCTACGATTTCAAGGTCGATCCGGACCACGTCGATGATTTCATACGCCTGTTCAACGAGTTCGATTACTCCGACGCGAATCCCATGCACAAGTCCCCGGCGCAGGTGAAGGACGGCGCGCTGGTGCAGGACGTCAAGGACCCCACCCGCTTCTGGCTGATCGGCGAATGGAAAGACATCGAAGTGCACGCGCGCATCCTCAAGGAGTTCAAGGGCATCAAGCCGGAGTTCATCAAGCACATCCAGGGCGGCAAGTTCACGCCGGACTACGGCAAGGTGGTGTCCGCCACGCCACAGCACATCCTCGACAAGGCGTCGCAGCAGCGCGCGTGAAGCTTTACACGTTCTTTCGCTCGTCGACCTCGTACCGCCTGCGCATCGCGCTCGCCTGGAAGAAGCTGCCTTACGAGCCGGTGTACACCAGCCTGCCGGGGATGAAGCACAAGGAGCCGGCGTACCTGAAGCTCAACCCGCAGGGGCTGGTGCCGGCGCTGGTGAGCGACGAGGGCAAGGTCTATACGCAGTCGATGGCGATGATCGAGTGGCTCGACGCGCGTTACCCGCAACCGCCGCTCATGCCGCGCGAGCCGGAAGAGCAGTGGTACGTGCGCGCCGTGTCGCAGATCATCGGCTGCGAGATCCATCCGCTCAACAACGTGCGCGTGCTCAAGTACCTGAAGAGCGCGTACGGGCTGGATGAGGCCAAGGTGAATGGAGACTGGTACCCGCACTGGATCGCCGAGGGCTTCGCCGGGCTCGAAGGGTTCCTGCAGACCGAGAAGCGCGCGGGCGCCTATTGCCTCGGCGACCAGGTGACGATGGCAGACGTCTGCCTCGTGCCGCAGGTCTTCAACGCCCAGCGCTTCGGCTGCGACCTCAAGCCGTATCCGGCCGCGATGGCGATCTTCGAGCGCTGCATGAAGCTGGCGGCATTCTCGGAGACTCAGCCCTCGAAGCAGGGAGACGCCGTCTGATCCAGCGGCAGCCGTACTTCGGCTATTCCGCGATCGTCGACCGGCCGCAGTTCGCATGGCCGGGCGGCAAGCGCCTCGCCTTTCATTTGTGCCTCAACCTCGAGGCGTTCGCCTACAACACGGGGCTTGGCATCTCGTACTCGCCAGGGCTGCCGCACCCCAATTCCTACAACTGGGGCTGGCGCGAGTATGGCAACCGCGTCGGCGTGTGGCGCCTGATCAAGCTCTTCGACCAGCTCGAGCTGCCGGTGTCGGTTCTCCTGAATAGCGCCGTGTACGACCATTGCCCGGAGGTGGTGGCGGCGCTGCGCAAGCGCGGCGACGAGATCGTCGGCCATGGCCGCACCAACTCCGAGCACCAGAACGACTTCAAGGAAGAGGGCGAGCGCGAGCTCGTCGCCGAGGTGACCGAAGCCATTCGCAAGCACGAAGGGAAGGCCCCGGCGGGCTGGCTATCGCCCGGCGTGAACCCCAGCCCGATCACGCCCGATCTCCTACAGGAGGCGGGCTACCAGTACATCCTCGACTGGCCGATGGACGACCAGCCGGTATGGATGCGCACGCGCAGCGGCCCGCTCCTCTCCGTGCCTTACCCGCACGAGGTGAACGACATCCCGATGATCGCGCTGCATCACGGCGCAGCGGACAAGTTTGCCGAAGTGATCGTCGACAACTTCGAGGAGATGCTCGAGCAGTCGGCCGAGCAACCGCTGGTCTACGGTGTGTCGATCCATGCCTTCCTCGTCGGCCAGCCGTTCCGCTTGCGGCATTTTCGCCGCGCGATGGAGCACATTCGTGAGCGAGCCGACAACGTGTGGTTCGCCACGACCGGACAGATTGCCCGGCACTACGCCGAGCTGTTTCCGGCGCGCTAAGCCTTGAGCAGCCAGGCGCCACCGAGCGCCGCCGGCAGCGCGATCCGACCGGCCTTGCCGCCGCGCAGCGAATAGCCGGCGATCGCCGGCGCCGCCGGTGCTGCGCCCAGCGCCTTCGCTATTGCTGCCTGGGCGCCGATCACGACGCTCCCGCGCGCCGCCTGGAGCCTCACGCAATCCTTCTCCATCGACGGAATCAGGGCCGTGAACCGCGCCCAGCGGGCGGCGGCCTCGACCGGATCGCTCGCCACCACGTACACCTCGTCGAGGCGCGGGGCGTTGACGAAGCCCGGCAGCCAGACATGCTCCGGCGTCATCTGCTGCACGTACTGGATGCGTCCCTCCGGCATCGCTTCCGGCGCAACCCGCACCGCCTTGAAACGCGCCACGCCGCCTTTGACCTTGCGCTCGAACTCGACGAGCTGCGGCTCGAAGCCATGCGCCTCGAGCCGCCGGCGCTCGTCTTCGGCATCCGGCGTGCCGAAGCAGACGAGATGCACGCCGGTATAGCGCGCCATGAGTTTCCTCAGCCGCTCGGCGGACGGCGTGTCATGCGTGGGCGACAGGAGCTCGATATAGCCCTCGTCGAGCATCACGCAACGGTTGGAGGCGCCAACCGGTCCCTCGGCCGTGACCTGCACCGAGGTCGGCGTCACCTTCATGCCGAGATCCTCGAGCGCGCGCGAAGCGGCCGCGAGATCGGCGACGAAATGCGAGACGTGATCGACGAAAAGCTCGCCTGGCTTCGGCTTCTGCCGATCGGCGACATCCATGCGCGCTAATATAACCGCCGCCTTGAACAAGCCCGTCGAAACTCGCGCCACGACCCTCAACGGGGCGCAGGCCACCGTCGAAATGCTGCGCGCGCACGGCGTCGAGATCGTATTCGGCCTGTGCGGCGACACGAGCCTCCCGCTCTACGACGCTTTGCGCAGCTCGAGCCTCCGACACGTGCTGACCAGGGACGAACGCCACGCCGCGTACATGGCCGACGGCTACGCGCGCGTCACGGGCAAGGTCGGCGTATGCGAAGGTCCCTCGGGCGGCGGAGCGACCTACATCCTGCCGGGCCTCGTGGAAGCGAACGAGTCGTCGATCCCGGTGCTGGCGATCAACACGGACATTTCGGTCGGCTCACGCGGCCGGTTCACGCTCACCGAGCTCGACCAGCGGGCGCTCATGCGCCCGCTCACCAAGTGGAATGCGGTGCTCGATCGCGCCGCCGACATCCCGCGCACCTTTCGCCAGGCGTTCGAGGCCATGACCACCGGCCGGCCGGGCGCGGCGCACATCGCGCTGCCGTACGACGTGCAGACGTCGCCGGTCGATGCAGCGGACGTATGGGCGGACCCGTCGCTCGGCGTCTTTCCATCCCGCCGCGTGGCGCCGGATCCCGATCTCATTTCATTGGCCGCAAAGATCCTCAGGGGGGCGAAGAGCCCGCTCTTCATCTGCGGCGGCGGCGTGGTCATCTCGCGCGCCGAGTCCGAGCTACGCGAGCTGGCTGAAAAGCTCGGCGCGGCGGTCGCCACCACCATCAGCGGCAAAGGCTCTATCGACGAACGCTGCTCGCAATCGGTCGGCGTCGTCGGCTCCAACGGCGGCACAGCGGAGACCCGCGCCATCGTCGACGCGGCAGATGTCATCGTGTTCGTCGGCTGCCGCGCCGGCTCTGTCACCACAGAGCGCTGGCGGCATCCGGCGCCGGGCGACGCACGCATCATCCATATCGACATCGATCCGGCGGTGCCCGGCCGCAACTACAAGGTGGACGTGCCGCTGGTCGGCGACGCCAAGCTCGCGCTGGCTGCGCTCGTCGAGTCGGTTAACCCGAGGGACGGCGATCTCACCGCCGTCGATGCGCAAAAGCGGGCGAAGTTCGAAAAGTTCGACGCGCTCGCTCGCTCCGATGCATCGCCGATCCTGCCGGAGCGGGTTGTTCAGCAGGTATCGGCGCTTCTCGATGCCGACGCGCAGCTCGTCGCCGACCCGGGCACGCCGTGCCCTTACTTCTCGGCATACCACCTCGTTCGCGGCACCGGCCGCAGGTATTTTTCCAACCGCGCGCACGGTGCGCTCGGCTATTCACTCGCCGCCGCCATTGGCGCGCGTTTCGGCCGCCCCGGCGTGAAGACGGTGGCGGTGATGGGCGATGGCAGCTTCGGCATGTGCGTCGGCGAGCTCGAGACGCTCGCGCGGCTCAAGCTCCCGCTGACCGCGATCGTCATCTCCAACGCCGTCTATGGATGGATCAAGGCCGGCCAGCGCTCGAGCTATGGCCAACGCTACTTCTCGGTCGACTTCGGCGTCACGGATCATGCAGCTGTGGCCCGCGCCTATGGCATCAGGAGCTGGCGTGTGACGGAGCCCAAGCAGTTGGAAAAAACACTGAACGAAGCATTCGCCGCCGGCGAGCCGACGCTGGTGGACATCGTCTGCCAGCCGCTGCACGAGGCTAAGGCGCCCGTCTCGGAGTGGGTGGCATGATCGAAAGAAGCCATCACGACATGGGCGGCCTGCCCGCCGGCAAGGTGGAGCCGACCGAGCACGACTATCCCGAGTGGGAGCGCCGCGTGGATGCGATGGTGCAGCTCCTGCGCCTGGGCGGGAAGATCACGGTCGACGAGCTGCGCAAAAACATCGAGCAGCTGCCGCCCGAGGCATACGACAAGCTCTCGTACTACGACAAGTGGATCGCGTCGCTGACGCAGACGCTGATCCAGCGCGGCCTGATCTCGACGGAAGAATTGGGCCGCAAGATGGAGGAGGTCGCCAAACGTGCAGCCGCAGTTCGCGACTGAGTATCCCGCCGTCGCCCCGCAGTTCAAGGTGGGCGAGCGCGTGCGCGTGAGAATGACCGCGCCGCTCGGCCATATCCGCACGCCGTTCTATATCCGCGGCCACGTCGGCGAAATCGAGCGGCTTTGCGGCAGCTTTCCCAATCCGGAGGAGCTCGCGCAGATGCGCGACGGCCTGCCGGCAGTTCCGCTCTACCGCGTGCGTTTCAGGCAGAAGGAAGTCTGGCCGGATTACCGCGGGCCGGACTCCGACGTGATCGAGATCGAGATTTTTCAGCATTGGTTGGAAAAAGCATGAAAGACCACGGGCGTTACCAGCCATTCACGTACTACCAGCTGATGGAGACCAGCCTGCGCGAGCTGCTGGTCGAGAAGGGCATCGTGACTGATGCGCAGGTGAGCGAAGAAGTCGCGGCCATGCGAGCACGCACGCCGCAGCGCGGTGCGAAGGTGGTGGCGAAGGCGTGGCTCGATCCGCAATACAAGAAACGGTTGCTGGCGAACGGCACTGCGGCGTGCGAGGAGCTGGGGCTCGAGATTCCCGGATTGCGGCTGGTGGCGGTGGAGAACACGCCGCAAGTGCATAACGCGATCGTGTGCACGCTCTGCTCGTGTTACCCGCGCGTGTTGCTCGGCATCCCGCCGGACTGGTACAAGTCGCGCAACTACCGCTCGCGCATGGTGCGCGAGCCGCGCGCAGTGCTCGCGGAATTCGGCCTCTCCATCCCCGATGCGGTGCAGATCCGGGTGCATGACTCCACCGCCGACATGCGCTATCTCGTTCTGCCCATGCGGCCGAAGGGTACGGAAGGCTGGGACGAGGCGCGCCTCGCCGGCATCGTGTCGCGCGATGCCATGATCGGCGTCGCGGTGCCTACGGTGAAATGAGGGTTGCCTAAGCTCGCCCCCCTCGGCGCGGTGCCGCTCGGCGACTGCGCGGTGTATATCGAGTTCTCGAAGGAGCTCGACCTCGAGGTGAACTCGGCGGTGCAGCGCCTCGCGGTGATGGTGCATGGCCGCGCGCTGCCCTGGATCCGCGACGTGGTGCCGGCGCTCGGCGG
>Ga0136846_1231915_pt1 | contig 22785 bp, 24 predicted proteins | sample HopSoiMetagenom2_FD_96841 | JGI IMG/M metagenome (GOLD analysis project Ga0136846, IMG submission 96841) | Grasslands soil microbial communities from Hopland, California, USA - 2 Assembly 2016 (version 4) | ecosystem: Environmental > Terrestrial > Soil > Grasslands | place: USA: Hopland... | reverse complement strand
TCGATGAAGCGGCCGTCGCGCGGCGAATGGCTGTCGGCGACGACGATCGAGTAGTAGGGGCGCTTCTTGGCGCCGCCACGGGCGAGACGGATCTTCAGCATTTGTCTTAAGTCCTTAGGGCTAAACGTTATTTCTTGAACGGGTTGAAGCCGGGGGGCAGTCCGCCGCCACCCAGGCCGGGAAGTTTCGGGAAGCCGCCCCCAAGAGGAGAATTGGGTCCGGCGACGTTCTTCAGCCGCGCTGCGATCTCTTCCATCTCCTCGGGCGTCGGGGCCTTGCCGCCGGTGAGCTGGGCCAGCTTCTGCGGGTCCATGTCCGGGCCGCCGGCGCCGAACATGCGCGCCATCTGGGCCAGGCCCTTGCCACCGTTCTTGGAGAGCGCCTTGAAGGTGTCCGCCATCTGGCGGTGCTGCTTCAGCAGCCGGTTCACCTCGGCCACGTCGACGCCGGCGCCCGCCGCGATGCGGCGCTTTCTCGAAGCCTGAAGAATATCGGGCTTCTTGCGCTCCTGCTTGGTCATGGACGAGATGATCGCCACGTGGCGGTCGAAGGTCTTGTCGGTCAGGCCGCTGTCGGCGATCTGCCGCTTCATCTTCTGGACGCCGGGGAGCAGGCCCATCAGGCCCTCCATGCCCCCCATCCGCTTCATCTGGCCCAGCTGGTCGGCCATCATGTCGAGGTCGAACTGGCCCTTGGCCAGCTTGCGGGCCGTGGCCTCGGCCTTGGCCATGTCCAGGTCCTGGGCGGCCTTCTCGACCAGGGCCACCACGTCGCCCTGGCCCAGGATGCGGCCGGCCACGCGGCGGGCGTCGAAGGCGTCCAGGCCGTCGATCTTCTCGGAGACGCCGAGGAACTTGATCGGCAGGCCGGTGACAGCGCGCATGGAGAGCGCCGCACCGCCGCGCCCGTCGCCGTCGGCGCGGGTCAGCACCAGGCCGGTCAGCGGCAGGCGCTCGTGGAAGGCCTTGGCCGTGCGCACCGCGTCCTGGCCGGTCAGGGCGTCGGCCACCAGCAGGGTTTCGGAGGGGTTGGAGATCTTCGCGATCTCCGCTGCCTCGGCCATCATCGCCTCGTCGATGGTGGTGCGGCCGGCGGTGTCGAGGATCAGGACGTCATAGCCCTGCAGCCGGGCCGCCTGCATGGCGCGGCGCGCGATGTCGGGCGCGGCCTGGCCGGCGACGATCGGCAGCGACTGCACGCCAGCCTGCTCGGCCAGCATGGCCAGCTGCTCCATGGCGGCCGGACGGCGGGTGTCCAGCGAGGCCAGCAGGACCTTCTTGCGGTCCCTGGAAAGCTTCAGCGCCAGCTTGCCGGCGGTGGTGGTCTTGCCCGAACCCTGCAGGCCGGCCATCAGGATCACGGTCGGCGGGTTCAGCGAGAGGTTCAGCCCCTCGGGCTCGCCCTCGCCGCCCAGCATGTCCACCAGGCCGTCGTAGGTGATCTTCACCACCTGGTCGGCCGGACGCACCGAGCGGATCACCGCCTCGCCGGTGGCGGCCTCCTTGGCCTTGGCGATGAAGTCGCGCACCACCGGCAGGGCCACGTCCGCCTCGAGCAGGGCGACGCGGATCTCGCGCATCACCTCCTCGACGTCCTTCTCGGACAGCACGCCACGGCCGCTCAAGCGGTCGAAGACGCCGGATAGCCGATCTGTCAGCGCGTCGAACAAACTCAACTCCTCAGGCAATCCGCGGGTGCGGATTGCGTTTTCCAGCAGCCTTGTGTTTCCGCCAAGGCGGAGACACGGGGGCCCAAACGCAGTCGACCCCCGTGCACGATTGCGTGGACGGGGGGCCTCGCCGCTCTCGTCCCAGATAAGACCTGGGGGTCGTAGCGGTAGAGGGCGCTGACCGAGGTTGGCGCCGGAAGGGCGCGCTTATGCGCCGAGGAGGGGGGTCAGGTCAAGGAATCAGCGAGTGACTAACTTAGCCGCTAGCGCAATCAGAAGGATGAGAACCGCGGATGCGACGAAGATGGCAAGGCATACGCCGAGCCTGCGGCGATGACGCAGTCCCCTTGGGCTGAAACCATCGCCCGAAAGTAGTCGCGCGGGAAATCGCGCCAATTCGCCGACGGAATGGACTTGGCGAACATGGTCCAATTGAAGGCCAACCAAACTGACGCCGCGACAAGGAACGACGCGACAGCCGATGCAAAACCAGTGATAGCCAAAGTGAAGAGTGCGTTGGCCCAGAGTACGCCCATCAGCCTCGGTTCCTTAAAGCTCACGCGGCATATGCGAGCCTGCGGGTCAGTGCACCAATCCCGCCCCGGCCTTTCGCTCTATCGCCTTGATCGCACCCAGCGCGCTTCGGCGCACAAAGGGGTTGGAGTGCGTGGCCAAGGCCAACAGGTGTGGGATCGCTTGCCGCATCTTTTTCCGGCGGACCGCACTGATCGCATGAGCTGCCACATCGTCGTCAAGGAGTAGATCAATCAGAGCTGAATTTGCGCGGGGGTCCTTCAGTTTCCCGAGCGCCAAGACGATCATCTGGCGAGTCTCGCGATGTCTTCGATCCATGGCGAGATCTATCAATTCCTTTGCTATTTCGGCGCTGGCCAAGTGCTCCAACGTGTTTCCAATTGCCCACTTCAGGCTTTCGACTCCTGGCCCTGGCTCAAGGCTGCGGAAGAGATTGAGGAGCGGCTGTTCTGCCTGTCCTCGAGCATCTCGCGTACACAGCGCTCGAACAATGCCGCCGCGGACAACGGGTTCATCGACCACCTGAAGCAATTTCAGCAGTAGAGGGACCGCCGCTGACGGGGTCGGCCCATTCACGAAGTCAAAGATTGAATCACAGGGAAAGCCCCCTGCGACCAAGGCGGCCGACACCAAGCGATCCTGGCGGGTTCGCTCTATGCATTTTTCCGCAGGTTGCTGGTGCATCGCCAGATGCTACCGGTGCTTGAATCTCATGGTCAGATGCGAGCCTGCGGGTCAGGCGATGTCAAGGACGCGCCCCTGGCGCGCCGCGGCGCGGCCGGCCTTTGGCCGGTCCTTGAGATCGCCTGGCCCGCAGGCAGACTGGCCGCCATGAGATCCAAGGCGAGGCCTGGCCGCTGCGCGGACCGCCTCGGCCACGCCAAAACCATTCGTCATCCCACGGTTAGCCGCAGGCTGAACCGGGGGACCCAAACGGCGTAAGCGAACCAACGGATTCAGCTTGGGTCCCCCGGTTCGCTTCGCGACCGTGGGATGACGAGCTTTTATGTCTGAGGTTTATATCTGACGTTCGATGTCAGCTTATGCGCCGCATCCTGCGCCTCACGCCAAACCCGTGAGGTCTCCATGCGACTGCCCCTCCTCCTTGCCGCCGCGATCGCCATCGCGGCCCCGGCCCACGCCGCCGTGCCAACCCCGCCGCCGTTCCCGGCGCCCGTCACCCACGACGGCGCCCACGACTTCGACTTCCTGATCGGCGACTGGAAGGCGCATGTGCGGCGGCTGCCGAAGCGGCTGGTCGGCTCGACCGAATGGCTGGCGTACGACGGCACGTCGAACCACCACAAGCTGCTCGGCAGCAACTCCAACCTCGAGGAGTTCGACGTCACTGGCCCGGCCGGCCACATGCACGGCCAGACCCTGCGGCTCTACAATCCGCAGACCCGCCAGTGGAGCATCTACCTGCTGGACGTGGACAAGGGCACGCTGCCGCAGCCGCCGATGGTGGGCGAGTTCAAGGACGGCGTCGGCGAGTTCTACGACCAGGAGCCCTGGGACGGCCGGATGATCCTGGTGCGCTACCAGTGGTTCAACGACTCGCCCAAGGCGGCGCACATGCAGCAGGCCTTCTCCGCCGACGGCGGCAAGAGCTGGGAGGTCAACTGGATCTGCGAGCTGACGAGGTAGCCATTCGGGCGATTGGTGTCCGAAAGCCGCCAGCGGTTATCGGCGAACCGCACTATCTTTGCGCCATGACCCAATACGCCCTGTTCGACACCGCCATCGGGCACGCCGGCCTCGCCTGGAACGACGCGGGCCTGGTCGGCGTGCACCTGCCCGAGCGCGACCCGGAGGTCGCCCGCCGCTCGTTCCTGCGCCGCTTTCCGGAGGCCGCGGAGGCGCCGGTCCCCGAGCGCCTCGCCCCGACCGTGGAGGCGGTCCGCGCCCTGATGCGCGGGGAGAAGGCGGATTTCGCCGACACGCCCCTGGACCAGTCGCAGACGCCGCCGTTCCACGCCCAGGTCTATGAGATCGCCCGCGCCATCCCGCCCGGCGAGACCCTGACCTATGGCGAGATCGCGGTGAAGCTGGGCGACAAGCTGCTGGCCCGCGACGTGGGCGCGGCTCTCGGCAAGAACCCCTGGCCGATCGTGGTGCCCTGCCATCGGGTGACTGCGGCCGGCGGCAAGCCCGGCGGCTTCTCGGCCCGCGGCGGGGTCAACACCAAGCTGAAGCTGCTGGGGATCGAGGGGGCGAAGGCCGCCGCCCAGGCCGACCTCTTCGCGTGACGCCCTCGCTGGAGCGGCGCCTGCTGCAGGTCTGCATCGCCGTCGCCGGACTGGTCCCGGTGGGCGGCGGGTTATGGGGCGTGCTGGGCCAGATTCACACGTCGGGCGTCGTGGCCGCCAGCCACAGCCGCTACCTCTCCGGCCTGCTGCTGGGGATCGGGCTCATCTTCTGGTGGACGATCCCGACGATCCAGCGGCGCGGGACGGTGGTGCGGACGCTGACCGCCGTGGTGCTGGCGGGTGGCCTCGCGCGGCTGGCGGGCGTCGCGGCGACGGGCCTGACGGCCTCAGTGGCGCTGCCGCTGGTCATGGAGCTCCTCGTCACACCGGCCCTGGCCCTGTGGCGCGAGCGGGTGGAGCGGCGGTTGCACGCTTCGACAGCCTGTAGTTGACAGCCAAGCTTCCTCGGCCCCTGATCGAGTGACCTATTTGGGGGAAACGCGATGTTCCAGGCCTATAAGCGCTACTTCGATTTCCAGGGCCGGTCGGCGCGGCCGGAATACTGGCTGTTCGCCCTCTGGCTCGCGATCCTCTATCTCGGCGCCATGCTGCTCGACCGGATGATTTTCCACAGTCCGGTCGGACTGTTCTATGGCGTGGTCGTGCTCGCAAACCTGATCCCGAGCCTCGCTGTCGGCTTCCGCCGCCTGCACGACACCAATCGCAGCGCCTGGTGGGTGCTGATCTCCCTGGTCCCGCTGGTCGGCGGAATTGTCCTCATCGTCTTCAACTGCCTGCCCGGTACGCCCGGCCCGAACCGGTTTGGCTCTGTGCCGGGCGTCCGCGAGCACGATCTGCAGGAGACCTTCGCGTAAAGGAGGTGAGGACGCCGCCCGCCGACCGCCCGCGGTAACCCTTCCCCCACACCTCGCCTTAACCGCTTCGCCTTCAACTTCAAAACCAGGAGTTGAGCGAATTCGGATGGGTCGGGCATGTTCGCCGCTTATGCGCACTACTGGGATTTCCAGGGCCGGGCCTCTCGGCGGGAATACTGGATGTTCTTCCTCTGGATGCTGATCCTGGGGTTCGTGGGCGGCTTTGTGGACGTGGTGGTCTTCCACGCGCGGCCGGGGCTGTTCGGCGGCGGGCCGTGCGGGATCTTCGTCACCTTCGCCAACCTGATCCCGAACCTGTCGCTGGGCGTGCGGCGGCTGCATGACACCGACCGCAGCGGCTGGTGGACCTTCATCGTCCTGGTCCCGCTGATCGGCGCCCTGGTCCTGCTGGTCTTCAACCTGCTGCCCGGCAATCCTTACGAGAACCGGTTCGGCGGGTCGGAGGACCTGTCTCGCCTGGATCTGCAGGAAACCTTCGCCTGAGCGCCGCGGCGCTAGGGCCTGTCCCGTCTTGATGGAACATCAAAACGGGAAGAACAGGCTGGCCACTTTTGGTCGACGAGCACGATTCAGACTTTTGTCGATTCCGACAGAAGTCATCGCGCTCTAGCCGTCACCCGCGACCGACGGCGTCTCGGCCTCCGCGATGGCCGCCGCCACCGGACCGGTCGCCGGCTGCGGCGCCGGCTCGCGAGGCTTGCGGCCGAACACCCGCCGCAACCAGGCCCAGCCTCCCGCGGCTGCGGCGAGGATGATGGCGATGCCCTTCTTGGCGAACAGAAGGATGACGCCGATCAGGCCCACCTTCTTGGCCACCAGCAGCCCTGCGCCGGCCGCCACGAGACCCGCCAGGCCATAGCCCGCCGTCTTGTCGCCGGACTTGAACTCCGCATAGCGGTAGCCGTCTTCGAACTCGGCCGTCTGCGCCAGTTGCTGGGCCGCCGTCCGGACCGAGGGCAGCTGGGACATGGTCGAGACCATGTTGAGCGAGAGCACGCCGCGACGGCCCAGGTGGCGGACGTCGTAGTTCAGGGTGTGGTCCTCCTGGTCCCCGAACTGGAACTCCCGCGCCCAGATCAGGTCGTGGCGGGCGGGATCGTAGGACGGCGCCTGGGCCCAGCCGACCAGGTGCTGGGGGTCGAATCCGTCCTTCTTCCGCTGGGCGTTGAGGTCGTCCTCGCCCGACTGCATGTCGCGCAGCAGCTTGTCGTAGTCGGCCGTCTTGGCGTCCTTGTCGTTCACATAGCCCGAGGGGGCGAAGGTCACGACCGCGCCCCAGCTGTCGTCGGCGAACATCTTGCCCTCGGGGAAGATGAGGCCGATCACGTCCTCGACCGACGAGGGCGGATTGCCCCAGGCCTCGGTCAGCACCCGCTTGGCGTCGGCCGCCCCGAGGAAGTAGTAGCCGCTCCCGAGATTGAGCCGCGCGTTGGCGGTGCCCAGCGTCACCACCCCATGAATGGGTTTGAGGCTGTCGCGCAGCTTGATCAGGCGCTCCACTTCCGCCTTCTGTTCCGGCGTCAACTGGTCCGCCGCCCGCGCGACGCCGACGCACAGCAAGCACGCCGCGAGCGCGGCAAGAAACATCCTGATCATGAAGAGCCCCCAGCAACTTCAGCGTGAGATTTGCAGAACTTCTCCACCGAATCCAGAACAAAAAGAGATCGAAAATCCAGCCGATCCGCGGGCGCCCGGCGTCGACAGCTTCCGCGGCCGCGGCTAACACCGGGCCATGGCCATCGGCGTGTTCGATTCCGGCGTGGGCGGGCTTTCCGTTCACCACCGGCTCGTGGAGCGGTTCCCCACGGCCGACTTCGTCTACCTCGCCGACCAGGCGAACGCGCCCTACGGCGGCCGGCCCGGCGAGGAGATCGTGGCCCTGACCCGCGCCGGGTGCGAGCGGCTGTTCGCCGAGGGGTGCAACCTGGTGGTCCTGGCCTGCAACACCGCCGCCAGCGTGGCCCTGCGCCGGCTGCAGCAGACCTGGCTGCCGGGCGCGCGCCGCGACCTGGGCCGGCCGGTGAACGTGCTCGGCATCGTGGTGCCCACCATCGAGGCGGCCACGGGCCTGCCCTGGGAGCACGAGGCCGAGCGGCGGGGCGACAAGGTGGAGAAGCTGGACGTGCTGGGGGTGTTCTCCACGCCCGCCACCGCCGCCAGCCGGGTCTACGAGATCGAGATCGACAAGCGCCGCCAGGACGTGGCGGTGTTCTCCGAGCCGTGCCCGGAACTCGCCCGCATGATCGAGGCCGGCGCGCCGCGCGACGAGCTGGCCGCGGTCATCGAGGGCCATGTGAAGGCGCTGAAGACCCGCATCGGCCGCCATCCCGACCGGGCGATCCTGGGCTGCACCCACTATGAGATCGTGGCCGACCTGTTCGAGGCGGCGCTGCCGCCGGGCACGCCGCTGATCCGCCAGCCGGGGGCGACGGCCGACGCCCTGGCCCGCTACTTCGCCCGCCATCCGGAGTTCGACGCCGGGACCGGCGGCGTGCGCCGCTTCCTCACGACCGGGCGGCCGGGGGCCCAGCACAGCCTGGTCGAGACCTTCTGGGGCGCGCCGCTACACTTCGAGCCGGCCTGACTGAGCGCGCGGCGTCCTAGTTCCTCCGCCGCAGGGGGAGGGGGACCACGAAGTGGTGGAGGGGGTTTCCCGCGCTGTGGAGGAACCCCCCCTCACCGCAATCGCCGGAGCTCCCCCAGCGGGGGAGCGAAAGCCTCAGCTACGCCGCCAGGGCGGTCTCCGCAGCGATCACGCGGCTGGCGGCATTGATCACGGCGGCGATGCGCAGGGCGGCCTGGATGTTCTGGGCGGGGACGCCGTGCTTCTTGAGCTCGGCCTCGTGGGCGTCCAGGCACATGCCGCAGCCATTCACGGCCGAGACCGCGGTGGACCACAGCTCGAAGTCGGCCTTGTCCACGCCCGGATTGGCTAGGACGTTCATCCGCAGGCGCGCCGGCAGGGTCTTGTACTCGCCGTTCGAGAGCAGGTGCAGCGAGCGGTAGTAGACGTTGTTCATGCCCATGATGGCGGCCGCCGCCTTGGCGGCGGTCTTGGCCTCGGGGCTGAGGCCGCTGGCGTCGGCCGCGGCCTCCACCGCCTTCACCACCGCCGGCACGCCCGTCGCATAGGCGGAGGCGACGAAGGCGCCCCACTTCTGCTGGTCGGAGAGCTGGGTCTCCGCCGCCAGGCTCGAGAGGTTCAGGCTGATGTCCTTGGCGTAGGCCGGCAGGGCCTCACGCAGGGTGTCGAGCGACATGGAGAGATCTCCGAAAAGGGCAAAGGAGTCCGGGGAGCGCCCGCTGGGGGGAGAGAGGCGCTCCCCGGACAGTGCGAAGTCCGCGCGGTGTGTGCTTTACGCGGCCTTCAGGGTCTCACCGCCGACCGGGCGGTTGCAGGGGCAGAGCTCGTCGGTCTGCAGGGCGTCGAGCACGCGCAGGGTGTCCTGCGGGTTGCGACCCACGTCGAGGTTGGTGACGTAGACGTGCTGGATCACGTTGTCGGGGTCGACGATGAAGGTGGCGCGGTAGGCGACGCCCTCGTCCTCGTTCAGCACGCCCAGGTCGCGGGCGAAGCGGCCGGAGCTGTCGGCGAAGTTCCAGATCGGCAGGTTGTTGAGGTCCGGGTGTTCGCGCCGCCAGCCGAGCTTGGAATGCTCATTGTCGGTGGAGCCGCCCAGCACGATGGCGTCGCGCTCGTCGAACTGGGGGTTCAGGCGCGCGAACTCGGCGATCTCGGTCGGGCAGACGAAGGTGAAGTCCTTCGGGTAGAAGAAGATGACCTTCCACTTGCCCGGGAAGCTTTGCTTGGTGAGCGTCTCGAAGGCGCTCTCGCCGTTTTCCTCGTGGCGCATGAAGCCGGGCTTCACACCGACGATCTTGAAGTCGGGCAGGGTCTGGCCAACGGTCAGCATCGAAATCTCCTCTGGAATTGGGGTGGCGGCGGGAGGCCCGTCGCCGATGACGAGGAGATAGGCGCGCTCTATCCAATTTTCTAATCGATAGTTTTTGCCTTTGAGATAGAGCCGGCCTATGGTGCCGCGGTTCCGCTGGAGTCTCCGCCTATGCTGCCCACCATCCGCCAGCTGCAGTACCTGAAGCTGCTCGCCGAGCAGGGCGCCTTCGGCAAGGCGGCGGACGCGGCGCACGTCACCCAGCCGACCCTTTCGGCGGGCATCCAGGAGCTGGAGCGGACCCTGGGCGCGCCGGTGGTCGACCGCGCGCGCTCGGGCGTGATTCTGACGCCGGTGGGCGAGGAGGCCCTGCGGCGGGCGACCGTGATCCTCAACGAGGCCGAGGAGCTGGTGGAGGCCGCCAAGAACGCGGGCCAGCCGCTGACCGGCCGCTTCCGCCTGGGCGTGATCCCGACGATCGCCCCCTTCCTGCTGCCGGGCGCCCTGCCGCTGCTGCGCGAGCGGTTCCCCAAGCTGCGGCTGTTCCTGCGCGAGGACCTGACCCAGCGCCTGATCGCCCAGCTGAAGGCGGGCCGCCTGGACGCGGCGCTGATCGCCCTGCCCTACGACATGGGCGGGCTGGAGTGGGCGCCGGTGCGGGACGACGAGCTGCTGGCGGCGGTGCCGGCCGACCACCCGCTGGCGCGGCTGGAGCGGGCGACGCCCGAGCAGCTGGAGCGGGAGAACCTGATCCTGCTGGAGGACGGCCACTGCCTGCGCGAGCATGCGCTCTCGGCCTGCCGCCTGAACCCGCCGCGCACCGGCACCGGCGAGGAGCCGTTCGCCGCCACCTCGCTGCCGACCCTGGTGCAGATGGTGGGCTCGGGCTTGGGCGTCACCTTCCTGCCGCAGATGGCGGTGGCGGCGGGACTGGCGCAGGCGGCGCACGTGGCCGTCCGCCCGATCGCCGCCGAGCACCCGGCGCGCGAGATCGTGGTGGCCTGGCGCGCGGGCTCGAACCGGCGGGCGGAGGGTCGGCTGCTGGCGGAGGTGCTGAAGGAAGCCTGAGGCCGGCCGTCAGCTTCCCGTCGCCAACCGGCTGCTGGTCCGGCCGTAGGCCAGGTAAACGAGCACGCCCAGGCCATTCCAGATGAAGAACATCACCTGGGTGATGGTCTGTAGACTGCTGAAGAGATAGACGCAGCCGATCACCGCCAAGGGTCCCACTGCCCACCACACCGGCGTGCGGAACGGCCGCGGAAGGTCCGGTCGGCGGCGTCGCAGCACCATCATGGAGATGGCGGTGGCGATGAAGGCGGCAAGCGTGCCGGCGTTCGCGACCTCGGCAATGAACTTCAGCGGCAGAATTCCGGCCATGGCTGCGGCGCAGACCCCTGTGAGGATGGTCACGGCCGCCGGGACGCCGCGGCGGTTCACCGCCGAAAGCCTTGTCGGCAATAACCCGTCGCGCGACATCGCGAAGAAGACCCGGCTCTGGCCGAACATAAACGCCATGATCACGGTCGGAAGCGCGATGACTGCGGCCGCGGCGATCAGCACGGCGACCAGCGGGTGGCCTTTTTCGCGCAAGACGAACGCCAGAGGCTCGCCGCTCTTGGCGAACACATCGAATGGCAGCGCACCGAGCGCCGATGCCGCCACAACCATATAGATGGCGGCGCAGGCCAACATCGATCCAATGATGCCGATGGTCAGGTCTTTGGCCGGATTCTTGGTTTCCTCAGCCGCCGTTGAGATCGCGTCAAATCCGTAGAATGCGAAGAAGATCACAGCCGCGGCTGCCATTACACCAGTCTTCGCGCCATCCGGACCGACGTGGGCGCTGAAGCCAAAGGGCATGAATGGAGTGAAATGGCTCGCGTCGAAGCCTGGCAGCGTAAGCGCGACGAACGCGGCCAGCGCGACAACTTTGAAGATCACCAGGTAGAAGTTCACCGTGGCGCTCTCCCGGGTGCCGACAAGCAGCATGCCGGTCACCAGGAGTGTGATGACAATCGCGGGCAAGTTCACCAGTCCGGGCTTGTCGCCCCACGGGCCGGCCGCGAGGACTTGGGGCACGGCCCAACCATGGCTGGCGAGGAAGCCCTCGGCATATCCGGACCATCCCACCGCCACGGTCGAGCAGACCACCGTGTATTCGAGGATCAGGCTCCAGCCGATAATCCAGCCGAGCAACTCGCCCATGCCGGCATAGGTGTAGGTATAGGCGCTCCCGGCTTGCGGTATGAGCGTGGCCATCTCGGCGTAGCAGAGCGCGGCGAAGGCGCAGACCGCCCCCGCGATGCCGAAGGACAGGATCACCGCGGGCCCCGCCTGGCCGGCCCCGACGCCGATCAGGGTGTAGATGCCGGTGCCGATGATGGCGCCCACGCCCAGGGCGACCAGGTGCGGCCAGCCCAGGGTCTTCTTGAGGTGGCGGCCCTCACCACCAGCCTCTCCATCCGGGGCGGCGAATTCGATCGGCTTCCTGCGGGTGACAAAATTCATGCGCATCCCCTCGGGTTGAAGGGCAGATTTGGCCTGAGCCGGGCGTAATGCCAAGGCTTGGCGCCGGCCGCGGGACGCGCGAGCTTGGCCGCCCGCCGAATGGAGTCCCGATGCGCCCCCTTACGACCGCCCCCATGCTCGCCGTGGCCATCGCTCTTGCGCTCAGCGTCGCGGCGGGTCCCGCCCGGGCCGACGACACGTCGCTGAACCAGCTGGTGGCCGACTACGAGGCCTATGCGCTGAGCCAGGATCCGGTGCAGGCGGGACACGAGGGCGACCGCAAGGCCCTGGCCAAGCTGCCGGACGTCTCAGTGGGCGCCGATTCCCTGCGCAAGAGCTTCTACGAGGAGTTCAAGGCGCGGCTTGCGGCGATCGATCCCAAGGACCTCTCCACCGAGGCGCGGCTCAACCGCGACTTCCTGGCCTGGACCCTGGACCGGCGCATCAAGGCCATCGCCTTCGACGAGGCGCGGATGCCCTTCAACAGCGACGAGGGCTTCGACGACGAGATGAACTATCTGGCCTCGACCACGCATCTGGACAGCGAGGCCGACGCCCAGGCCTGGCTCTCGCGGCTGAAGGCCCTGCCCCGCTACTACGCCCAGAACATCGACAACGCCCGCCGGGGGGTGAAGACCCGCTTCACCCAGCCCCGTTCCACCAACGAGGTGGTGCTGACCCGGGCGAAGCAGGCGGTGGAACGGCCCGTGGACGCCGACCCGCTGCTGAAGCCGTTCGCGGACGCCAAGCTCTCGCCGGCCGAGCTGGCGGCGGACAAGGCGGCGGCCGTGGCGATCATCCGCGACCAGATCCGCCCCGCCCAGCAGAGCTTCGCTACGTTCGTGGAGAAGGAATACCTGCCCGCCAGCCGGCCCGGCCTCGGCATCCGCGGCGTCGCCGGCGGCGAGGCCTATTACCGCTGGGTGGTCGCCGACCACACCACCACCAACCTCACGCCCGACCAGATCCACGCCCTGGGCGAGTCCGAGGTGGCGCGCATCCGCGCCGAGATGCAGGGCGTCATGGCCGAGACCGGCTTCAAGGGCGACCTGCCCGCCTTCATCGCCATGCTGCGCAAGGACCCGCGGTTCTACGTCACCACCCGCGAGGACTTGCTGGAAAAGGCCGCCCTGATCGACAAGCGCATCGACGACGTGCTGCCGCGCTGGTTCGGGACCCTGCCGCGGCTGACCTTCGGCGTGCGCCCGGTGCCGGCCGAGATCGAGGAGACCTACACCTCCGCCCGCTACTTCGAGGGCGCCCCCAAGCAGGGCATCGCCGGCGGCTTCATGGTCAACACCAGCCACCTGGACCAGCGCCCGCTCTACGAGCTGCCGGCGCTGGCGGCGCACGAGAGCGTGCCGGGCCACCACCTGCAGATCGCCCTCGGCCAGGAGCTGCAGGGCGTGCCCGCCTTCCGTCGCAACGCGGACGTCACCGCCTTCACCGAGGGCTGGGGCCTCTATTCCGAGCGCCTGGCCGGCGAGATGGGGATCTACCGCGACCCCTACGAGCGGTTCGGCATGCTCTCCATGGAGATGTGGCGCGCCTGCCGCCTGGTGGCCGACACGGGCATCCACTGGCTGGGCTGGAACCTCCCCCAGGCCAAGGCCTGCTTCCTGGAGAACACCGCGCTCGCCCCGCACAATATCGACGTTGAAGTGGCCCGCTACGTCGGCTGGCCGGGCCAGGCCCTGGCCTACAAGGTGGGTCAGCTGAAGATCCTGGAGCTGCGCGAGCGCGCCAAGGCCAAGCTCGGCGCCAAGTTCGACATCCGCCGCTTCCACGACACCGTCCTCCTGGCCGGCCCCCTGCCCCTGGACCTGCTGGAAGCCCGCGTCGACGCGTGGATCGCGGCGGAAGCGGCGCGGTAGGTATTTGGGTCCCTTCGGCCCTCTGGACACATATCCCTGAAGGCGGGGGAGCGGAGCCGCACCCATCTGAACGGTGATAAGAAATAATGGTGCAACGGTTCGGTGTTTGGGTATGATTTGGCGTAACGCAAAATTTTGAAGTGTGGGCCCGGGCTGGGCGTCGGCTCTCCGCGGCCCACGGGGAGGCTTTCCATGAGCAAGGCGCTGATCACCGCGCTGGCGACCACGGCCGCGGCGGCCCTGCTGTACGGTTGCGCGGGCGGCGGAGAGGCGCCGAACGCCCTGGCCTCCAGCGCCCCCACGGCGGCGATGGCGGAGGAGAACGTCTCGGTCCCCGTGCCGACGATGGCCGCCAACTTCATGCTGGCCGACACCGACTACATGGGCCACGAGCTCTATCGGATGAGCGACGCCAAGGCCGTGGTGATCGTCACCCAGGGCAACAGCTGCCCGATCTCGCGCGCCATGGCGCCGGCGCTGAAGGCCCTGAAGGCGAAATACGAAGCCCAGGGCGTCCAGTTCCTGATGCTCAACTCCTCGATCCAGGACAGCCGTGACGCCATCGCCAAGGAGAAGGCGGAGTACGGCTTCGACGTGCCGATCCTGATGGATTCCAACCAGCTGGTGGGCGAACAGCTGGGCGTCACCCGCACCGCCGAGTTCTTCGTGATCGACCCCAAGACCTGGAAGGTCGCCTACCGGGGCCCGCTGGACGACCGCCAGACCTACGGCTCCCAGGCCGGCGCGGCGGGCCACGCCTACGCCGCCGACGCCATCGAGGCGGTGCTGGCCGGCAAGCAGCCCGTCGCCACCAACCTGCAGAGCCCCGGCTGCCTGGTGGACTTCCCGGGCCGGGCCCAGGTGGCGGCGACCAGGATCTCCTATTCCAAGGACGTGGCGCCGATCCTCGAGAAGAAGTGCGTCGCCTGCCACCAGGAAGGTGGGATCGGCCCCTTCGCCATGTCCGGCTACGACATGGTCAAGGGCTTCTCGCCCATGATCCGCGAGGTGCTGCGCACGCATCGCATGCCGCCGTGGAACGTCGATCCGCATGTCGGCAAGTTCGCCAACGACAAGAGCCTGTCGCCCGACGAGATCAAGACCATCGTCCACTGGATCGACCAGGGCGCCGAGCGTGGCGCAGGTCCGGATCCGCTGGCCGCCAAGCGCCGAGTGGCCGCCGAGTGGCCGCTGGGCAAGCCGGACCTGATCCTCGAGATCCCCGCCTACACAGTCCCGGCGAGTGGGGTGGTGGATTACCAGCGGCCGATCATCGTGAACCCCCTCACCGAGGGCAAATGGCTGCGGGCTACGACCTTCAAGGTCGACCAGCGCCAGGCCGTACACCACTTCCTCAGCGGCTATCTGAGCGAGGTGCCGAAGGACGGGGTCGGCAACGAGGCGCGCTGGGGCTCGTCGGTCGGCGGCTATGCGGTGGGCTCGGAGTCGACCCTGTGGCCCAAGAACGTCGGCACCTATCTGCCGCCGGGGGGCGCGATCGGCATCCAGGCGCACTACACCCCCTTCGGCAAGCAGGTGACCGACAAGTCGGTGATCGGGCTCTACTTCTACAAGGACGGCGAGAAGCCCGGCCTGGTGATGCACAACTCGGTGCTCGTGAACCCGCAGATCGTCATCCCGGCGGGCGAGGCGCGGCACGAGGAGATCACCTACATCGACGTGCCGAAGGAGATGCTGCTCTACTCGGCCTTCCCCCACGCCCACTACCGCGGCTACGCGTCCGACCTGTGGGTGCAGTACCCGGACGGCACGAAGAAGATGCTGCTGGCCATGCCGCGCTACGACTTCAACTGGCAGCGGGAATACACCTTCGCCGAGCCGCTGAAGATCCCGCCCGGCTCGAAGCTGATCGCCCACTACTGGTACGACAATTCCAAGCAGAACCCGGCCAACCCGGATCCGACCCGGACCGTGCCCTGGGGCGACCAGTCGTGGGACGAGATGTTCTACACGGCCATCCGCTACCGCTGGACCGAGGAGACCTCGAGCCGCCTCGTCGACTACGACCGGCTGATCGACAAGACGCGCCTGCTCGGCATGTTCGACGCGAACATGGACGGCAAGATCGAGAAGTCGGAGCTGAAGGCGGACCTTGGGGAGAAGCTCAAGGCCCACTTCGCCCAGATCGACAAGGACGGCGACGGCGGCATCTCCCTGGCCGAGCTGCAGGCGATCCAGGGGTTCCTGGGCGGGCCGCGCCAGGCCCAGAGGCAGCCACCAGCGGCCTCGGCGCCTGTCGCCGCGGCGCCGGCGGCCAAGCCGGGCGGACGTTGAACGCCGAACTAGCCAGGCTGGCGCTCCGCGGCTAAGCCGGCCGCGGAGGGACCCACATGCGCCTGCTGATCCACGAGAAGGCCCACACGCGGCTGCGCGACGCGCTGGACGCCCTGCCCGGCGCGCTCCAGCGGGTGGTGATGGGCGAGGACGGGCGCCTGATGCTGGGCGAGGCCGAACTGACCGCGGATGAGGCCCAGCCGGATATCGTCTACGCCAACGCCGACGCCTTCTTCAGCCCGAAGGCTCCGATCTTCCTCACGGCGGCGCTGAAGTCGCCGGGCCTGGCATGGGTTCAGAGCGGAGCGGCCGGGGTCGACCATGCGATCTTCGGCCAGTTCGTGCAGAAGGGCGCGGTCCTGACCACCAGCCACGGCCAGGCCGTGGGGATGGCGGACTATGTGCTCTGGGGCGTCCTCGACGCCCTGCAGGACGGCCCGGGGCGACGTGCGGCGCAGGCCGCCGGCGAGTGGAAGCGCCTGGTCTTCCGCGAGGTGGAGGGCACGCGCTGGGTGGTGGTCGGCTTCGGCGCGATCGGCCAAGGCGTGGCGCGCCGGGCGCGGGCCTTCGGCGCCCAGGTCACCGGCGTCCGGCGCAATGCGGCCGCCCACCCGGACGCCGACGCCATGGCCACGCCGGACGAGCTGCCGGGCCTGCTGCCCCAGGCCGACGTGGTGGTGCTGTCGGTCCCGGCGACGCCGCAGACGCGGCACATGGCCGACGCCGGCTTCTTCGGCGCCCTGAAGCCGGGCGCGATCTTCGTCAATGTCGGCCGCGGCGCCCTGGTGGACGAGCCGGCGCTGCTGGCGGCCCTGGAGTCCGGCGCCGTGGGCCAGGCGGTCCTCGACGTCTTCGAGGTCGAGCCCCTGCCGGCGCAGAGCCCGTTCTGGGCGCATCCGCGGGTCACCCTGACTCCGCACTCGTCCGGCATGAGCGTCGGCAACGCCGCGCGCAACGACGCCCTCTTCCTGGACAACCTGCGCCGCTACCTGGGCGGAGAGGCCCTGCGCAATGTCGCGGACCCGAAGGACGTGCTGGCTGGCGGCGGTTAAGCGCCGCTGGAGCACGATGACTTTTGTCGGAATCGACAAGAGTCTGAATCGTGCTCGTCGACGAAAGGTGGCGAGCCTGTTCTTCCCGCTTTGATGGTTCCATCAAAGCGGGACAGGCTCTAGTCCGACCAGAGGTCGTGCAGGTCGCCCTTGCGGTTCAGCATCCGCACGGCGCGCTTGACCACGGTGAGCAGGCGGTCCCGGCGGGCCTGCTGGTCATAGGTCATGGAGCCCTTCGCCAGGCCCTCCAGGAGGAAGCGGCCCAGGTCGCGGCTGGTCTGGAACCGCGGATCGGCGCCCGCCTGGACCATGGCGCCGAACCGGTCTCCCCCCACCTGGGCGTGGTCGAAGGCGCTCTGGGCCCCCGCCAGGCGCTCGGCGAGCATCGCATCGGTGCGCGCGGCGGCCTCCAGTTCGGCGAAGGCCACGAACGGCAGCTCCTGCAGGAGGGCCCAATAGGCGTCGATGGCGTGTTCGGTGGCGTCCACGCCCGGCGGCGGCGGCCCCGCCGCGGCCTGTTCGAACAGGCGCGCGCGGTGCAGCTCGATGTGGGCGATCGCCGCCTCCACCAGCTCCTCGCGGGTCGCGAAATGGTAGAGCATGGCCCCGCGGGTCAGCTGGGCCGCATCGGCGATCACGGCGTTGCTGGCGGCATGGTAGCCGATCTGCGCGAACAGCCGCATGGCCGCGTCCAGGATCCGGGCGCGGGTGCGCAGCGACTTGGGCGTCGCCTTGGCGGGATAGGTGTGGGCGTCCATCGGACCCAATATTTGGCGACCTGGGCAGGGCCAGCTGTGCTGGAGCCCTAACAGCACATTCGAACGGGACGCCAGAGCTTACCCCTGGTGCGCGCGGATCGGACGCGCATTGCGCGTGGAAGCGGCGCCGGCGCCTGGTTTTGACGGTTTTGTGTAACGTTGACTTCCAGCCCGAACTCACGACAGTGCCACTGCCATGAAGTCCCCCGTCCCGAACCTCCGCGAACGGCAGCGGGAGGAGACCCGCGCACAGATCCTGCGCGCCGTCGGCCGCCAGCTGGAAACCCGCAGCCTCGAGGACCTGAGCTTCGCCGAGATCGCCCGCGACGCCGGCGTGGGTGAGCGCACGGTCTATCGGCACTTTCCCACCAAGGAAGCGTTGCTGGGCGCCTTCTGGGCCTGGATGCAGTCGGAAGCCTTCGGCCAGCAGGTCGAGCGCCCGAAGCCCGCCCGCTCCGATCGCCGGGTGCGCGAGGCGATCATCGGCGCGGGACGGGACGCCCAGCGGCCCATGCGCATCCTGATCGCCACCGACGCCTGGGAGCCGCAGGTGAACGGCGTGGTGCGCACCCTGACCCGCGTGGTCCAGGAGCTGCAGGCCATCGGCCACACGGTGGAGGTGATCCATCCGGGCCAGTTCAAGACCTTCCCCCTGCCCACCTACGCCGAGATCAAGGTGGCGATCGGGGTCTATGAGCCGGTGCAGGAGCTGTTCAAGGCCTTCGAGCCCGAGGCCATCCACATCGCCACCGAGGGGCCGATCGGCCTGGCCGCGCGGCGGATCTGCGTGGAGTGGAAGCTGCCGTTCACCACCAGCTACCACACGCGCTTCCCGGAATATGTCTCGGCGCGGCTGCCTTTGCCCCTGGCCGCGGGCTACGCCTACATGAAGTGGTTCCACAAGCCGTCGGGCCGGCTGATGGTGGCGACGCCCACCATGCGCGAGGAGCTGTCGCGGCACGGGTTCCGCAATATCTCCGCCTGGTCGCGGGGCGTGGACACCGAGACCTTCCATCCCCGCCGCGAAGGCGAGCCGGACATCTTCGAGGCGTTGAAGAAGCCGGTGTTCCTCTATGTCGGCCGCGTGGCGGTGGAGAAGAATATCGAGGCCTTCCTGGGCCTGGACCTGCCGGGGACCAAGGTGGTCGTCGGCCCGGGGCCCCAGCTCGAGGAGCTGAAGGTCAAGTATCCGGAGGTGGTGTTCAAGGGCCCGAAATCCGGCGCGGAACTGGCCGCGCACTATGCCTGCGCGGACGCGTTCGTCTTCCCCTCGCTGACCGACACCTTCGGCCTGGTGATCCTGGAGGCCATGGCGGCGGGCACGCCGGTGGCGGCCTATCCCGCCCCGGGTCCGATCGACCTGATCCCCGGCTCCGGCGCCGGCGTCCTGGCGCGCACCGCCACCGAGGGCCTGCGCGAGGCCTGCCTGCAGTGCCTGGAGCTGGACCGCGGGCAGGTCCGCGCCTTCGCCGAGAAGTTCTCCTGGCGGGCCTGCGCGGAGGACTTCGTGAAGAACCTGCAGCCCTATCCCGAGCCGGAGAAGACCCGCTTCTGGCGCCGCCTGCGCCGGTTGGCGCGCGTGCGCCGCCGCCGTCCGGAGGCGGCGTGACGATCCCAACACATGACAGTTTTATGACAAAGCGATTGGCGTGAGCCGGAACCCCGCGTAAACCGCGCGGCTCTATCGCCCGAAGCCGGGACGATTCGAGGGGAGCAAGCGCAACAGGCGATGGCCAAGGGCAAGCAGAGGACCCGGCCTGAGCCCGACCGCGAACCGCGGACCCAGTACGCCTGCCTGCCCTGGCGGCGGCGCGACGACGGGGCGGTGGAGATCCTGCTGATCACCTCGCGCGAGACCCGCCGCTGGGTCATCCCCAAGGGTTGGCCGATCAAGGGCATGAAGCCTGGGCCGTCGGCGGCGCAGGAGGCCTTCGAGGAGGCCGGTCTGCTGGGCGAGCCGTCCCGCAAGCCGCTGGGCCACTACAGCTACGACAAGCGCCTCAGCAGCGGCCGCCTGCAGCACGTGCGCGTGCAGGTCTATGCGCTGAAGGTGCGCGAGCTCGCCGCCGAGTGGCCGGAGAAGGGCCAGCGCGAGCACCTCTGGGCCTCGCCCGCCGAGGCCGCCAGCCTGGTGCAGGAGGTCGACCTACGCGTCCTCATCGCCAAGTTCGGAGCCTGAGGCCGCCTAAAGCAGCCGGCTGCGCATCGCCTGGCTGAGCATGTCGATCAGGGTGACGGCGGCGATGATCACCAGCACGATCGCCGAGGTGCGCTGGTAGGCGAAGCCGTTCAGGCTGTCGAACAGCAGCTGGCCGATGCCGCCCGCGCCGATCAGGCCCAGCACCGTGGCGCTGCGGCTGTTGGATTCGAAGCGGTACAGGGCATAGCTGGTCCACAGCGGCGCCACCTGCGGGATCACGCCCCACACGATCTCGTGGAGCTTGTGAGCGCCCGTGGCGCGCACGCCCTCCACCGGCCCGCGGTCGATGGACTCCACCGCCTCGGAGAACAGTTTCGCCAGCACGCCTGAGGTGTTCACCGCCAGGGCCATCACCCCGGCGAACGGCCCGGGGCCTACGGCGACGATGAAGATGGTGCCCACCACCAGGTCCGGCGCAGAGCGGATCAGGTTCAGGACCCAGCGCACCGGCATCTGCACCCAGGGCGGCGACATGTTGCGCGCGGCCAGGAGGCCGATCGGTATCGCGACGAGGATCGCCAGGCCGGTGCCCCAGAGCGCGATCTGGATGGTCAGCCACATCTGGCCGACGTAGGTGCGCCAGTCGGTCCAGTCCGGCTTGGTGAACTCGTGCCCGAACTGCTGCATGTTCTGCGAGTTCGAGAACAGCAGCGGCAGCTTGTAGATCTCCGCCGGGTGGAAGGCGATCACCAGCAGCGCCAGGACGCCGCCCCAGACCAGCAGGTCGGGCAGCCGTTGCGCCAGGCTGCGGGTCGGCGGCGGCGGGATCGCGGCGCTGGACGGGACGCTCATTGGGCGGAGGGATCGACGGCGCGGGCCTGGGCGGAGGCTGCGCGGATCTTGTCATAGGCCGCCTGGGCCGCGGCGATCTTGGCCGCATCCTTCGAGCGGCGCGCGGCGGCCAGGTCCTCGGCCGCCTGCATCTCGCGGATCGGGTTGAGGTAGGTGTCGTCCGCGGGCTTGAAGCCGCCGTAGGCCAGCTTCTTCAGCACCTCGCGCTGCTGGTCGGCCTTGGCGTCGCTGCCGGTGCCGTAGGTCAGGAAGAACTGGCGGATCTTCTCCTTCAGCGCCGGGTCGAGGTCCTTGCGCACCACGATCGAGCTTTCCGGCAGCGGCGGCGACGTCCAGATCACCTCGATCTTCTGGGCGATGTCCGGGTTCTCGCGCGCCGCGAACAGGAGGCCGACGGTGTTGTTGGTGGCCGCGTCCAGCACGCCATTGGCCACCGAGAAGACATTGGCCTGGTGGCTGGCCGACTTGACCGTCTTGAAGCAGGTGGAAGGGTCGATGCCCTTGGGCGTGAAGAGGTAGGCCTTGGGCGCCAGGGTGCCGGAGGTGGACTGGGTGTCGCCCAGGCCGAAGTTCAGGGTCCGGTCGCACTTGAGCAGCTTGTCGAGCGTGATCCCGCTGCCCTTCTTGACGATGATCACCGACTTGTAGGTGGCGTCGCCGCCCGCATCGACCACCCGGCCCAGCACCTGGCCGTCGGCGCGGTTCACCGCCTGCAGCGCCGGCTCGGCCGAGAACCAGCCGATCTGCACCTGCTTGAAGCGCATGGCCTCCACCAGGCTGGTGTAGTTGGTGGCGAAGAACGGCTTCACCTTGATCCCGACCTGCTGGGACATGTCGTCCAGCAGCGGCTGCCAGAGCGGCGCCATCGAGGCCTGGTTCTCGGCCGAGAGGATCGAGAAGGTCAGCTCGTTGGGCGTCCCACCCGACGTGGTCTGGTCGGGCTTCGGGTTGCAGCCGGCGAGGGCCAGGGCGGCGGCCACGATGGCGGCCCCGACGAGGTTGCGGCGGATCATGTGGGCGCTCCTTCCCAGAAGACGTCCTCGAATTCGGGGCCGTAGATGTCGATCAGCTGTTCGCGCTTCAGGTCGGCGGCAGTCCCGTCGTAGACGATCTTGCCCGCCTTGAGCGCCACGACGCGGTCGCAGTAGCGCAAAGCGTAGTCCACCTGGTGCAGGGTGACGATGACGGTCAGGCCGTCCTGGCGGTTCAGTTCGCGCAGGATCTCCATGACCCGGCGGGCCGAGACGGGGTCGAGGCTGGCCACCGGCTCGTCGGCCAGGATGATCTTGGCCTTCTGCACCAGGGCGCGGGCGATGGCGCCCCGCTGCTGCTGGCCGCCGGAAAGGGTGTTGGCGCGCTGGGTGGCGTAGTCCGAGACCCCGAACCGATGCAGGGCCGCCATGGCCGCCTGCTTGGTCTCCGCCGGCCAGAGGCCCAGCGCCGCGCGCCAGAAGCCGATCCGCCCCAGCGAGCCCAGCGCCACATTGGTGAACAGCGTCAGGCGGCCCACCAGGTTGAACTGCTGGAAGATCATGCCGATCCGCGTGCGGGTCTTGCGGACGTTGGCGTCGATCCGGCCGTTCTGCTGCACCGGCCCGTCGAAGGCGGTGATCGCGCCGGGGCCGGCGTCGATGGTCTGCAGGGCGCTGATCGAGCGCAGCAGGGTGGACTTGCCCGACCCGGACGGCCCGATCAGGGCGATCATCTCGCCCTTGGCCACGTCCAGCGACACGCCATCGAGGGCCCGGCGCTGGCCGAAGGTCTTGGAGGCGTTCCGTATCGACAGAACGGCGGCGGCGGTCATGAGGACGGTCGGAGCTTTCCCGAATAAGGCCCCGGCTTCATGGCATGGCGGCTACGCCGCGGTCTAGCGCGGCGCCGAAAATGGGCGCTCGCGGCCCAGGCTTGGCTGTGGCGCGGACACATCAAGCGTGGCCGGGCGCTCCTGTCGCGCACACGAACGCTTTACATGACAGTCCAAAGCCCCTATCTGCCCGCCTTCCGGCGGACCCGATGTCCTCAAAAGCGCTGCTAACGCCGGTCTGGGTTCAACAATCCGTTGGGGGTTGCGTGAGGTGCATACGTACCATACGCCCCTGGACCTGGTCCGTGAGCGGTCCCCGGA
>Ga0136846_1225864_pt1 | contig 22787 bp, 21 predicted proteins | sample HopSoiMetagenom2_FD_96841 | JGI IMG/M metagenome (GOLD analysis project Ga0136846, IMG submission 96841) | Grasslands soil microbial communities from Hopland, California, USA - 2 Assembly 2016 (version 4) | ecosystem: Environmental > Terrestrial > Soil > Grasslands | place: USA: Hopland... | reverse complement strand
TCGTACTTCCGCTACGAGTTCCAGTACCAGAACTTCCCGGACTACCCGAAGATGGGTGTCTGGCCCGACGGGTACTACGAGACGTTCAACCTGTTCGACCCGAACGGGATCGCGTTCCAAGGGCCCGAGATCGGTGCCTACGACCGCGCGAAGATGCTCACCGGCGCGCCGGCGACGCAGCAGTGCTTCACGCTCTCGACCGCGTTCGGGTCGATCCTTCCGTCGAACGTCGACAGCGCGCAGCAGCCGCCGGCGGGATCGCCGAACTACCTGCTCGACTTCACGACCAACGCGCTCGACTTCTGGAAGTTCCATGTCGACTGGGCGAACCCGTCGAACACGACGCTGACCGCGGCGGCGCAGATCCCGGTCGCGCCGTTCGCACCGGCGTGCTCCGGCGGCGCGTGCATCCCGCAGCCGGCGACGACGCAGCAACTCGACTCGCTCGGCGACCGGCTGATGTTCCGCCTCGGCTACCGCAACTTCGGCAACCACGAGTCGCTCGTCGTCAGCCACACCGTGACGGCGGGCTCCGCCACCGGCATACGCTGGTACGAGCTCCGCAACCCGAGCGGCACGCCGAGCGTCTTCCAGCAGGGGACGTACGCCCCCGACTCGACGTTCCGGTGGATGCCGAGCGTCGCGATGGACGGCTCGGGCAACATCGGCCTTGGCTTCAGCACGTCGAGCACGTCCGTCAAGCCGGGCGTGCACTACACGGGGCACCTCACGACGGATCCGGCCGGCGTCATGGGCCAGGGCGAAGGCGTCGTGATCGACGGCGCCGGCGTGCAGTCCTCGGGCGACCGCGCGCTGGCGCGCTGGGGCGACTACAGCGACATGACGATCGACCCGACCGACGACTGCACGTTCTGGTTCACGAGCGAGTACGTCGCGGCCGACGGGATCTTCAACTGGCACACGCGCATCGGCAGCTTCCGGCTCGCCGGCTGCGGGTCGCCGGACTTCTCCGTCGCCGCCTCGCCGACGAGTCAGACGGTCAGCCCGGGCAGCCCGACGACATACGGGATCACGGTGACGCCGAACGGCGGCTTCACCGGCAGTGTCTCGCTGAGCGCCGCCGGCGTGCCGGCGGGAGCCGCGGCCTCGTTCAGCCCGAACCCGACCACGGGCTCCTCGACGCTCACGGTGACGACGTCCGCGGCGACACCTGTGGGGAGCTACCCGGTCACGGTCACAGGCACGAGCGGCGCGCTCTCGCACAGCGCGACGGTGACGCTCGTCGTCTCGCAGCCGGACTTCTCGCTGACGGCGACGCCGGCGAGCAGGACGATCACTGCAGGCACCTCGACGACGTACACCGTCTCGGTCGCGCCGGCGGCCGGCTTCACGGGATCGGTCTCGATGAGTGCAACCGGCCTACCGACGGCGGCGTCGGCGTCGTTCAGCCCGAACCCGACCGCCGGCTCGTCGACGATGACGGTCACGACGACCGGCTCGACGCCGGCGGGGAGCTACCCGGTGACGGTCACCGGCACGAGCGGCTCGCTCTCGCACACGACCGGCGTGCAGCTCGTCGTGCAGGCGGCACCGACGCCGAGCTTCACGCTGTCGTCGACGCCGTCGACGCGGACGGTCAACGCCGGGACGGCGACGACGTACGCCGTGTCGGTGACGCCGAGCGGCGGGTTCACCGGAGCGGTATCGCTGAGCGCCGGCGGGTTGCCCACAGGAGCGTCGGCCTCCTTCGACACGAACCCGACGACGAGCACGTCGACCATGACGGTCGCGACCTCGACGTCGACACCGGCCGGCACGTACACGCTGACCGTCACGGGCACGAGCGGCTCGCTGACGGGCACGACCTCCGTGCAGCTGGTCGTGCAGGCTGGTGCTCCCGCCGGAGCGAGCTTCTCGCTCTCGGCGACCCCGACCTCGCGCGTGATCTCGCGCGGCGGCAGCGCGACGTACACGATCACGGTCACGCCCGCGAACGGCTTCACCGGAGCGGTGTCGCTCTCCTCGAGCACGATGCCGAGGCGCGTGACCGCGAGCTTCAGCCCGCAGTCGACCAGCTCGTCGTCGACGCTCACGCTGACCACGGCGTCGAACGTGTCACGGCAGACGATGACCGTGACCGTGACGGGCACGAGCGGGTCGCTGTCGCAAAGCGTCACGCTCCAGCTCACGATCCAGTAGCGCACGCCTCCGGGCCGGGCGTCTTCGGGCGCCCGGCCCGTCAGGCGACGGGAGACGGCGCGCGGGGCAGCTCGACGACGAACGTCGAGCCGGCGTCGGCATGCGAGCGGACGCTCATGCGACCGCCCATGCGCTCGACGAGCTCGCGGCTGATGTAGAGGCCGAGACCGCTGCCGCCCACGCCGCGCAGCATCCCGGCGTCGAGCCGGGCGAACTTCTCGAAGATGTGCGCCTGCGCGTCGGCCGGCACGCCGATGCCCTCGTCGCTCACCTCGATCGACGCGCCGGTCGGGCGCTCGCGGATGCGGACCTCGACGCGACCACCGCCGGGCGAGTACTTGACGGCGTTGTCGAGCAGGTTCATCACGACCTGGCGCAGGCGCGACGGGTCGCATTCGACCAGCACGCGGTCGGGCGCATCGACGGAGAACGTGTGCGACCGGGCGTGCACGCTGACGGCGTCCGTCGCGTCCTCGCAGAGCGCGCGCAGGTCGCACGTCTCGCGGTGCAGCCGCACATCGCCACGGTCGACCTCCGCCGAGATGAGGATCTGCTCGATCAGCTCCTTGAGGCGCGCCGACTCGTCCTCGATCATCGTCAGCAGCCGCTCGTCGAGCTCACCGTTGACGGGGCGGTCGGCACGCCGCAGCGTGCGCACGGCGCCGTAGACGGCGGCGAGCGGCGTCCGCAGCTCATGTGACGCGGTGGCGATGAACTCGCCGCGTACGCGCTCGAGTTGCTGCTCGGCGGTCACGTCGCGCAGCACCAGCACGCGACCTTCGGCGAGTGGCGTCTCGGAGACGGCGAGCCAGCGCTCCGCGCCGTCGACGACCACCGGCACCACGGCGCCGGAGCCGCCGCGTGCGAGCGCTTCCTCGATCGTGTCGAGCTCGGGGATCAACTCGCGCGCGGTGCGCGTGACCGCCTCGGCCTCCGGCACCCCGAACAGGAGCTCGCCGGCGCGGTTCCAGTACAGGACGCGGTCGCTGTTGTCGAGCAGGGCGACGACGGCCTGCACGTGCTCGAGCGCGTGCGACGCGCGATCACCGCGCTCCGCAGCTCGCCGGGCTTCCTGCTCGCCGGCATACAGCCTGCGCATCCGCTCGGGGACGACCATCAGCAGCGCGAGGCCGATCGCCCCGGCGATCCCGGCGACGGCCAGCACGATCCCGATCGTGTTCCGGAAGGTGTCGCGCTGCGCACGCTCCGCGTTCGCAAGGATCTCGTCGGAGCTCGCGAGCAGGCGGCCGGCCGCGAGCCGGAACTGGTCGAACTTCAGCTTGCCGTCGAGGACGTTGTCCGCCGCGCGCCGCCTGCCTGCCGGTCCCCGCGAGACCAGCGCGACCTGCTGTGCGAAGTACCGCTCCAGGTCGGCGACGAAGCTCCGCGCCGCGTCCACGTTGCCGCCGATCTCCGGCCGGCGCTTCGCCAGCCGTTCGAGCGCAGCGAGGTCGGCGGCGACGGCCGGCTTCGCCCGCGCGTACGGGCCGAGGCTGTCGCGCTGCCCCGTGATCAGGTAGCCCCGGACGGACGTCTCCTCGTTGACCATCTGCAGGACGATGTCGCGCGCATTCGTGCGCAGCGGGATCGCTTCCTTGACGTACTGGTTCTCGGACGAGCGGTAGAGCCGGCCCGAGCCGAGGACCGCGATCCCGCCGAGAGCGACGAGCAGCATCAGGAGGGTGCCGAGCGCGAGGCGCGTGCGGCGCTGCGCGACGAGCGCCGAGTCGCGCTGGGGTCGCTGCCGGTCGACCGGGCTCGAGGCCGCGACTGTGTCGTTCACCTAGCCCTCCAGCTGCGCCAGCTGCTCGCGGCGGTACTCGTCGGCCTCGCCGCGCGCGACGCGGCCGAGGATCTCCTCGACCTGCTCGCCGAGCACGATCGGGTCGAACGGCTTGGTGATGTAGTCGACCGCGCCGAGCTCGAAGCCGAGACGCTTGTCCGCGCTACTCGCCCGCGCGGAGAGGAAGACGACGGGCACGTCGCGCGTCCCGTCCTCCGCGGCGAGCCGCCGGGCCACGTCGTGGCCGCCGATGTCGGGCAGCATGACGTCGAGCAGGATCAGGTCGAAGCGCTCCCGCCGCGCTACCTCGAGCGCCCGGCGCCCGTCCTCCGCCTCGACGACCTCGAACCCGACGAGGCGGAGGTTGACCGTGCAGAGGAGGCGCATCGACGGCTCGTCGTCGACGAGGAGGACGCGCGGCGCGGCCGACCCTTCCCCGGCGGCGGCGCGCTGCCGGTCCGCGGCCGAGGAGCGCTGCCCCACCAGCCGCGGACGCGCCGGTCCCGGCCGGTCCGGCGGCATGCCCGCCGAGGCCCTCGCAGGCCGCTCGAGCGCAGCGATCATCTTCCCGCCCCTCTCCGCAAATCTGCCCCCTCGATAGAGAACGGCTATAGGTCGCCAAGAACCTACTTGCTCGGCTCGCCCCGGGAAAGGGCGCATCCGGGGTGGAGGGCTACCCGACCGCGCCCGCGGTCCTCGCGATGTGCGCGGGCCGCTCCGGGGTGCCTCAGATGCGCTTCCAGAAGACGGTCGTGTCGCAGAGCCGGCCGTCCGGATACAGCGCGTAGTCGGGGATCACCCCGACGCGCTGCCAGCCGAGCCGTGTGTAGAGGCGCTCCGCGTCGCTGCCCGTGACGGTGTCGAGCACGAGCAGCGTCTTCCCCTCGCTGCGCGCGTCCGCCTCGACGTGCTCCATCAGCCTGCTCGCGACGCCGCGCCCGCGCGCGCTGCGGCGGACGAGCAGCTTCGCGATGTCGCCGCGGTGCGGCTGGTTCGGCGGGTGCGCGTGGATCATCTGCACGGTGCCGACGAGTGCGTCGCCGTCGTAGGCCGCCAGCAGCATCCGCGTGCCGCCCTCGATCTCCGGCAGCACCTCGGCGAAGAACGCGACTGCATCAGCGTGCGTGAACGGATCCATGAAGCTGACCGACGCGCCGGCATCGACGCAGTCGAACAGGACGTCGGCGAGCGCGCCCACCGAGTCGCGCACCTCGTCCGCTCGCAGGCGGCGAACGACGATCCCGTTGCTCGACATCGTTCGATGCTAAGGCAATCTTCCGCGCATGGAGCCTGCGGACGAGGAACAGCTCGAACGGGTGGTCGGCATCGTCCAGGACGCGCTCGGAGAGGCGCTCGTCGCCGCCTACCTGTTCGGCTCGGGGATGCGCGGCGGCCTGCGGCCGAACAGTGACCTGGACGTGCTAGCCGTGGTTGGGCGGACGACGACGCACGAGGAGCGGCGGCGGCTGGTCGACGCGCTGCTTCCGCTCTCCGGCCGCGACAGCCGGCGCCACGTCGAGGTGACGACCGTCGTCGCCTCGGAGCTCAGGCCGTGGCGCCATCCGGCGCGCATGGACTTCCAGTACGGCGACTGGCTGCGCGCCGAGCTGGTGCGCGGCGAGCTCGGGCCTCCTTCCACGGTCGCCCCGGACCTCACCACGCTGCTCGCGATGGTGCAGCGCGGCGGTCGTACCCTCCTCGGCCCGCCGCCCGGCGCCGTCTTCGATCCCGTTCCCGCAGACGACCTGCGCAGCGCGGTCTCCGACGTGGGGGGCCTGCTGCAGGACCTGGACGGCGACACGACGAACGTCCTGCTCACGCTCGCGCGGGCGTGGAGCACACTCGAGACCGGCGAGATCCGCTCGAAGGACGCAGCCGCCGACTGGGCGCTCGCGCGGCTACCGGAGCAGCATCGCGGCGTGCTGGAGCGCGCCCGAGCCGTCTACCTCGGCGAGGCGCAGGAGCGCTGGCACGACCTCGAGGCGCACGTGCGTCCACACGCCGACTACGTCGTCGGGCGGATCCGCTCGGCTACGGGCTGACGCGTTAGCCGGTCTCGTACCGTCGGGCCTCGCGCCGGTCGTAGACCCAGCCGAACGCGAGCAGGATGATCGAGAGCGCGAGGAACGCGCCGAAGAAGCCCCAGGCGTACACCGCGCGACTGAAAAGGAGCAGCAGCACGAGGAGCACGAGCCCGCCGGCGAGAACAGCTCCCGCCAGCTTGAGATAGAAGGTGAAGCCGATTCCGTCGTCGTTGTCGCTCATACGCTACGAGTATGGATCAGCGGCAGACCCCGGTCTAATACGCGCTACGTCTTGGTGGCGGCGTACGCCGCGGCGACCTGCTTCGGGACGCAGAATGCCCAGGCGTCCTCCACCAGGTCGCGCAGCTCGTCCTGCTCGATCGCATCGAGCCGGACGTGCACCCAGTGGTACCGCATATCGCCGGAACCCGGCAGGGAGAACTTCTCGGGCTCCGTCTCGACGAGCACCGCCCGCCACTCCTTCGGAAACGCGAAGCCCATCACGGTGCCGTCGCGCGAGAACGCGAGGTAGACGATCCGCCCGATCCGGAATTTCACGCGGCCGCGGACGAACGCCTCGCTGCTGCGGGGCAACGTGCGCGCGAGCGTGCGAGCGTCGTCGATCGTCACCACGGCCCGCCACCAGGATACGAGCTCGACAGTTCGTCCTCGCGGACGACACGAATCATCCGCGCGGCCGACGGTGTGCGTCGCGACCCTGGGTGAGGGGTCGCCCTCTTCCGAAAGGCACATCATGAAGAAGTTCATCCGGCGCAGGCCTCGGCCTCTCCAGCCGAACGCGCCGACGACGGCAACGTCGTCGATCGGCAAGATCGAGCCGAGGCCGATCGTCGTGATCGCGCTGAGTGCGGCGTTCCTCGCACTGCTGCTTGCGTTCGGCTCGAGCCCCGCGCACGCCGCCTACAAGGCGAACGTGCGCAACGGCACGCTTCACGTCGACGGCAACGGCGCGAGCGACAAGCTCGCCCTGCGGCTGGGGTCGCCGACGACCCTGCAGGTCGACGTCGGAGAAGACGGCAGCGCCGACTTCGAGTTCGACCGCAGCACATTCACCGCGATCGATGTCGACGCCGGCGGCGGCGACGACGACGTGCGCGTCGACCAGAGCGGCGGCACGTTCACCGACGAGACCGTGACGATCGACGGCGGCTCCGGCGACGACACGCTGATCGGCGGCAGCGGCGCGGACATCTTCGACGGCGGCTCCGGCGACGACTTCGTCGACGGCAACATCGGCGCCGACGAGGCACGCCTCGGCTCGGGCGACGACCGGTTCCAGTGGGATCCCGGCGACGGCAGCGACACCGTCGACGGCCAGGGCGGCGGCCGCGACCGGCTCGACTTCAACGGCTCGAACATCGGCGAGCGGATCGAGCTCGCGGCGAACGGCTCGCGGGTGCGGCTGACCCGCAACGTCGCCGCGATCACGATGGACCTCGACGGCATCGAGACCGTCGGGCTTCGCCTGCTTGGCGGCGCCGACACGCTCGCCGTCGACGATCTCGCCGGCACCGGCGTCAAGACCGTCGACGCCGACCTGACCGCGACAGACGGCACGGGCGACGGCTCGGCAGACACGGTCGCCGTGCACGGCACGGCCGGGGCGGACAGGTTCACGCTCGGCAACACGGCCGGGGCTCTCGTCGTCGGCGGGCTCGACGCGCAGACACGGGTGACCGGGGCCGAGGCTGCGCTCGACACGGTCGCCGCCGCGGGCGACGCGGGTGACGACACGCTCGCGGCGACGGTGGGCGTCACCGGCCCGACGGTCGACTTCGACGGCGGGGAGGGAGCCGACACGACGCGCTATACGGGCACGGCCGTCGACGACCAGATCGGGATCGCGCGCAACGGCAGCGCCGCAGCGGCCTTCGCGCCGGGCTCCGTGGTCGTCGACACCGAGCCGACAGTCGAGAGCCTGGTGGTCAGCGGCCTCGACGGCAACGACACGATCGCCGGGCAGAACGGGATCGCGACGATCACGACGCTGACGCTCGACGGCGGCGCGGGCAACGACACGCTCCGCGGCGGCGATGGAGCCGACACGCTGAACGGCGGCCCCGGCGCAGACTTCGTCGACGGCAACATCGGCGCAGACCAGGCGCTCCTCGGCAGTGGCAACGACCACTTCCAGTGGGATCCCGGTGACGGCAGCGACGTCGTCGAGGGGCAGAACGGGCGCGACACGCTCGACTTCAACGGATCCAACATCGGCGAGCAGATCGAGCTCGCGCCGAACGGCTCGCGGCTGCGCCTGACGCGCAACGTCGCGGCGATCACGATGGACGTCGACGGTGTCGAGGCGGTCGATGTGCGCCTGCTCGGCGGCGCCGACACCTTCACGGTCGGAGACCTCTCCCAGACGAAGGTCCGCGCCGTGAACGTCGACCTCGGCGCGACGGGCGGCGGGGGCGACGGCCAGGCCGACACGATCGTCGTCGACGGAACGCCGCGCGCCGACGAGGTCGAGGTGACGAGCTTCGCAACCGCAGTGTTCGTCGGCGGGCTCGCCGCGCAGACCGCGATCTTCGGCGGCGAGCCCACGCTCGACACGCTGCGCATCCAGACGCTCGACGGCGACGACGACGTCAGCGTCGAGCCGGGCGTGAGCGGACTGCTCGTGCCGCTCGTCGATCTCGGCGCCGGCGAGTAGCGGACAGCTTTCGGGGCCTCCCTTTCCCCGGGGAGGCCCCGAAGGACGTGCGACAATCGCGCCGGCGTGAAGAGCACGGCGCTGCACCACATCAGCATCCCCGTCGCAGACGTCGAGCGGTCGCGCGCGTTCTACCTGACGGTGCTCGCGCTGACCGAGATCGAGCGGCCACCGTTTCCCTTTCCCGGCGCCTGGTTCACGTTCGGCGACGGCCAGCTGCATCTGATCGGCGCCCCCGACGACCCGACGTCCCGGGACGGCAATGGCATCGATCCCGGCGACGTGCACCTCGCCGTCCGCGTCGCGAGCTTCCGCGGTGCGCTCGAGCATCTCGAGGAGAACGGCTACAGCGCGGAGGCCGATCCCGACGACCCACACGCGATGATCGTGCGGCGACACGCGATCACCGGTTATCCGCAGATTTACATCGTCGATCCCGACGGGCACGTGATCGAGCTCAATGCCGCGAGACTCGACCTCGCCTGACTCGTAAGTCTCGTCCAGCCGGACGGCGAGGTTCGTCCGTGCGGGCGAGGCCATCTCGCCCGCACGGCCGACGTTGCCCGCCGCCCGTGTCCCCAGACTGGCCGGATGGCAGATCACGCATACGAGCTGAACGACCTACCGCGTCCCGTCGGACGCACCCGAGCGCTGCAACGCCTCACCCGCTCGCTCGACGCGCTCGTCGCATCCAACAGCGATCCGTCGACCGTCGCCGGTCGCGCCGGCATGTTGCTGCAGCCCGCCCTCGCCGACCCGCTGCTGCTCGAGCCACGCCACTGCGAATCGTGGGAGGGCCGCTACCGCCCGCACCTCGTGCACGTGCATCCGGCAGGCCGCTATTCGGTCGTCGGGCTCGTGTGGAACCCCGGGCAGGCGACGGCGATCCACGACCACCGCTGCTGGTGCGTCGTCGGCGTCTGGCGCGGCCTCGAGCGCGAGACGTCCTACGACCTGCACGACGACGAGGACGGCGAGCCGTACCTCGTGCACCGCACCTCCTCGGTCGCGTCGCGCGGCGAGGTGGCGGTGCTCGTGCCGCCGGATGAAGACATCCATCGCGTCGAGAACGCCGGCGAAGGCGTCGCGATCTCGGTCCACGTGTACGGCGACGACATCGCACGGCTCGGCTCGAGCATCAACCGCGAGTTCGCGGACGACCTCGTGCGCGAGTGCGCGGTGCCGTGGAGCGAGCCCGTGTCGTGGCGCACGCTCGACGAGCGCTACTGAGGCGGCCCGCTCGCAAGCGTCACTGTCGCCGTGTGCTTCGCGCCCGAGCGCTCGACGTAGGCAACTGCGATCCGCGAGCCCGGCTTCTTCGTCAGCAGGATCGTGCTGATGTCGGACGGAGCGGTGATGCCCTTGCCCCCGACCGCTGTGATCACGTCGCCCTCTGCGAGCCCGGCCGAGTCGGCTGGGCCGTCCGGCACGACGCCGGCGATCAGCGCGCCCGACGTTGCAGGCGAGCTGCCGTCGACCGCGCCGACCGACACGCCCATGAACGCCGTCGCCCCGATGTGGACGTTGGCCGACCCGCCACCCGAAACGATCTGCTGCGCGATCCCGAACGCCTTCGCGATCCGGATCGCGAACGCTGCGTTCGACGGCGCGCCGTCGAAGCGGAAGCGGCGCGAGGCGGACGCGGCGGTGACCATCCCGACCACACGACCGTTGCTGTCGACCAGTGCGCCTCCGGAGTCGCCCGGCTGCACGCGAGTGCTCGCCTCGATCAGGTCGGCGAGCTGCTCGACGCGTCCGTGGTCGTCGCTCACGCTGATCGTCTGCCCGACTCTCGTCACCTTGCCGGCGGATGTCGTGATCGAGCCCCTGCCCCCGGCGTTCCCCACCGCGGTCACGGTGTCGCCGACGGCGATCGACGAGGAACTGCCACGCGTGACGGTCGCGAGACCGGACGCGCTTTCGAGCTTCAGCACTGCGACATCGTCTGCCATGTCGTAGCCGACGACATGCGCGGTGTACGAACGGTGCGTCTTCGGCACCGTCACGCGGACGGACGTCGCGCCCGCGATCACGTGGTTGTTCGTCAGCACGCGTCCGGAGGGCGTGAGCACCATCCCGGTCCCCGCCGCGGCGCCGTTCTGGAAGCCGAGCTGTGCAGTGATCACGACGACGCCGTCGCTCGAGGCGCTCGAGCGCGCGTGTGCGAGCCCTGCGACCGTCGCGGCGACGGCGGTCAGGCAGGCCAGGGTGAGCAGCAGAGCCCTCGCGTGCAGTCTCACGTGACCAGTAGTACCCGGTCCGGGCGATTTTCGGACATACCAGGCGCGACTCACAGCGAATGCTTAGACGTCGCCTAGGTTTACGATGCGCACAGACGTGTTCGCGCGGCTGCACACCCTCGACACGACGTCCGCGCAGTACGAGATCGGGCTCGAGCTCGTGCGCGACGAGCTGCTGCCGTGGGCGCGCGAGAGCACCGGCTTCTGCGGGCTGATCGGCCTCGTCGACCGCAGCTCCGGCAAGGCGCTCGTGCTCACGCTCTGGGCGGACGAGAACGCGCTCGAGCAGAGCGCGGAAGCAGGCGACCGGCTGAGCGCGCTCGCCGCGGGCGCCTCGGGGGCGAGCAGGCGTGCACTCGAGGACTACGAGGTGTCACTGTTCGAAGTGCCTGGGCGCGCGGACGACTGACCGCGTTGCGCGTCTTCACCTACGCGGAGCGTCCCGATCTCGCGGTCCGGACCGGTGAGGTCGCCGACGCGCTCCCGGAGTTCGCGGGACACGGCCAGATCGCGCTCGAGCACTGGGGCAAGCTGCGAACCGAGTTCCCCGAGCTGCAGCTCGTCCTGTGGGACGAGGAGAACGACGCTGTCGTCGGTCACGCGCGCACGCTGCCGACGCGCGAGGCGGAGGGGCTGCCGGACGGGATCGACGACATGCTCGAGCTGTGGTTCGGCGAGCGCCGGCGCCCGGAGCCCGACGTGCTCTCGGCGATGGTCGCAGTCGTCGACAGCGGGCACAACGGCCGCGGTCTCTCGAGCGTGCTGATCCGTGGGATGCGCGACCTCGCCGCGCGGCAGGGGTTCTCCTCGCTGATCGCACCGGTGCGGCCGACGTGGAAGGACCGCTATCCGCTGATCCCCATGGAGCACTACGCGCGCTGGACGCGCGGGGACGGCCTGCCGTTCGATCCGTGGTTGCGGGTGCACGCCCGCCTCGGCGCGAGGCCGCTCGAGACCTGCCCGGCCTCGATGCGCATCGAGGGCTTACGTGTGGAGTGGGAGTCGTGGACCGGGATGACGTTCCCGCAGGACGGGGACTACGTCGTCCCGGGCGCCCTCGTGCCGGTCGAGTTCCGTGACGGCCGCGGCGTCTACGTCGAGCCGAACTTCTGGATGCGCCACCCGGTCAGCTAGCCGTCGGCGGCAGCTGTTGCTTCACGGCTTCGAGGTTCGCCTCCGCGTTCGGTCCGCTCGAGGCGATCACGAGCGGATAGTGCTCGAGCACGGCCGAGTTCGGCAGGGCCGCCTTGATCTTGCGCGCACCGGACGTGAAGTCGTCTTTGTTCGTGAACTGGAACACGGTTATCACGTTGGGTGTCCGCGTCGCGCCGTTGCAGCTCTTGGCCACGTCGAAAACGCGTGTCGCCGCGACGCCCGGCAGCTGCGACAGCTGCGCGCCGACCTCGTGCTGTCCCTCGCTGCACACCTCGAGCCCGGCCTTCTGCAGCGTCGTGTGCGCGGGGTCGTAGTCCTTCGAGCTCGGGTCGGAGCTCGGGCTGCTGCTGCCGCCGCCGCAGCCGGCGAGCGCGGCGGCGAGCGCGAGAACGAGGATCGCACGGCGAGCGGGCATCCGACGATTGAACGATGCGCCGGTCATCGGCGCATCATCCCCGACGGGTGATTCAGGTGCCCGTGCGCAGGCCTGCGTAAGCAGCGAACGCCGGCTTGGCGCGCCCGTCGACGGTCATCAGGCCCGACTGCCACGCCGCGAGTGCGCGGCTGTCCCGTAGCAGGAACCAGGTGAGCAGGTCGATGCGAGGATTCGCGCGGGCGATCCTGTAGGCCTCCTGGAGGTATGCCGCTTGCGCCTTGTAGGTGACGCCGTAGAACGTGTCGGGCGGATTGGTCTGGTAGCCGTACTCGGTGATCCACAGCGGCTTGGCGCCGTACAGCTGCGTCACGACGCCCGTCAGCCGGTCGAGGTCGCCGAAGCCGACGCCGTGCGGATCGCTCAGCCGAGTGGTCGGCGTCTCGCGCGGGAACGAGTAGTACGGATGGTGCGCCCACGCGTCGAATTCGCGCAGACCGGCGTTCTTCGCGGCGCGGATGAACGCGATCGGCGCCGTCGAGGGCCGCGCGGCGTGTGGGTCGTTGAAACCGCGCGGCGCGGTCGCACCGCACGCGACGCGTTCCGGCCCGCCGACGGCGTGCACGCCGGTGTAAACGGCGTTGCAGATGCGTGCATATGCCTGCGCAGCGGCGAACTGCCACCGGCCGTGTACGCGCGCGAACTGCGGCGTCAGGAAAATGTTGTTGTTCGGCTCGTTCCACGCGAGCCACAGACCGACGCGCGGCAGGATGCGCCCGCTCGCGGTGTCGAGGTACGTCCCGCTGTAGCGGAGCGCCGCCGCGGTTGCGAACTGGCGCAGCGGTACCGGCGAGGTCGGCGCGACACGCGGGCCGTGCTTGCCGTTCGCCCAGTCGGGCGTGCCGAGGATCGTGAACAGCACCTGGATCCCCGCCCGCGTCGCGGCGAGCACCGCCTGGTCGGAGCGCGCCCAGTGGTAGGCAGGATCGGCCGGGTCGTTGGGGTGCGCGGGCCGGTCGTTCGCGACGCCGTCGCGCCCGCCCCACGTCAGCGTCATGCGCACGACCTGTACGTGCAGCCGACGCAGGAGCGGGAACGTCGTCGCGGGTGCGCCGTACGTGGAGGCGTCGTCGAACAGGCCGACGAGCATCTGTCGCGACGCGGGAGCCGAGCCTGGTGAGACGACTCCTAGGAACGCGGCGCAGATTGCGAGCCACACGAGGAGTCGACGCATGCGGTTGACGGAGAAGGGCATTCGCGCCTCGGGCCTCGATCGTATCGGCGGGGCAGGAGTTCCCTCGCCGGCAGCGCAACAATCAGATGTGGCGCCGGCAGACGTCCCAGCACTTTCTGGCCGTCGCACGGCTTTCCTGCCCGCCGCGCTGGTGGCGCTCGCGCTGCTCGCGGGCGCTGCGGGCGCGGCCGTCGACGCCGGGCCGACGCTCGCGACGGCGCCGACGATCTCGGGCAGCGCGACGCAGGGCGCGACGCTCACGGCAACCGCCGGCTCGTGGCGCGGCACGGGGACGCTCCGTTACGCCTACCGCTGGCACCGCTGCGACCCGCTCGGCGCCCACTGCCTCCTGCTTCCGGGTGCGAACGCGCCGCGCCACAAGCTGGCGGGCGCCGACGTCGGGCACACCCTCGCGGTCGACGTGCGCGCCACGGACTCGGGCGGGGCGACCAACGGCTACTCCGGGCTGATCGGTCCCATCGCGGGCCTGAAGCCACCGCTCGTCTCGGTCGTGCAGCCGGGCGTCACCGGCACGACGGCGGCCGGCGGCAGCGTGAACGTCGACACCGGCAAGTGGACGCCGGCGCCGAAGTCCTTCTCCTACCAGTGGATCCGGTGCAACGCGAACGGTCGTGCGTGCGCGCCGATCGCAGGCGACACGACGGCGTCCCACACGATCGTGCCGCGCGATGCCAAGCACGCGCTCGTGGCGATCGTGCAGGCGAAGACCGCGTCGGGGACCCGCGCAGTGCTGAGCCGCTCGACCGCGAACGTCGGCGGCCCCGCGACGCCCCCGCCGCCGCCCACGACGACCACAACCGCGCCGCCTCCGGCCGCGGGCGGGCCGGCGGCGACCGTGTCGCCGACGGCGACGGGCGCAGCGGTGCAGGGCAAGAAGCTGACCGGGGTCGCCGGCACGTGGACCGGCTCGGGGACGATCAAGTACGCGTACCAGTGGTATCGCTGCGACGCGGCGGGCGCACACTGCAAATCGATCCACGGCTCGACGAGATCGACATACACGATGGTCGCCAAGGACGTTGCCGCGACGCTCGGGCTGACCGTGCGCGCGACCGACTCCAAGGGCACGACGAGCGCATACTCCAGTCTCGTCGGCCCGGTCGCCGCAGCGAGCTCGCCGATGTACTCCGCCGCCCAGCCGGCGCTCAGCGGCACGCCTGCCCCGGGACAGACGCTCGGTGTGAGCGCCGGCAGCTGGAGCCGGATGCCGACCGCATACGCGTACCAGTGGCAGCGCTGCAACGCGAACGGCCGCTTGTGCGCCGCGATCGCGGGCGCGACAGCTGCGAGCTACCCGGTCGCCGCAGCGGATGCCGGCCACGCACTTGTCGCCGTCGTGCAGGCGACCGCGGGCAGCGCGTCGCAGAACACGTGGAGCGTCGCCGCACGCGTGAGCGCCAAGCCCGCCGGCCCGGTCGCCTCGGCGCGGCCGTTCGTGGTCGGCCCCGCGCAGCAGGGCAGGCAGCTGGGGAGCAACCCCGGCACGTGGGCGGGCGCCGGGACGACGCGGCTGGCGTACCAGTGGTACCGCTGTGACGCGGCGGGCGCGCACTGCACATCGATCCACGGCGCGACGAAGCCGACGTACAGAGAGGTGCCGAAGGACGTCGGGTCGACCCTTGGACTGACCGTGCGCGCCACCGACACGAACGGGACGACGAGTGCGTACACGAGCCTCGTCGGCCCGGTCGCAGCGACGAGCTCGCCGCTGTACTCGACGGTGCAGCCGGCGATGAGCGGCAACCCGCTCGTCGGGCAGACGCTGCAGGTCGGCACCGGCACGTGGAGCCAGGCGCCGACGGCGTTCAACTACCGCTGGCAGCGCTGCAACGCGAACGGGCGGCTGTGCACGACGATCGCGGGCGCGGCCGCCTCCACCTACGTGATCACCGCCGCCGACGCGGGGCACACGCTGCTCGCGGTCGTGCAGGCGGCGGCAGGCGGCCTGACGCAGCCGATTCTCAGCGTCGGCGTGCCGGTGGCGTAGGCGCCGCTTCGCTGGTTTGCCCGGTTTCGCGCTAGGGTCGTGAGCGCCGGATGAATGCTTCCACTGGCCCGATCGGAATGCGCCGCGGCGTCGGCTTCGGCATCCTGCTCTTCGTCGTGACGTTCGGCCTCTACGGCTGGTACTGGGCGTACAAGACGCAGGACGAGCTACAGCAGCGAACCGGCACCGGGGTCGGCGGCGTCGTCGGCCTCGTCGTCTGGATCGTCATCAACCCGGTCAGCGGGTTCGTGATCCCGTCGGAGATCGGGCGCATGTACGCACGCGATGGCGAGCAGCCCCCGGTGACCGGTTGGACCGGCCTGTGGCTCTTCCCCGGCGCGCTCCTGGTGATCCCCGCGATCGTCTGGTTCGTCAAGGTGCAGGGGGCGCTCAACCGCTACTGGGAGGAAGCAGCGTCCGTGCCGGCGCCGCTCTAGCGAAGACGGCTCAACACTGCGGCCCGCGCTTGCGGATCGCCGCGCCCTTGCCCGAGAGCACGTACCAGAGGCCGAAGCACGCCTGGCCGTTGACGTCGCCCACCGGTCCGTCACCCGCGTAGTAGTAGAGCGGGTGGTGGTTGTAGGTCACCTGACGGCTTCCTCCGGCGCCGCGTACGACTCCGAGCAGCCGGCCGTTGATCCCGGCGCCCGCGACGGGCGCTCCGCGGCTCGTGACGGCGGGCCAGGTCTTCGGGCACGCGGGATCGATCTGCGCGCAGGTGGGAAGCCCCTTCGTGTCGGAAGTGAGCAGGTAGACGGTGCGCCCACGTGCGGCGACGACGATCGGCATCTCGAGTTGCTTGCTGAAGACGACCTTGACGACCGTTCCGCTCGACGCCGACGAAGAGACACGCGCCTGCGCGCCCGCCGAGCCGACGAGCATGAGGGACACCGCTGCCGGCACGATCCACTTCATCGCTCCTCGAAGCGTGGACTCGGCTCGCGATGTATGTCATGGGTCGAACGGCGTATTCTCGAAAGCACTGTGCGGACGTTGTCGGCGCGACGCGATGCGATGCTGGACTTCGTCCTGATGGCTGCGGCGGAGGACGGAGAGAGGCCGTTTCCCGAGCCGGTGGTCGGTGCCTTGCAGCGGGTCGTGCCCTGCGACACGGTCGCCTACCGGGCATGGAGCAGCGAGCGAATCGTCGATCGATCGTTTGCACCGGGCGAGCCCGACGCCCGCTGGAAGGTGTGGGAGGAGTATCCGCGCTTCCGCGACGACGATCCGCATCCGTCCGAGTCGATCGGCGCCGGCGCCGCGCCGGACAGAACCGGACAGCCGCTCGTCCTCAGCGAGGCGATCAGCGGCCGCTCGTTCTGGAAGACGGGCCTGTACTTCGACCTCATGCGGCCGTTCGGCGTGCGCGACGTGCTGAAGCTCTTCCTCCCCAGGCAGCACCTGTCCGGCACGGCGTCCGCGTTCGTCCTCGACACGAGCGCCCGGGCGTTCACCGAAGACGACCGGACGCTCCTCACACGACTCGTCCCGGCGCTCGCGCAACTGCAGCGAAACGCGACCCTCCGCGCCGCGCCGCCTGGCGGCGACGCGCGCCTCCAGCTGCTCACGCCGCGCGAGCTCACGATCGTCGGACGCGTCGCGGACGGCGAGACGAATCAGCAGATCGCGACGGCGCTCTTCATCGGCGTCTCGACCGTGCGGAAGCATCTCGAGCACGTCTACGAGAAGCTCGAGGTTCGCAATCGCGCCGCAGCGGCCGCCGTCTACACGACAGCGGTGCCCCGCGCGAGGCTCGCGCCGTGACGGCGGCAGGCGAGATCGCACCGGCGGTGACGCTCAGGCGTCTCCTCAACGGCTATCAGGTCAGCCAGGCCATCCATGCGGCGGTGGTGCTGGAGATCCCGGAGCTCCTCGCGCAGGGCGCACGGGCGGCGGACGAGCTCGCGCCTGCGGCCGGCGCCGACCCGGATGCGCTGCACCGGCTGTTGCGGGCGCTCGCGGCCGTTGGCGTCCTCGACGAGGACGAGGGCGGACGCTTCTCGCTGACCGCCCTCGGCGACTGCCTCCGCCGCGAGGCGCCCGGCTCCCTGGCGCCGTGGGCGGTGTATGTGGGGCGCCCGCACCACTGGACGACCTGGGGCCAGTTCCTTGAAGGCGTCCGGACCGGCGAGAACGTGTTCAAGAGCTTGCACGGCGTCGACGTCTGGGAGTACCGGGCGGAGCACGCGGAGGATCGCGAGGTCTTCGACGCCGCGATGGTCGCCCTGACCCGGCACACGAACGCAGCAGTCCTCGAGGCCTACGACTTCGGCAGGTTCGGGACGCTCGTCGACGTCGGGGGCGGGCTCGGCACGTTCGTCGCCGGCGTGCTGGCCGCCTACCCGTCGCTCGAGGGCATCCTCTTCGACCAGGCGCACGTGCGAGGCGGAGCGGAGGAGCTGCTGCGCGCTGCAGGCGTGGCCGACCGCTGCACGGTGATCACGGGCAGCTTCTTCGACGGCGTGCCCGAGGGCGGCGACGCGTACGTGCTGAAGTCGATCCTCCACGACTGGGAGGACGAGGAGGCGATCACGATCCTCGGCGCGTGCCGGCGCGCGATCGTCGCCGACGGGCGGTTGCTCGTCGTCGAGCGGATCGTCGGCCCGCCGAACGAGGGCGCGGACACGAAGTTCTCCGACCTGAACATGTTCGTCATGCCCGGGGGCCGCGAGCGGACGCTCCAGGAGTTCGCCTCGCTGTTCGAGGCCGCGGGCTTCCGGCTCGAGGGCGAGACGCCGACCGCGAGCGGCTTCAGCGTCGTCGCAGCCATCCCGTCCGGTTGACGAAGCGGAAGCTCCGCCGGTCGGGCTAGCGCGAGGAGACCGAGACGAGCCGGTCGGCGCCGGACTCGGCGCCCCAGACGATGCCGGGCAGCTGGCGCACGTTCGCGCCTGAGCGCAGCCGGCGCGGCGGCTACGTGCTCGTGCTCCGCCACGCGATCACCGACCAGTCGAAGCAGGACGAGGATCCGGTCGACCTCTCCGACTGCTCGGCGCCGCGCCACCCGCACCGGCTGCGACGAGCGCGACGGCGAGCGCAGCCCCGACGGCGGCGATCCGATGTGCCTGCGACATGCCGTCTCCCTCTCTCGTGACGTCCGAGGGATCATCTCAGCTCAGCGCGGCGCCAACGACCGGCGCCCCCGCCTTGGACGCGCCGTCCTTCGGCATGTCGGCGAGCAACGAGGCGGCGAGCCGGCGGAGGATGTCATTGACCTCGTCGCCCGGCGGCCGTGCGTCCGCCACGAGTCGCGTCAGCTCGGCGCGGCCCGACTCGACCAGCTGCTCGTGTGCGCGGAGGCCGGACTCGCTCAGCTCGACACGGTCTTCTGCGAGCTCGACCATCAAGTAACCGCGGTGGAGGAGTCTGGCGGTCAGCAGCGCGACCTCCTCGGGGCTGGCGGAGCGCGGCGAGCCCAGGCCCTCGATGCGGCCACGGATCGCGATGCGGCCGAGAAGCCACGCTTCGGGCGGGGTGAGGTCGAGACCGGACGCACCGACGATGCGGCCGTAGATCTCGCTCCGCCCCCGGCCGCTCGCGACCGCGCTGATGATCCTCTCCAGCTCGCGGTCGGAGCGGTCCTCGCGGGGCGACGCGAAGCTCTCGCCGATCCCCTCTGCCGGAGCGGTCGCACGAAGCGGCACCTCGCGCAGTAGCCAGGTGAGCAGGAACGCGGCGACCGCGAAGCCGCTCGCCACGAGGAAGACCGGCCGGATCGCGGCCGTGAAGGCTTCGACGTACGGCTGCTTTATCGCCGGGGGTAGATGCTGCACCGCGGCGGGGTTGGCGACGGCCGGTACGGGGACGCCGCGCGGGAGCCGGTCGGCGAGCTCCGTCGCGAGCCGGTTGGCGAAGATCGCGCCGAAGATCGAGACGCCGATCGACCCGCCGATCTGCCGGAAGAGCGTCGAGCCGGAAGTGGCGACCCCGAGCAGCTCGTAGGGCACCGCGTTCTGGGCGGCGAGGACGAGCACCTGCATGACGAGCCCGAGGCCGAGCCCGAGCACGAGCATGTAGAGCGCCGCAAGCCAGATCGGCGTCGACACTGCGAGGCGCGAGAGCAGGAAGATCGCGATCGCCGCGACTGCAGTGCCGACGATCGGGAACGGCCGGTACCGCCCGGTGCGGGAGATCACGTTGCCGCTCGTGATCGAGGTGATCAGGACGCCGGCCATCATCGGCGTGAGCAGCAGGCCGGATTCGGTCGCACTGTGGCCCTTGACGATCTGGAGGTAGAGCGGCAGGTAGGTGACCGAGCCGAAGAGTGCGACCCCGACGATGAAGCCGATGGCGCTCGTTACCGAGAACGTCCGGTTCCTGAAGAGCGCCGGCGGCAGGATCGGCTCGGCCGCCCGCCGTTCCACGAGCACGAAGAGGACGAGCAACACGACGCCCAGCACGGCGAGCACGACGATCGGGGTCGATCCCCAGTCGTAGGTGGTGCCGCCGAGGCTCGTGCAGAGCACGATTGCCGACAGTCCACCCGCGAGGAGCGCCGCGCCGAGGTAGTCGATCGAGTGTCGCAGCCTGTCCGGGCGTGCGTGGAAGGCGACCGCGATCACGGCCAGCGCGAGCCCGCCGATCGGCAGGTTGATGTAGAAGATCCAGCGCCAGGAGAGGTGGTCGACGAAGAAGCCGCCGATCAGCGGCCCGATCACGGTGGAGACTCCGAACACGCCCCCGAACAGGCCCTGGTAGCGGCCCCGGTCGCGGGGCGGCACGAGGTCGCCGATCGTCGCCACCGTCGTGACCATCAGCCCGCCGCCGCCGAGCCCCTGGAGGGCGCGGAACGCGATCAGCTCCGGCATGTTCTGCGCGATGCCACACAAGGCAGAGCCGATGAGGAACAGGACGATCGCGGTCTGCAGCACGAGCTTCCGTCCGTAGAGGTCGCCGAGCTTTCCGTACAGCGGCGTGACGATCGTCGAGGCGAGCAAGTACGCCGTCACGACCCAGGACAGATGCTCGATCCCACCGAGCTCGCCGACGATCGTCGGCAGCGCGGTCGACACGATCGTCTGGTCGAGCGACGCCAGCAGCAGCACCAGAAGGAGCGCGGCGAAGATCAGGCGGATGCGCTGCTGCGGCTGCTCCGACTCCTGCGACTCGGCCATCGCCGAACGCTTCACGTCTCGCGGCGGTGTTGCATCATCCACACGGGACGAACGACGAAACCCCGAATCTGATTCGGCGAAGCCGAATCAGATTCGACCCCCGTCGCTCGCCCGGCGAGGCGCCGGAGCGTGTCGGCGACGGCGTGCGCAGCGCCTGGTTCGAGCCGCAGAGCGCGTATCCCCGGCTCGCGTGTCCTCGTTAGAAGAGATGCGCAGAACGCGCCGCGGGCGTCCGCAACACGAAGGAGGTATCTGATGCCCTCGTGGGCGTGGGTACTGCCACCGGCTCCCCGCAGGCGAGCGCGGACGGCCGCGACTCGACCGAGGATCTCCGTGGGGCGATGCGCCTGCTCCTCCATGACCTCCTCGAACCCGCTGCCGACCACACGCGAACGACACGACCGGCAACAAGACCGAGACCAGCAGGAAGAGATTGCCCACCACCCGAGCGAAAGGACGATGCCAAGATGACAGAGCATCAGCTGACCACCCGCGACCTCGCCACACGATCCGACACCGAAGAGCCCGATGGCTCGGCCGAGGCGCAGCAGCCCGCTGACCGGACCCCCGGCGCGCGCCCGACCGGCGACCAGGACTCCGGGCTCGAGAGCTCGCGGGCGGCGGATGCGTCGCTGACACGCGACCCGGACGCAAGCCAGCGGCCGGCGCCTCGAGCCGCTGACGGCGAAACAGACCCAACCGCCGCCGGCGATCGGAATGACCCGTCCAGCGCGAGCGCCGATCACGAGCCGCTCTTCCCCAGTGACCAGAGCGAGCGCTTCACCAGCCGCTGGCAGGAGATCCAGACCAGCTTCGTCGATCAGCCCCGCGACGCCGTCGCGGAAGCCGACAGCCTCGTCGCCGACCTGATGCAGCGCCTCGCGGCGAACTTCTCGCAGGAACGCGAACGGCTCGAAGCGCAGTGGGACAGCGGCGACGACGTCTCCACCGAAGACCTCCGCGTCGCCCTCACCCGCTACCGGTCGTTCTTCGACCGACTCCTCGCCGCCTGACCACGACTGCCCGACGGTGCGGGGGAGCGCGCCTCCCCCGCGCCTGACGGGCGTGCCTGCAAGGCGTCGGACCGGAGCTCTCCAGGTGCAGGCGGCCGGAATCGAACCCGCGGAGCGATTCCGACCAGAGGGCGGTTCAGACCAGCTGGCTCGAGCACGCGAGCAACATCCTCACGGGCCCCAGTCGCCGTCGTCGCCGCCGGGGATGAAGCGCGGCCGACCGCGACCGTCCGCGCGGAAGATCTCGAAGCGTTCGCCACCGGCGACGCCGAGGACCAGGAAGCGGCCATCGGGCGACCAGACGAGCGGCCTGTCGGAGTGGGCTTGGCCGAGCTGGACGCGTGCGTCGCCGTTCGGCGCGGAGACGAACGCGCGCCAGTCGTCGCCGTGGATGCGCCGGATGTACGCGATCCGCGACCCGTCCGGCGACCACGCGGCGAGCAGCGTGTCGCGCGCGCCGCGCACGATCCGGCGATCGGTTCCATCCGGCGCCGAGGTGACAAGCGCGCTGCCGTACGTGAACAACAGCCGCCTGCCGTCCGGCGACCAGTCGGGGACCGCCTCGATCCGCGCGGTCCGGCCGAGCAGACGGCGCTGCCCCGTGAGGACGTCGGCGACGACGAGTCCCTCGAATCCCGCAAACGCGATCCGCCGTCCGTCGGGCGACCAGGTGTACGGCCGATCGAAGCTGTAGACGAGGGCGACTGCGTGTTCCGGCGACAGTCGGCGCTGCCGGCTCCCGTCGACGTGGACGACCCAGAGCGTCCCGCACGACGGATCCTCGTGCCCGCCCGGATCCTGACAGTGCTCCGCGACGTACGCGAACCGCCTTCCGTCCGGTGACCACGTGAGGTACGCGGTCGAGCCGACGGTGCGCACACGCCGCACGACGCGTCCGTCCCGCGTCGCTACGGTGATGCCCTGCCCCTGGAACGCCGCGATCAAGCGGCCGTCAGGCGACCAGACCGGGTCCGAGCCGTTGCGCAGGATGAGGACGCGCCCGCTGCCG
>Ga0136846_1214518_pt1 | contig 22787 bp, 24 predicted proteins | sample HopSoiMetagenom2_FD_96841 | JGI IMG/M metagenome (GOLD analysis project Ga0136846, IMG submission 96841) | Grasslands soil microbial communities from Hopland, California, USA - 2 Assembly 2016 (version 4) | ecosystem: Environmental > Terrestrial > Soil > Grasslands | place: USA: Hopland... | reverse complement strand
TGCCGGCGACGCCCGCAATGGCGGCCGGAACGGCGCCAGGGACGACGCCAGTGGCGCGAGCGGCAGCAGCCCCCGGGACAGTGGCCCGAGGGATGACGCTGACGACTTCGGCGACGACGACGACGGCACGGGCCCGCGGCGGCGCCGGCGGCGGTCGACCCGCACCCGCACCCGTACCGACGACGCCACGTCCGACGCGGGCGACGGCCAGCCGCAATCCCAGGACGCGGCGTCCGGGGACCAGCCGGAGGCCGAGGCCAGCGGTACCGGGGCCCCGGCCGACGGACGGCGGTCGCGGACCCGCAGTCGGCGGACCAGGAGCGGGGCCGCCGCCGACGGCGCGGACAGCGCGGCGGACGCCGACGCGTCCGCGGTTGACGCCGGTGCGGACTCCGACGATGACGGCGACGGATCGGCCGACGACGACCTGGGCGGCACCGGGCGCCGCCGGCGGCGCAAGCGCCGCCGCGGTTCGGCGGACGGGTCAGATTCGCTGGCTTCCGACGACCCGCCGGACACCGTGGTGCACGTCCGCGAGCCGAACGGCAGCCCGTCCGGCCCCGCCCTGACGTCCAACAACGACGTGCGCTCGGTCAAGGGATCCACCCGGCTCGAGGCCAAGAAGCAGCGGCGCCGTGAGGGCCGGGAGACCGGCCGCCGCCGCCCGCCCATCGTCACCGAGTCCGAGTTCCTGGCCCGGCGCGAGTCGGTCGAGCGGTCCATGATCGTCCGTCAGCGCAAGGACCGCACCCAGATCGCGGTGCTCGAGGACGGCGTGCTGGTCGAGCACTACGTGAACCGGTCCAGCCACCAGTCCTACGTCGGCAACGTCTACCTGGGCAAGGTCCAGAACGTGCTGCCCTCGATGGAGGCCGCGTTCGTCGACGTGGGCAAGGGCCGCAACGCGGTGCTGTACGCCGGCGAGGTGAACTTCGACGTCAGCGGCATGGAGGGTCAGCCCAAGCGGATCGAGTCCGCGCTCAAGGCGGGCCAGTCGCTGCTCGTCCAGGTGACCAAGGACCCGGTCGGCCACAAGGGCGCCCGGCTGACCAGCCAGGTCAGCCTGCCCGGACGCTACCTGGTCTACGTGCCCGGCTCGTCGATGACCGGCATCAGCCGCAAGCTCCCCGACACCGAACGCAACCGGCTCAAGCAGATCCTCAAGAAGGTCATGCCCGAGAACGCCGGCGTGATCGTCCGGACCGCGGCCGAGGGTGCCGCCGAGGAGGAACTGGCCCGGGACGTCACCCGGCTCGCCGCCCAGTGGGAAGCGATCGAGAAGAAGGCCAAGACCGCCAGCGCGCCCGCGCTCCTGTACAGCGAGCCCGATCTCACCATCCGCGTGATCAGGGACGTGTTCAACGAGGACTTCGCCCAGCTGGTGGTGTCCGGCGACGAGGCCTGGGACGTGGTCGACGAGTACGTCCAGTACGTCGCGCCGCACCTGGCCGAGCGGCTCACCCGCTGGAACGGCGGCAAGGACGCGTTCGCCCAGTACCGCGTCGACGAGCAGCTGGCCAAGGCCCTCGAGCGGAAGGTCTGGCTGCCGAGCGGCGGCTCGCTGGTCATCGACAAGACCGAGGCGATGACCGTCGTCGACGTGAACACCGGCAAGTTCACCGGGCAGGGCGGGAACCTGGAGGAGACCGTCACCCGGAACAACCTCGAGGCCGCCGAGGAGATCGTCCGGCAGCTCCGGCTGCGCGACGTGGGCGGCATCGTGGTCATCGACTTCATCGACATGGTGCTGGAGAGCAACCGGGACCTGGTGCTGCGGCGGCTGCTCGAATGCCTGTCCCGGGACCGGACCAAGCACCAGGTCGCCGAGGTGACCTCGCTCGGCCTGGTGCAGATGACCAGGAAGCGGGTGGGCGCCGGCCTGCTCGAGGCGTTCTCCACGCCGTGCGAGTGCTGTAGCGGCCGCGGCGTCATCCTCACCTTCGACCCCGACGGCGACGGCACTCCCGCCCCGCACGCCCTCGGCCGCGGTCACGGCGGCAACGGCGGTCACGGTAACGGCGGCAATGGCGGCAACGGCCGCGGCAACGGCGGAAACGATCACGGCAACGGGAACCGGATGTCCGGCCCCGCGGCCGTGGCCGCGGCGACCTCCCGCGCCCGTTCCGCTGACCCCGCTACCGACGACGGTGCGGCCGCTGACAGCGGTACGGCCGCCGAGGCCGGCCAGGCAGCCGCCGGAACCGCCGCCGGCTCCGCTTCCCTGGCCGGTGCCTCCGATGCCGGTGCCTCCGATGCCGGTGCTTCCGATGCCAGCGACGCCGGCGCCCACCCGGACAACGGCCAGGCTCCCGCCGAGCCAGCCCGCACCGGCAACGGCCGCCGCCGTCGTCGCAAGCCCGCCGCCAGCAGCAACACCACCGCCGAAGCGTCCGAGGCTGCTGCCCCCAGCGGCGGCACACCGCCCAGCGGCGGCACACCGCCCAGCGCTGACCCGCCGCCCAGCGCCGCCCCGGAGCCTTCGGTCGCCTCAGGCGCCCCTGACGACGCCTCATCGGCGCCGAGGCCCAAGACGCGCAGCGCCCTGGTGTCCGCTCAGGTTCGGTCAGTGCCTTCCGAGCCGCCGCCGACCTCGGTCGCGCCCCCGTCAAGCCCCACCGAAACCCCACCCGTCTCTTCCCAAGCGCAAGCACCGGAATAGCGGGGTAAGGGCGGGTGGTGTAAGGAACCAGGCGGCGTGAGTTGCCGGACGAGTTCGTACAACCGCTGAGGTCTGGTAGCCTTAGCGGTCGGGAGCAGCCCGCCTGAGCGGGCCCCTGTGCACGTTCAAGCGAGCCCGCCGTGGCGACACCGGAGTTCCGGGGCACGCTGGGAAGCGCAAGGAATAGCCCAAGGAAAGAGAGAGTTCTCGGGTGTACGCGATTGTGCGCTGCGGCGGCAGGCAGGAAAAGGTCGCGCTGGATGAGGTTGTCACCGTTGACAAGCTGTCGGGCGAAGTCGGCTCGAGCATTACGCTGCCGGTTCTGCTGGTAGAAGACGGGGACCGGATCATCAGCGACCCCGCCGAGGTCGGCCGCTATGAGGTCACGGCGGACATCGTCGGTGACGCGGCAGGCCCCAAGATCAACATGATCCACTACCGGAACAAGACCGGCTACCGGAGGCGTCTGGGCCACCGGCAGCGGTACACCCAGGTACGGATCACCGGCATCGGCACCGAGACCAAGGCGAAGGCCAAGGCCGGGTCCAAGGCGAAGGAGGACTGAGATGGCACACAAGAAGGGCGCGTCATCCAGCCGCAACGGCCGCGACTCGAAGGCCCAGTACCTCGGGGTCAAGCGTTACGGCGGCCAGTCCGTGAACGCGGGCGAGATCCTCGTCCGCCAGCGCGGCACACACTTCCACCCGGGCCTGGGTGTCGGGCGTGGCGGTGACGACACGCTGTTCGCGCTGGTCGAGGGGAAGGTGCGGTTCGGCACCTTCCGCGGCCGCCGGGCCGTGAACATCGAGCCGGCCGAGCCGCAGGGTTAAGGCCCGCCAGCAGCAAGGCAAGACCACAGGAAGGCGGGCCGGGAACCCTGGCCCGCCTTTCATCATGCAGAACCCATCCAGGGAACCGAGAGGAATATCGTGGCGGAGTTCGCCGACCGGGTCACGCTGCGCGTGCAGGCTGGCCACGGCGGAAATGGCTGCGCCTCGATTCACCGGGAGAAGTTCAAGCCGCTAGGCGGCCCGGACGGGGGTAACGGCGGGCGCGGCGGCGACGTGATCCTCGAGGTGGACGCGAGCTGCGCCACCCTGCTCGACTTCCACCGGCGCCCGGTCCGCCGGGCCGGCAACGGCCGTCAGGGCGAGGGTTCGAACCGCACTGGCGCCGCCGGTGAGGATCTCATCATCGCCGTACCGAACGGTACCGAGGTAAAAACCGCCGACGGCGAGGTACTCGCCGACCTCCTCGGCGTGGGCACCCGGTTCGTGGCGGCCGCCGGCGGCCGCGGCGGCCTCGGCAACGCCGCCCTCGCGAGCCCGCGCCGCAAGGCGCCCGGGTTCGCCCTCAAGGGTGAGCCCGGAGAGCAGGATGACCTCATCCTCGAGCTCAAGACGGTGGCCGACGTCGGGCTGGTCGGCTTCCCCAACGCCGGCAAGTCCTCCCTGATCTCGGCGATGTCCGCGGCCCGGCCCAAGATAGCGAATTACCCGTTCACCACCTTGATCCCGAATCTCGGCGTGGTCGAGGCCGGTGACGTGCAGTTCGTCGTGGCCGACGTGCCGGGCCTGATCCCCGGCGCCAGCGAGGGCCGGGGCCTGGGACATTACTTCCTGCGGCACGTGGAGCGCTGCTCCACCCTGGTGCACGTGCTCGACTGCGCGACCGAGGAGCCCGGCCGTGATCCGGTCTCCGACCTGGCCGTGATCGAGGAGGAACTTGCCCGCTACGGCGACGCGACCGGCGCCGAGCTGCTCACCCGGCCGCGGCTGGTCGTGCTCAACAAGATCGACGTCCCGGCCGCCCGCGAGCTGGCCGACCTGGTGAAGCCCGACTTCGAGGAGCGCGGCTACCAGGTCTTCGAGATCTCCGCCGCGACCGGCGAGGGCCTGCGCCAGCTCGGCTTCGCCATGGCCGCGCTGGTCGCCGCGGACCGCGCCGCCCGCCCCCCCGAGGAGCCCGCCGAGCGCGTCCGGGTCAGGGTCGCCGTCAAGGCCGCCGACGAGCCAGGCTTCGAGGTGGTCAGGCTCGGCGAAAGCTTCCTCATCACGGGCGAGAAGCCGCGGCGCTGGGTGCAGCAGACGGACTTCAGCAACGACGAGGCGGTCGGCTACCTGGCCGACCGGCTGGCCCGGCTGGGCGTGGAGGAGGCGCTCGCCAAGGCGGGCGCCGAAGCGGGGGCCGAGGTCCTGATCGGCGAGCCGGACAACGCGGTGGTGTTCGACTGGGAGCCCGCCGCGTCGATGGCCGGCGGCTCCGACCGGCACGCCGTCCGGCTGCCGCACGGCCCGCGCGGTACCGATCCACGGCTGTAGACCGTGACCGCAGGTACCGCCGGGACCACGGGGGCCGCCAGCGCTGTGCGCCCGGACATCGCCACCGCCGCCCGGGTGGTGGTCAAGGTCGGCTCCTCCTCGCTGACCACCGCGGACGGCGAGATCGCCGACGACCGGATCTGCGCGCTGGCCGCCGCCCTGGCCGCCAGGCGGGCACTGAACACCCAGCTCGTCCTGGTCTCCTCCGGGGCGATCGCGTCGGGCCTGGTCCCGCTCGGGCTGTCCCGCCGCCCCAGCGACCTGGCGACCCAGCAGGCGGCCGCCAGCGTCGGCCAGGGCCTGCTCATGGCGCGCTACACCGCCGCCTTCGACCGGCACGGCATCCGCACCGGCCAGGTCCTGCTGTCGGCCGACGACCTGATGCGCCGCACCCACTACCGCAACGCCCAGCGCACCCTGGACCGGCTGCTCGAGCTCGGCGTGCTGCCCGTGGTCAACGAGAACGACACGGTGGCCACGGACGAGATCAGGTTCGGCGACAACGACCGGCTGGCCGCCCTGGTCGCGCACGTCACCCGGGCGCGGGCACTGATCCTGCTCTCCGACGTGGACGGCCTGTACGACGGTGACCCGCGCCTGGGCGAGGCGCAGCGCATCACCGAGGTACGGGACCGCGCCGACCTGGACGGGATCCGGCTCGGCCGGGGCACCAAGGCCGGGCCGGGCGCCCAGGCCAGCCAGAAGGGCATCGGCGGCATGGCCACCAAGGTGGAAGCCGCGATGATCGCGTCCGCCGCTGGCATCCCGACCGTGGTCGCCGACGCGGCCAGCGCCGCCGAGGCGCTGAGCGGCCACCCGGCCGGGACCTACTTCGCGGCCGCCCGCGGCCGCCGGCCGGCCACCCGGCTGCTCTGGCTGAAGCACGCCGCGGTGGCCCGCGGCAGCCTGCGGCTGGACCGCGGCGCGGTCGAGGCCGTGGTCAGCAGGCACGCCAGCCTGCTGCCGGCCGGCATCACCGGCGTGGAGGGAACCTTCGACGCGGGCGACCCGGTCGACCTTCGCGACGAGGACGGCGCCGTGGTCGCGCGCGGCCTGGTGAACTACGACGCCTCCGAGATCCCCGGCCTGATGGGCCGCTCGACCCGCTGGCTGGCCAGCAAGCTCGGCCCCGAGTACGAACGCGAAGTAGTCCACCGCGACGATCTCGTGCTGACCCGGGGGGACGACCCCCCGGAGCCCCCCGGTGCGCTCCGCGCCCCGCGGCGGTCCTCGCCGTAGTTTCGCGCGGCCGGGGGGCCGGAAGGCCCCCGCGGACCGCGCGAGGTCGGAGCTTCGCTCCGACGCTATTCGCCGTAACGCTAACGGCCAGCCACCCTGCGGGGTGACTGGCCGTTTGGGCGCTGCGACTAGCTAGTTGTCGTCGTTGCCGCTGTTGCCGCCGCCGCGGTTCTGCAGGCGGTCGAAGAGTCCGCCGGCCGCGCGGGCGCCGGTCTCGGCCACGCCGCGGAAGATCCCGATCAGCGGGTCCTCGGACCGGTTCCAGGAGTCCTGGTAGGCGCGGGCCGCGTTCTTGACCTCGTCGCCGACCGAGGCGCTGCCGTCGTTGTCCCGGCGCGGGTAGTCGCCACCGATGATGCGGTCGTACTCGCCGTGGGTCGCCCAGTAGTCCAGTTCGGCGAACCTGACCACCGCGAACGGGTGGGTCTGGCCCTGCAGTTGCAGGAGCTTCAGGATGCTGTCCCGCAGGTCCGGCACCGCGTCGTACTCGTGCGCCTGCTCGCGGAACGCGTCCGGGTTCAGCTCGGACAGCTGCGCGCCGCCGGCCAGCTTCATCAGCACCCGGCGGGAGGCGTCGATGTCCTGCCCGGCCAGCAGCCCGGCGCGGTCGCAGGACAGCTCGGACTTGCGGAACCACTCCTCCAGGCCCCAGATGATGGCCCTGAGACCGATATAGCCGATCGGCATCCAGGCGATCCGCGCCGCCAGCGCCACCAGGTACAGCAGCATGGTCCGGTAGACCGCGTGCCCGGACAGGATGTGGCCGAGTTCGTGCCCGACCACGGCCCGGAGCTCCTCGGGATCGAGCAGGTCCACCATGCCGCTGTTGATCACGATAAACGGCTTGTCCCGGCCCAGCGCCATCGCATTCACGAGCGGCGTCTGCAGGACGTAGCACTCGGGCACCTCGGGCAAGTCCAGGATATAAGCCCCGTCCCTGACCATTTCGTGGATGTGCGGGAACTGCCGCTCGGAGACCCGGACGGCCCCCGCCAGGTACGTCAGCCGGAAAGCCCGCTCATTGAACAGGCCGAACAGCTTCCGCAAGAGCGTGTCGAACCCCGTGAGCTTGCGCAGCGCCACAAGCGCGGAGCGGTCGGCGGGATGCTCGTATGCGCGGGACGAGATGCCGGTGAGCCGGACTCGCGCGCGATCTGGCACTGAAGTCATATCTCGAATGTTAACACCAGCGACGCACCGCTGAGACGTTATGAACGCCGGTACGATACATGGTCGTGGGGGTGCTGGCCATGGCGCCGGAAAAGTGAATGACACCCCCGCATGAGAGGGTAGTAAGAAGAACGACCCCTACCGAGGAGGCCGGCAAGCACTCGTGACTGCCACACCGAGGGCCGTCGAGCTCGTCGAGACCGCGGCGCTGGCCGCGGCGGACAAGCTGGCTGACGGCATAATCGCCTATGACGTGAGCGACCAGCTCGCCATCACCGATGCGTTCGTGCTCTGCTCGGCGTCGAACGACCGCCAGGTCAGGTCCATCGTGGACGAGGTGGAGCTGCGGATGCGCCAGGCGGGCGCGAACCTGGTGCGCCGTGAGGGCGAGCGGGAGGGCCGCTGGGTCCTCCTCGACTATCTCGACGTGGTGATTCACGTCCAGGGCTCCGAGGAGCGCACGTACTACGCGCTCGAGCGGATCTGGAAGGACTGCCCGCAGATCCAGCTCCCCGAGCTATCGGTGAATCCCGGGAGGACCCCCTGAGCGACCCGGTACGGCTGGTGCTGTGGCGGCACGGCCAGACGGTCTGGAACGCCGAGCGCCGCTTTCAGGGGCAAAGTGACATCCCGCTCAACGAGACGGGCCAGGCGCAGGCCGAACGGGCCGCCCGGCTGCTCGCCGCGCTGCGGCCGGACCTGATCGTCTCCTCCGACCTGAGCCGCGCGGCCAGCACCGCGGCCGCGCTGGCCCAGCTGACCGGGCTTGAGGTGACGCTCGACAAGGACCTGCGCGAGCGGCACGGCGGCGGCTGGGAGGGGCTGAACGACGCCGAGATCCGGGCCCGCTACCCGGCCGAGCACGCGAGCTGGAGCCCGCCGGACGGCGAGCCGTCCGCAGTAGTCGCCGAGCGGGTGGGGGCCGCGCTGCAGCGCATCGCCGACCGGCTCACCGAGAACGGGCCCGGCCAGGCCAGCGGGCTCGCCGTCGTGGCCAGCCACGGCGCCGCGCTGCGGCTGGGCATGTCCCGGTTCCTCGGCCTGCCCGAGGAACTGTTCAACGTGCTCGGCCCGCTGGACAACTGCTCGTGGTCAGTCCTCGGCCAGCGGCGCGGTCGCTGGCGGCTGCTCGAGCACAACGCCGGCACCCTGCCCGACCCCGTAGTGCTCAGTGACGACCGATGAAAAACCTTTCTGCCGAACGAGGCAGCCATCCCGTCTCGGTCACCTGGTACGGCCAGGCGGGGTTCCGCCTGGCCGCGGGGGACAGCCGGGTCCTGATCGACCCGTTCCTGACCGACCGTCCCGACCGCCGCTACCGGCCTCCGGCCACGGCCGCTGACTTCGCCGACGTCACGCTGGTGCTCTGTACCCATGAGCACGTGGACCACCTGGACCTGCCGTTCCTGCGCGAGTTCAGCGCGGTCAACCCGGCCGCCCGGATCATCGTGCCCCTCCCGGTGATCGAGGTCGCCGTCGCCTGCGGGATCGACCGGGCCCGGCTCACCGGCGCGGTGCCGGGGGAGGAGCTGCACGACCGGGACGTGACTGTGCACCCGGTGCCGGCCATCCACGGGATCGGCGGCGACAAGCCCGTGGTGTACGAGTTCTCCTCCGGTGGCGGCCCGGTCCGGTTTCTCGGCTACCTGCTGGAGATCGGCGGCGTCCGCTTCTACCACTGCGGTGACTGCCTGGTCTATCCCGAGCTGCCCGCCACCCTCGCCGCGCTCGCCCCCGACGTGCTGATGATCCCCATCAACGGTCGCGACCACATGCGCGAGGCGCGCGGCATCGCCGGCAACATGAACGAGACCGAGGCCGCCTGGCTCTGCGCCGAGGTCAATCCCTCCTACGTCATCCCCATGCACTACGACGCCATCGCCGGCAACACCGGCGACCCGGGTCATTTCACCACGCTGGTCCGCGAGTCCGCCGCTCCGGCCACCGTCCTGGTCCCGCCGCGCGCCACTCCCTTTACGCTCGCGCTCTCTTAGCCGGCACTGGCCCAGCCGCCCGCTACCGCCGTCGTGCACAAGGCGTTCACCAGCGGTCGTGCACCGTCGCGCGGAAGTACCGGTCGTAGAGGCCCTCGATCGCGTCCAGGCTGGCCTGCGGCAGCGGCGCCAGGCTGGCGGCTTCCGCGTTCTGCTCGGCCTGGCTGGTGCTGCGCGCCCCGGGGATCACGGTGGTCACCCCGGGCTGCTGGATGACCCAGCGCAGGGCCCACTGCGCGGTGGTGCCGCCTGGCAGGTCCCCGGTGATCGCGGCGAACTCGGCGGCGGCGTCGACGCCGGCCTCGAGGCCGACGCCGGAGAACGTCTCCCCGACGTCGAACGCCTCGCCGTGGGCGTTGTAGCTGCGGTGATCGTCGGCGGCGAACGTGGTCTGGCGGGTGTACCGGCCGGAGAGCAGCCCGGACGCGAGCGGCACCCGGACGATGATGCCGACGCCCGCGGCGGCCGCGGCGGGGAGCACCTGGTCGAGGGGCTTGCGCCGGAACGCGTTCATGATGATCTGCACGCTGGCCACGCCCGGCCGCGCGATCGCGGTCAGCGCCTGGTCGCTGGTCTCCACGCTCACGCCGTACGCCGCGATCCGCTCCTCCGCGACCAGCGTGTCCAGCGCGTCGAAAACGGCATCCGAGGCGAACACCGCGGTCGGCGGGCAGTGCAGCTGGACCAGGTCGAGCCGGTCCACGCCCAGGTTGACCCGGGACCGGTCCGTCCAGGCCCGGAAGTTCTCCAGCGTGTAATGCTCTGCTTTCTGCTCGACCCGGCGCCCCATCTTGGTCGCGACCAGCACGCCCTGCCCGGCGTTGCCGGCCAGGAAGCGCCCGATGACGCGCTCGCTGCGTCCGTCGCCGTAGACGTCGGCCGTGTCGAAGAAGGTGACCCCGGACTCCACCGCCGCCCGCAGTACCTTGATCGCCTCGTCCTCGGACACGTTTCCCCAGTCCGCGCCGAGCTGCCAGGTGCCGAGTCCGACGACCGATACCGGCCGTCCCGTCCGGCCGAGAACCCGCTGTTCCATGCTTGGCGATCTTACTCAGGGCCCGGCGCCCCGGCTGCCGCCCGGTAGGCTCCCGGCGTGACCCCGTAATACCGCCGGAACCAGCGCGTCAGATGCGCCTGGTCGGCGAAGCCGGCCTCGGCCGCGACCCGGGCGGGCGCGACGCCCGCGCCGAGCAGCCGCCGGGCCGCCTGCACCCTGAGCTGGCGCTGGTAGTCACTCGGCGCGAGCCCGTAGACCTGGGTAAAGGCCCGGTAGGCCGCGTGGCGGCTGCACCCGGCCGCCGCCGCCAGGTCGTCCGCGGTCAGTTCCCCCGTCATCAGGCCCGGGCCCGGATCTCCCGTGCTCACTTGTCCCGCACTGGCTTGTCCCGTACTGGCCCGGATAAGCTCGCGCACCCGCGCGGCCACCCTGCGGTCCGCCCCGCCACAGTCCGCCCCGCCACGGGCGGGCTCGCGGCCGGAGGCGTGCCTGACCAGCAGCCGGGCCGTCCCGGTGAGCCGCTCGTACCGCTCGAGCGCGCTGGCCTGGTGGTCCGGTCCGGTGAGCACCAGGTGCAGCCGCCGGATGGCCGCGGCCACCGCCGGATCCTCGGTCACCGGCGACCGGAACAGCGGCAGCGGGCTCCCGGTCAGCGACGCGAGGAACTCCGGCCAGATGTGCACCATCCGGTAGGTGAAGCCGTCCCGGTCCGCCGCGTGCCCGTCGTGCGGGTCGTCGGGGTTGAAGGCCATCACCATGCCGCGGCCGCTCACGTGGCGCCCGTGACGGCAGGTAAAGGCCTGCGCGCCGGTCTCGGTCACGCCGAACGAATAGCTCTCGTGGCTGTGCCGGTGGTACACGTGCGCGCTGAAATGCGCGTGCATCGCCTCGACCGGCACGCTGCCCGCGCGCCAGTACCGGGCCCAGTCACCGGCCATATCCCCGATTATCCCGCTCCAGCGTTCAAGACGCCGCGCCGCGGCCACGCCAGACTGAGGCGGCATGAATCCTTCTCCTCTGCGTTTCGATACCAAGATCGCCATCGCGGTGCGGGATGACCTGCTGCTATGGCAGAAGCTGAACGTCACCGCGTTCCTGGCCAGCGGCATCGCCGCCAGCACCGGGGAGATCATCGGCAAGCCGTACGAGGACGGCTCGGGGAACACCTACCTGGAGCTGTTCCGGCAGCCCGTGGTGGTGTACGCGGCCGCGGCGCCGATCCTGAGCCAGGCGCATCAGCGGGCGCTGGCCCGGCAGCTGCCGGTGGCGATCTACACCATGGACATGTTCACCACCGGGAACGACGACGACAACCGGGCCGTGGTCCGCGCGGTCCCCGCCGACGCGCTGAGCTTCGCCGGCCTCGCGGTGCACGGGCCGCGTAACGCCGTCGACAAGGTTTTCAAGGGCGCTACGCTGCACCCATGAGAGCAGCTCTGTACCGGGACATGGGTCAGGCGGCCGACGTGTTCACGGTCGAGGAAGTGGACCGGCCCGAGCCGGGACCGGGTGAGGTCCTGGTCCGGGTGCACGCCTCCGGCGTCAACCCCACCGACTACAAGGCCAGAGCCGGTGCGGTCCCGCGGCCCATCGACGGCTTCCAGGTCCCGCACCAGGACGGGGCCGGGGTGATCGAGGCGGTCGGGGCCGGGGTCGACGCCGGCCGTGCCGGCGAGCGGGTCTGGCTGTGGCTGGCCGCGGCCGGCCGCCGCTGGGGGACCGCCGCCGAGTGGACCGTGCTGCCCGCGCGGCAGGCGGTGCCGCTGCCCGACGGCGCCTCGTTCGAGCTCGGCGCCTCGCTGGGCGTGCCAGCCATGACCGCGCACGCCTGCCTGTTCTCCGACGGTCCCGTGAACGGGCAGACCGTGCTGGTCGCCGGCGGTGCCGGGGCGGTCGGTCACTACGCGATCGAACTGGCCAAACGGGCCGGCGCGCGTGTCATCGCCACCGCGAGCAGCCCCGCCAAGGCGGCCCTGGCCGAGCAGGCGGGCGCGGACCTGGTGGTGAACTACCGCTCAGCGGACGCGGCCGAGCAGATTCGGACCCTCGGCCCGGTCGACCGGGTAGTGGAGGTGGCGCTCGGCGCCAACCTCGAGCTCGATCTGGCCGTGACCAGGCCGCACGGCACAATCGTGACCTACGCGGCCGAACCGGCCGATCCGGAGCTGCCGGTGCGCGCCTGCATGACGGCGAACCTCACCCTGAAGTTCGTCCTGCTCTACGGCGTGCCGATGACGGCCCTGGACCAGGCGGCCGCCGACATCACCGCCGCCTTGACCGCCGGCGAGCTCACCGAGCTGCCAGTGCACACCTTCGGCCTGAACGAGATCGCGGCGGCGCACGAGGCGGCCGAGGGCGGCGCCGTCGGCAAGGTCATCGTCACGCCGTGACCGCGGGGCGGGCCCGGGAGGTGTGGTGCCTGGCCGGCTGCGCGGGCGGGGTCGCGCGCCGGGGGCATCCCCGGGCAGGCTACTTCTTCGGGAAGATCCCCGTGTTGTTGGTTCCGCCCCAGAAGACCTTGGTGCCGACCCGGTCCTTTCGCCCGCTGCCCGCGCAACGGCGGCACCGCCGGTGCGCGTTCTTGTAGACGCCGCCGAAGTGCCGGCCTGAACTGCTGCAGGCCGGACACGCTCTGAGCGGATGGATGCGCGTCGAGACTATGTAGCCGACGGCAATTATGGCAATGATAAGTACAGCGAACATGCCTGAGACTCCTAACTGCCCACGCAGGACCCGCTCGTGCCCGGACCGCCTTTCTTCACGAGCTGGGTACAACGACTCCCGCGTGAGTTGGCCACCGCCGCAGGTACTGGGGTTGGACATCACCCGCAGTACTGATTCACTAGCACAGAGTAAACCACTGTGCCCTGATATGTGAAGGAATTTTCCCACGGCCGTCACCTCAGTGAACGCTGATACGTGATTTCGGTCACGCCTTATTTGACTTGTCAGTAGGCGGCCAGGCCGAGCCGCACCGCGAGCCCGACGCCGCAGAGGCTGACGACGACCCGCAACGGCCCGGCCGGCACCTTCCTGACGATCTTCGGCCCCACCCAGCCGCCGATCAGGAACCCGGCCGCCAGCGGCTCGGCCATCATCAGGCTGAGCACGATAAGGAGCATCACGCCGGCGGCGGCGCCGAAATAGCCCCGGTGTCAGTTCCCGGAGCCCGGCCCTTCGTTACCCCTCCATCGCGTCATTCACCCGGTCCCGGCAATTTCCGCAGCCCGGCCGCGGTGAGCAGGTAACCGGGAGCCACCTTTTCCAGGTCGCCCCCGACCAGGTCCACCAGCGCGGACCCGGCCGTCTCGGCGGTCAGCAGGTCTCCCTGCGCCGCCAGGTATTCCTCCTCGGTCTGGCCGCCGCGGGCCGCGTACGCCCGGATCCCGCGCTGGCCCACGGCCCCGGCCGGGGTCATCCGGGGCAGCACCGCCGTGACCGTGATCCCCAGCCCGGCGCGGCGCGACTCGTCCCGGGCGTATTCCGCGATGAACCGCTGGGTGGCCTTGGCCCCGGCGTAGCCTCCGCTGGCCGGCGATCCGTTGACGGCGGCGCCGCTGCTCATCACCACCACGGTGCTGCCGGGCCGCAGTGGCTGCAGCAGCGCCTCGCGCAGCCAGCCGAACGCGATCTTGACATCGGCCTGCCAGTTGACCGAGAACGTCTCCCACGTCTGGTGCTGGAGGGAGCGCATCACCGGGGTGGCCCCGGCTACCAGGATGACAACCTCCGGCGCGTACTGGTCGAGCACGCTCCATGCCACCGCCTCCTCGGTCGCGTCCCCGATCTCGGTCCTGATGTTCGCGCTGGCCGCCAGCTCGGCCAGGGCCTGGCCGTCCCGCGCCACCGCGACCACCTGGGCGCCCGCCCCGGCGAAGGCGCGGGCGATCCCGCGTCCCAGGCCCCGGCTGGCTCCGACGACGACCGCGGTCTTGCCCGTCAGGTCACTCACGACGATCTCCCCTTCCTGCCGCCCGCCGTCACGCGCCCGGGACAGCCACGGTTTCCGCGATCGCCGCGAACTGGCGCTCCAGCGCCTTGGCCGCGCCGCCGTGCCAGCTCTCGGCCATGGACTGTGACATGGGATCGGGGAAGATGTCCTCCTCGCCCCGTTCGACGCCGTCGAAGATGGCCCGCGCGACGGACTCCGTGGACGCCTTCGGTATGTCGAGTCCCCGGTTCATGTCGGTGTCGGTCGGGCCGGTCAGGACGGCGTGAACCCGCACGCCCCGCCCGGCCAGCAGGGCGCGCAGCGCCTGGGTCAGGCTGAACGCGGCCGCCTTGGAGACCGAATAGGCCGGGATGAGCGGCAGCGGGGCGAACGCGTTGATCGACAGGTTGTTGACGATGGCACCCCGGGACCGGGTGAGCTGCGGCAGGAACGCCTGGATCACCTCGTACGGGCCGAACAAGTTGACGCCGAGCTGCCGCTCGAGCACCGAGCGGTCGGTCAGGTCGTCGTAGAGCGCGATGCCGGCGTTGTTGATGAGCACGTCGAGCGTGCCGATGGCGCCGGCCGCCGCCCGCACCTGCGCCGCGCTGGTCACGTCCATGATCAGCGGCGTTACCCGCTCGTCCGGGTGCTGCCAGGGCTGGCGGGTCCCGGCGTACACGCGCTGCGCGCCCCGGGCCAGGGCCTCTTCCACGAGTGCGGACCCGATGCCGCGATTGGCCCCGGTGACCAGGACCGTGCTGTCTGCGATGCTCGTCATGATGACGATCTCCTTTACCTCGGCGGTGACGGACGGGCCGGATCCCGCTGCCGCGGCTAGCCCGTTCGCCTGTACCGATCCGGGCCAGCACCGGAATTCACCGCCGCCGGGACCGGTGACTTTCGCCTCCCGGCCGGATCTGTAGAAGTGGCGCGCACGGGAAGCGCGCACCGGGAGAACCGACGGGAGCGACGATGTCAGCAGTGGCGAAACCCGGGCCGGACCAGGCGGAGTTCGCGCGCCTCACCGACCCGTTCCGGTCCGAGCTGCTGGCGCACTGCTACCGCATGCTCGGCTCGGTCCACGACGCCGAAGATCAGGTGCAGGAGACCCTGCTCCGGGCGTGGCGGTCCTTCGGCCAGTTCGAGGGCCGCGCGTCGCTGCGGACCTGGCTGTACCGGATCGCGACCAACACGTGCCTGCGCGCCATCGAGACCCGTCGCCGGCGGCCGCTGCCCTCCGGGCTCGGCCAGCCGGGTGACAACCCGGCCGGGCCGATGCCGGCCGCCAGGTCCGAGGTCCCGTGGCTCGAGCCCTTCCCCGACGCGCTGCTGCCCGCCGATCCTTCCGATCCGGCGTCGATCGCCGCCTCGCGGGCGGGTATCCGGCTGGCCTTCATCGCCGCCCTGCAGTACCTGCCCGCCCGGCAGCGCGCGGTCCTGATCCTGCGCGACGTGCTGGGCTGGCGGGCCTCGGAGGTCGCCGAACTGCTAGGCACCACCGCCACCGCCACCAACAGCGCCCTGCAGCGCGCCCGGTCCCAGCTCGAGCAGGCCGCCCCCCGCGAGGACGAGCTCCGCGAGCCCGCCGACCCCGGCGACCTCGCGCTGCTCGACCGCTACGCGACCGCGTTCGAGAACGCCGACATCGCCACCCTCACCGGGCTCCTGCGCGACGACGTCGTCTTGGAGATGCCGCCGCTGCCGGCCTGGTTCACCGGCCGGGAGAACATCGGCCGGTTCCTGCGATCCCACGTCCTGCGCCAGCCCGGCGACTTCCGGATGATCCCGATCCACGCCAACGGCCAGCCCGCCCTGGCCGCCTACCGCCGCACCCCCGGCGGCACCTACCACGCCAACGGCATCGAGATTCTGACCACCAGCGCCTCACGGATCACCCGCGTCACCGCCTTCCTCGACCCCGCCCTCTTCCCGCCGTTCGCCCTCCCCCCAACCCTGCCAAGCCCCACCTGACCCCAACCATCACCCACCCCCTAGCCACCACCCTCACACCAAGCGATCGCCCGCGCACCCTCCCCACTGCCGCATCACAAAGACGCAGTCACCGCAGTAGCCCCGATCGTCGCACTCACCCCAGTAGCCGTACTCGCCGCGAGAGCCGCCCCGCCCGGCGGCCGCCTCCGCGCCCCGCCGTCGGCAGCAGCGCCGCCGTCAGGACCGGCTCGATGGAACATTCATCCGCCTCCCGCCGGCTCGATGGAGCATCGAACCGGTTCAGGTCACGCCTGCCACGGGACCTCCGAGGCGCCTGAGGCCAGCGGGACCCCGAAATACCGCACCCGCCCCGAAGCCTGACCGAGAAGGGCCGTGCCAGGCCGCATCGTGGTGCTCAGTCGCGCCGTTCACCGCGGGCGTAAGTACTTTGAGGTCAAATGATTTGACATAGAAATACCTGGGGGTGAAGACTTGGCCGCGTGAGTGAAGGAGAGGGCGCCGGGACCCGGGAGCCCGCGTCGGCCCAGGCCGGCAAAGCCCAGGCCGGCAAAGCCCAGGCCGGCAAAGCCCAGGCCGGCCAGGCCCAGGTGGACAAGCCGGACTGCGGGCCCGAAGGCGGCGGGCGCGCGGGCTGGTTCTGGGGGGAGCCCTCGGACGGGCCGCCCGCGGACGCGCCGCTGAACGCCCTGCTACTGGCCGCGTCGAGGATGATGGGCACGTTCTACGCCGGGACGCTGGCGCAAGCGGGGCTGCGGATCAGCCCGGCCGGGCTCGGCGTGCTGCGGGTGCTGCTGGCCGGGGACGGGCTCAAGTCCAGCGACGTCGCCAGCCGCGGCTGGTCGTCGCCGGGAACGCTGACGTCGGTGGTGAACACGCTCGTCCGCGAGGGGTACGTCGAGCGGCGCAGCGACGCGGGGGACCGGCGGGTGGTCCGGCTGTTCGTGACCGAGGCGGGCCGTCAGGTCTGCGAGGACTACTTCGCCTTCGCCGGGCCGCGCTGGCGGGACGCCTTCGACTTCGTGGATCCGGCCGACGAGCCGGTCATCCGCAAGTTCTTTACCGAACTGATCGAGCATTTCAGCGAGCTGATACGGAAGGAGCGCGGCAAATGACGGCGGACGTCAGGTGCCAGCGGCGCGGAAAAAGTGAGTGTCAACGAAAGTTGACACCAGTCACCTGTCAACATAAGTTGACATCATGGCGGTGAACCCAACCACGGTGAATCCAACCACGGTGAACCCAGCGACCATGACAGTGAATCCACTGAACGGGAATCCGGTGAGCGGTGCATCCGCGCTCGCGATCCGTACCCAGGATCTGCGCAAGACCTATAAATCCTCGCGCGGCGATGTCCCCGCGGTCCGCGGCCTGGACTTGTCCGTGACTTCCGGCCAGTTCTTCGGGCTGCTCGGGCCGAACGGCGCTGGCAAGTCCACCACCATCGGCATGCTCACCACCCTGGTGCTGCCCACCGGCGGCCAGGCCTGGGTGGCCGGGATGGACGTGGTGGCCGACCCGGTCGGGGTGAAGCGCCGGATCGGCGTGGTGACCCAGAACAACACTCTCGACATGCAGCTGACCGTGGCGGAGAACCTGGAATTCCGCAGCCGGTTCTTCGGCCTGAGCCTGCGCGAGGCATCACGCCGCGCGGATCAGCTGCTCGACGTGTTCGGGCTGGCGGACCGGCGCAAGGCGATGTCCACCGACCTGTCCGGCGGCCAGGCCAAGCGGCTGCTCATCGCGCGGGCCCTGGTGCACCGGCCGGACGTGCTGTTCCTGGACGAGCCGACAGCCGGCCTGGACCCGCAGACCCGGGCCAACCTGTGGGACATCCTGCGGGTGCTGCACGCGGAGGGGCAGACCATCCTGCTGACCACGCACTACATGGAGGAGGCCGAGGCGCTGTGCGAGCAGATCTCGGTCGTGGACCACGGCGAGGTACTCGCCTCGGGCACCGTGAACGAGCTCAAGGCCAGCACGGGCGCCGAGACGGTCATCACCGTCCGGTACGACGAGCCGGTTCCTGACGGCATGGCCGAGCAGGGCGGCCTGGGCCGCCGGCCGGGCGTCAGCAAGGTGGAGACCGACGGCGACCAGGTCCGGGTCTTCACCCGCGAGCCCGACGGCGTGCTCGGCGAGCTGGTGACGGCCGGCTCGGCCGCCGGGCTGAGCGTCCTCGACGCGACGCAGCTCAAGCCGAGCCTGGAGACCGTGTTCCTCACCCTGACCGGACGGGAGTACCGCGAGTGACCACCATCAAAGACGCTCCGCCGCAGGTCGCGGAGCAGGCCGGCGCCCCCTCGGCGGCTCAGATCGCAGCCCTGATCGCCGAGGCCCCCGAGCCGCGGCCCACCCTGGTCAGGACGTTCAACGCCATGATGGCGCGGGAGTTCCGGGTCCTGCGGCGCAACGCCATCGCCACCTTCACCCGGGCGGTCATGCAGCCGCTGCTGTTCGTCTTCGTGTTCGCCTACGTGTTCCCGAAGATCGGCGGCGGCTTCAACCTGGGCGGCGGAGCGGGGGCGGGCGCGGCGGCCGCCGCGGGGGCGGCGGGCAGCATCAACTTAGCCACCATCTTGGTGCCCGGCCTGATGGCCTCCATGCTGCTGATGCAAGGGATCATGGCCGTCACGTTCCCGCTGGTGATGGAGTTCTCCTGGCAGCGCACGATCGAGGACCGGGCGCTGGCCCCGGTGCCGATCCGGGTGCTCGCCATCCAGAAGATCGTGGCGGGCGCGGTCCAGTCGTTCATCGGCGCGGTCATCGTGTTCCCGATCGTGCTGCTGGTGCACGCGTCCGGCCAGGCCCCGCACGTGCACGTGACCAACTGGGCGCTGTTCGCCGTCATCCTGGTCTTCGCATCGCTGTTCACCTCCTCGCTCGGGCTGCTGCTCGGCACGGTCATGGACCCGCGCAAGATGCAGATGCTGTTCGCGGTGATCCTGCTGCCCGCCACCATGCTCGGCTGCGTCTATTACCCGTGGTCGGCGCTGCACCACATCGAGTGGCTCCAGATCCTGGTGCTGATCAACCCGATGGTCTACATGTCCGAGGGGTTGCGGGCCGTGCTCACCCCGGAGCTCGGGCACATGCCGCTGTGGGCCGTGCTGGCCGCGCTCATCGGCGGCACCGTGGCCGTCGGCTACCTGGGCACCCGCACCTTCACCAAGCGGGTCCTGAACTAGCCGGCGAACTCCGGAGATCGCGGGCCGAACGACGCCACGGGGGCACGTTCGGCCCGCGATCACACCGGGGAAGCGAAGGAAGCCAGGTTTTATCCGCGCGGGAATACCGATCTACTGCCCAGTGCTGTTAGTGTTGGTTGCTGACCAGTCCGGAACCTCAGGTACCGGACGCGCAAAGCGGAGGACCACCTCCCACCCAGTCAGCCCTCACGGGCAGGCGGGTCTGGCCAGAAGGACCGGCAGGCGGTGCGTGCGAAAGCACGCTCGGTAGGCCGGATCACGCTGGCGCGGCGCTCCTCATGGGAATGAGGCTAGCGCCGTCATTGTGGTTACCCCGCTGAGCGCACTGCTCGCGGGGTTTTCTCGTGTCGGGGGCTCACGTCTCCCGGCATCGCCTAGAGGATTCCCGGGCCTGGTCGGCAGATGCCGCGGCCGGACGCTCCGGTGGCGGCGATGAGGCTCAGGAGGTCACATCAGCACCGAAGCACGCATCAACGAGCGCATCCGTTCTCCCGAAGTCCGGCTGGTCGGACCCAAGGGCGAGCAGATCGGGATCGTCTCGGTCAACGACGCACTCAAGCTGGCTCAGGAGGCCGATCTCGACTTGGTCGAGGTCGCGCCCACCGCGCGGCCACCGGTCTGCAAGCTCATGGACTACGGCAAGTTCAAGTACGAGTCCGCGGTCAAGGCCCGGGAGTCGCGCAAGAACCAGACGCAGACGATCGTCAAGGAGATCAAGCTCCGCCCGAAGATCGACCCGCACGACTACGGCACCAAGAAGGGCCACGTCGAGCGGTTCCTCAAGGCGGGCGACAAGGTCAAGGTGACGATCATGTTCCGGGGGCGCGAGCAGTCCCGGCCCGAGCTGGGCTTCCGCCTGCTGCAGCGCCTGGCGGGCGACGTTGAAGAGCTCGGCTTCGTGGAGTCAGCGCCCAAGCAGGACGGCCGGAACATGATCATGGTGATCGGCCCGCACCGCAAGAAGAGCGAAACAAAGGCGCATACGGCGAGCCAGGCCCCGAGCCGGCCTGTGCCCAGCCCGCGCGCCGCCGCAGCGGCGGCTCCGGAACCGGCGGCGAATGAGCCCGCCGACGACGGCGCCGCGGTACCGGGTCCGGCCTAGCCGGTAGCATCACCGGGCGGCAATAACCCCGGCGCAAGCGCCGGGGTCAGTAACTGCTGCGCCCCTAGAGGTGGCAGCTACAGGAAATGGAGACGACGGCGACCATGCCGAAGATGAAGACTCACAGCGGTACCGCGAAGCGGTTCCGGCTGACCGGAACCGGCAAGGTCATGCGCCGCCGCGCCAATCGTGGCCATCTGTTCGAGAAGAAGTCGTCCCGCCTGACGCGGCGGCTCTACGGCGAAGTGACGCTCGCGCCGAGCGACGTCAAGGAGATCAAGAAGCTGCTGGGCAAGTAGCCCGGCCCGCGTTGAGGGAGACAGAACACAATGGCACGCGTCAAGCGGGCGACTAACGCCCACAAGAAGCGCAAGGTTGTCCTCGAGCGGGCCAGCGGCTACCGGGGCCAGCGGTCCCGGCTGTACCGCAAGGCCAAGGAGCAGATGCTCCACTCGATGACCTACGCCTACCGCGACCGCAAGGATCGCAAGGGCAACTTCCGGCGGCTGTGGATCCAGCGGATCAACGCGGCCGCCCGGGCTAACGGCATGACCTACAACCGGTTCGTCCAGGGCCTGCGGATCGCGGGCGTCGAGGTCGACCGGCGGATGCTGGCCGAGCTCGCCGTGGCCGACGAGACGGCGTTCTCGGCGCTGGTCGAGGTGGCCAAGAAGGCCCTTCCCGACGCGGCCGGGTCCGCGGCCGCGTAAGTGCGGGTCGCCGGGTCCACCGCTACGCATGACACCGGTGGTTATCTAGGCGCGCGCTCGCCGCGGCTCAAGGCCGCGCGGCGCCTGACCAAACGAGCCTTCCGCCAGCGTGAGCGGGCCTTCCTCGCCGAAGGCCCGCAAGCGGTGGCGGAGGCTTTTCACTGCGGTGCCCGCGTCACCGACCTGTTCGTGACCGCGCCTGCCCGGAGCAGGCATCACGACCTGGTCGCCGAGGTCGACGCTGGCGGTATCCCGGTCCACGTCGTCAACGGCGAGATCATGGAGGAGCTGGCCCAGACGGTCACCCCGCAGGGCCTGCTGGCGGTCTGCGGCTTCGTCGACGTCCCGCTGTCCGAGGTCACCGCCGGGCTCTCCGGAACCGGCCGGGCGCAGCCGGGGCTCGTCGTGCTGCTGGCCAACGTGCGCGACCCGGGCAACGCCGGCACCGTGCTGCGGACCGCCGACGCGGCGGGCGCCCACGCCGTCGTCTTCGCCGACGCCTCCGTGGATCCCTACAACGGCAAGTGCGTGCGTGCGTCGGCCGGCAGCCTGTTCCACCTGCCCGTGGTGGCCGCCGCCCGCCTCGAGGAGGCCACCAGCGCGCTGCGCCAGGTCGGCCTGCGGATCGTGGCGGCGGATGGCCGGGCCGGACGCCCTCTGGACGACCCCGGGGTGCAGGCCCGGCTGGCCGGGCCGACCGCCTGGATGTTCGGTAACGAGGCCTGGGGGCTGCCGCCCGAGCTCGTCGCGCTGGCCGACGAACCCGTCGCCGTCCCCATCTACGGCCGGGCCGAGAGCCTCAACCTCGCGGCGGCCGCCGCGGTATGTCTCTATGCGTCCGCCCGTGCGCAGCGGATGCCAGTGGACCAGGGATAACTCTGTAACCTGGAGAACGAGATGGGACGAAAGTAGCGACTGATGGCCTAGAGTACCTGGATTACAACATAGAGAATTCGCGCCCCAGGACTGTCACAAAGACGGTATTCGCGCTAGAGTCTGATCACAATTCGTCACCCGAACCGTGACCACTCCGGCCGCCGGACGATCGCAGTGCGGCCTCGCCGGACGGAGGCTTCGCTGCAGTGGACGAGCTCACACCGAGCCGGGCGCCATCGGTCCCGCAACCGGCCGGTCATTCGGGTACCAGTCCGCTGCCAGAAGGTCCGGTCCCGATCGGGAGCCTGGTTTTCGCCGACGAACTGCCGGACGGAGTGGTGGTCGCCGACGAGGTCGGCCGCATCGTCGTCTTCAACCGGGTGGCTGCCCGCCTGACCGGGCTCGACCCGGCCGAGGTCACCGGCAAGTTCGTGTTCGACGTGCTCCCGCTCCGCGACGCCGAGGGCCGCGACTGGTGGGTGTACGCCGATCCCTACCACGGCCTGCCCACCCGCACTCGTCACCCTGAGCGATCGCTCTTCCTGTCCGACGGTACCGAGATCCTCGTCTCCATCGGCTACGTCCGCGAAGACCGGACCAAGGTCGGCCGCCGCGTCGCCCAGCCC
>Ga0136846_1210753_pt1 | contig 22815 bp, 24 predicted proteins | sample HopSoiMetagenom2_FD_96841 | JGI IMG/M metagenome (GOLD analysis project Ga0136846, IMG submission 96841) | Grasslands soil microbial communities from Hopland, California, USA - 2 Assembly 2016 (version 4) | ecosystem: Environmental > Terrestrial > Soil > Grasslands | place: USA: Hopland... | reverse complement strand
TGCGCAGAGCTCGTTCGCGGCGGTCCGCCGCAAACTGTCTTCGTTACGCTAACGAGCTTTAAGCCAAACTGGGATGGATCTGTTTTCCAGCCGGATGAGCAGGGCCGTTGGATCTCAGCCGAGGTCCCACTCGTCGCGGATGGCGAAACCACGCCGCATGTCATCGCCCGGGTCGCGCTCGCCCACGTCGCAGGACCACTGAATGACCAGAACTTGAAAATCGCATTATCCAAGCCGGAGTTGACCGGCCTGATTTCGGGGCGAGGTCTTGGAGATTCATCGGCCGTGCTTGCCAGTCAGAATCCTGGAATGGATCCCGCATCCTGCTGGGTCGTTGACCTCGGCGCGCATCCGCTCGACAAAAACCTCATGCGCCTGGCATTTGTGGCTGGCCTGGCGGTGTTCGCCGCCAGCATTTGGATGTTTGTCGAAAAATACCGCCCCGGGAAGCCGGGAGAACAGGTTCTTGAATTCATGTCACCGCTGGTGATGTTTTTTAAAGGGCTGCACGCGCTGGGCCGCCGGTTGCCATATTCTCGCGTCACCTGCGGCGCCATCCTGCTGCCGCTGGCGGTCGCGGCGATCATCTACGGCAGCTACCTGTTCGTGAGACTCGCCGCCCCCCAGACGGTGACTCAGTTTGGAACCGAGGTGCTGTGCATCGTCGTGCTCCAAGTCGGGGTCGCGCTGCTCGTGGTGGCCGGCAGCTTCTTGCTAACCGAGGCGGATGCCGCGATCTGATAACTTTTAGTCAGTTCGCCAATCCCAGGTGCTTCTTCAAAAACCCGATCGTCTCCTTCGCCAAATCCGGTTGCTCATCTTCGTGCCGCACGATGCATTCGATTCCCAGCTCGTCCATCTTCTCCTTCAAGTAAGTGCCAAAGTTAATCGAGTGAATGCCCTGGCCGGCTTTCGGGTTGGCGGGTAGCTGGCGAGCTTCGTTGTAATAGGCATACACGGGCGGATCGTCCCTGGTGAGATAGTTGATCGCCGACGCGGCCTCATACAGCTTGTACGCCTTTTCCGTTTCATAGTCTTCGGACGTCAGGCCATAAAAGCCGGGCAGCGCTTCATGTTCATGGGCCCGGCCGCCAACGAGCTTTTTGATCACGCGCGGATCATAGCTCGACTGCGCTCCGAACACGACCATGCACGAGAGCCGTGTCGATTCGCGGAGCACGGGATCGACATTTTTCGGATCGGCCATATCGTCATGGAAACCGAGCCACAGCGACGTCCCAGCGCCGGCTGAGCCGCCGCTGGCCGCAACTCGTTTTGGATCAAGGTTCCAATCCTTCGCTTTCGACCGCGCAAACTGAATGGCCCGCGCACAATCCATGTAATGCGCCGGAAATTTGACTTCCGGCGAAAGTCGATAGTTGATCGCCACAACCGAGATGCCGCTAGCCAAACAGCCATGGAGCAAGTACGGCTGCAGCGCCTCTTTGCTGCCGGCGTGAAAACCCCCGCCGTGAATAAACACCAGCAGCGGCGTTGGCTGATCCGACTTCGCCTTCCAAACGTCCATCACGTTCCGCTCATGTGGGCCGTAGCTGACGTTCGCCATGTCCGGCGGCGGCTTGGTCTCACCTTTCTGTTTGGCTTTGGCCTGCGCGAGAACTGGCTCGCTGGCGAGCAGAATGACAGTTGCCGCCAGGCACGCCACAAATCGTCGTGAAGCGCTCATCAGTCGAACCTTTGCGAAGATTAGAGCTACATCAATCAAACTCCATAAAACGATGACGAGTTGCCGCTCAAAAGTCCATAACGAGCGCCGGTTTTATTAATAAACCGCGGAATAATCGCGACGACAAACCAGTGCCGGGCTGCGGAATCATATCGGCATAGGAGTTGCTTCTGTCACGATCGCCAGTCGAGAACGAGGAAGACAGATTGAACAGACCACTGCGCGTTTTGATTGTCGATGACAATCGCGATGCCGCCGACAGCCTGGCACTTTTGCTTCGGCTATGGGGGCACACTGTCGAGGTTGCGTACGACGGTCAAACGGGACTCAACGCAGCAATTTCGTTCAAGCCGCACGCAGTGCTGCTCGACATATCGATGCCGAGCATGCACGGCGGGACAGTCGCGCGCCAACTTCGTGAGCTGGCCGAGTTTGAAGCAGCCATGATTGTCGCCACGACCGCGAATCATGCCGATGACTCGCGGCTCGACGAATGGCGCAACTACTTCGATTCGTTCCTGGCCAAGCCGTACAACCTTGCGACCTTAGAGGAGCTGTTAGCGACTCATGCCGCCAGCCAAGCATGAGAGGAGGCGAGCATGTATTTGGGGCTGACTCTTGTGGAGTTGATGGAAGTCGTCCGGACGTGCGATTCGATCGAGATTGAGGATTGCACGCCGCCCTATCTGAGAGACTTTATCGCCGCGCGTGTGGACGGTGAATTCACGGCACTCGCGGGAAAGATTCGCAGGCTGGATGAGGAGCAGGTGGACGCCATCTGCGAGTATATCAAGATCACGCATCGCTTGATTCGCAAGCCAGAGTGTCAATAGCCGCCAGCTCGGCAACAATCCGCCGTAATCGCCGCAGCATCACGGCTTGTGTCGGTAGCGACATGGCCTGCAGCTCGGCCAGCAGCTTTTCCCGCGGCTCCTTCTCGACCCGCGCGGAAAGGTTTACCAGAAGAATCCAGAAATCACTTTCGGCTGGCATGGCGATTCCCTCCGCGCGGCCTATTCTCCGCGCGAATGGAGCCCGCAGCAATGGCCAATTCGAGGGGCCTTCTCCCTGATGACAATCTGGCCGGCAAAGGCACCTTGTCCCATGCTGCATGACAATTCGCCATCGCCATTTATTCGCGTCTGGGGGGCTAGCCCGCCACTCCGTCGCACCAGACGATATTGATCTCTTCCAGATTCTCCGTAATCAGCGAAGGAAACTCCTATGACAACCAAAACGACGGGCGGGAACGAAACGAGCTCAATCTCGGGCACCGGCATGGTAGGCGGAGCAGCCGCGGGCGCCGCCGCGGGGTCGCTGGCCGGTCCAATCGGTGCGGCGGTCGGCGCGGTGGTCGGCGGCGTCGCGGGAGCCAACGTAAAGCAGATCGCCAAGACAATGCCTAAATCGGCGAGCAAGGCCAAGGCACAACTTAAGAAGTCCGCCACGACTGCGAAGCGATTGAGCGGCAAAGCCGTCAAAAAGTCCGCCAGCGCTCTCAAAAGAATTGGCGGAAAATCACCGTCCAAGAAGAAAACCAAGACGAAGGTAAAAACGAAAGCCAAAGCCGCTAAAAAGAAGAAGACCGCACGGCGCAGATCTTAAGCGCCATCAAGTCTCGCGATTCACTCCGCTTCAGCACCAGCCAGCGCCATCAGGCTACGTCTTCGGCGGTGGCATCAGTGATGCTTGAAGTACTGCACCGCCCGCTCGTGCTTCTCGGCTGCTGCGCGCGTACGAAAGGTCCCTAAATTGCGGCGCTTGCCCGTGCGCGGATCTTGCTTGCGGGAATAGAGCCGGTACTGTCCCGATTTCAGCTTGCGAATCATGGCTTGCCCTCCTCAACGAGGATGAAGCTTGCAATAGCCATGCCGGAATAGTCCAGCGGGCGTGCTTACAATTCATCCTCTTCCCAATGCCCGCCGCCCTGATGTTCGCCGTTATACCAGGCCTCAACCGCCTTCAGCACGTTGTCGCGCTCCGGCCGCGATGCCCAAATCGACTCATCCTGCTCCAAGCGGATCTCGTAATCCCCCTCGCACTGGCACTCTTCGTTGCCGCAAAAATGCGGTACGTCCGACACCCACATGATCCGATAGACCGGAATATGCTTGTCGTCCACCAGAATGAAAATCGGCGCTGACATTCAATGAGCTCCCTAGCTTCGCAGCAATTGTACGTAGGCTGACTGGATGCAGGGAAGTGCCGCGCCGCCAATTCGTTGTCTGGCCAATTGTTGTTTGGCCAAGTAAACTTGCCCGGATGCCAGTCGCTTCGTCCCGTCGTCCCCCGCGTCGCTTCGATTCACCCCAGCAGGAATGCTACCTCAATCTCTGGCGAACCTATGACCGCCTGCGGATGATCGAAGATGAGCTCTTCCTGCGGCATGATCTCACGGCTCAACAATACAATGCCCTCCGTCTGTTGCGAGCCGAGCACCCCGCGGCTCTGCCGACGCTGGTCCTCGCCGGCAAGCTCGTCTCGCACGCGCCCGATATTACGCGGCTTGTTGATCGCCTCGAGCAGCGCGGGCTTGTCGCCCGTCGGCGAATGGCCGACAACCGCCGCGTGGTGCAAATCGCAATAACCGACGCCGGTCTCGCGCTACTCAAGCAGCTTGATCAGCTCGTACGCGACTGCCATCAAAAGCAGCTCGGCCACCTCAGCCATTCGCAGCTTCAATCTCTAATCGATCTGCTTCGCAACGCCCGCCAGCCACATGAGTTGGAAGAGAGCTCGTGGCGGTAAGGCGACTCGGCGTATTATTCCGCGCTCTCCGCTGCCAGCGTCACTTGCACCTCCCGCGTCTGCTCTTGCCGCGTGCCTAGGTCGCGAATGATGGTCAGTTTGACCTGCTCGCCGACCGAGTGCTTTTCAAGCGCCGTAAGCAAGTCCTCGACGGTCTCAATCGGCTTGCCATCGACGGCAACAATCAGATCGCCCCAGGACGGGTCATCGCCCGGATTGCGCCGCGTTTCGCGCAGGCCCGCTTTCGCCGCAGCTCCATCCCGCTTCACCCGTGCGATCAATACTCCGGTGATGCCCATCCGCTTGAGCAACGAATCGGGAAAGAATAATGCCTCCAGAGTCGGTCGCAGTACCCGCCCGTGCCGCAAAATCTCGGGCACGACGCGCTGCAGCGTATCAACCGGAATCGCGAATCCAATGCCCGCCGATGCGCCGCTCGGGCTGTAAATTGCCGTATTCATCCCGATCAGCCGCCCACGACTGTCGAGAATCGGCCCACCTGAATTTCCCGGATTGATCGCGGCATCCGTTTGAATCACGTTGTCGATCACGCGGCCCGTCCGCGACTTAATCTGCCGTCCCAGGCCGCTGATGATCCCGGTCGTCAGTGTCTGATCGAGCCCGAACGGATTGCCGATCGCAAACACCTTCTGTCCGACCTCCAAATCCTTCGACGTGCCGATCAGCAGCGGCTGCAACCTGCCCGCCGGCGCATTGATCCGCAGCACGGCGACATCGCGATCCGGCGCGCGGCCAATCTCGACCGCGTCCCACGAGCTTTGGTCGGCCAGCGTCACTTTGAAGCGATCGGCGTTTTCAATGACGTGAAAATTCGTGACCACGTTGCCGTGCTCATCCCACAAAAAGCCGCTGCCGCTCCCCAGCTCGAGCTCCATTTCGCTCAACGTAAAGTAATCTCGGCCTACTTCGCTCGTCGTGATGTGCACCACCGATTTCGACGCCTGCTTGAACAGCGCGATCGTCGCTTTTTCATCTTCCGCCAGGTCGCCGGCCGGCGCGATCGGTCGCGCCTGCGCGTCCGACTGCAATGTCCGCACCGGAAATCCGTCACGCTTCCACAAGTTCCACACTTGCACGACTAACAGCGCACTAACCAGCACGAGCAATAACGGCAGCAGCGTGGTCAGCGACCGCGGCTGCGATCGATAATATTCGGGAGGGTATTCGCGCATAAACGGCATCCTCACAGTAGGTCGCTCAGGCCCCGAGCGACCTGAGTCGCGAAGGATTTATCGATCATCGGAATCCGGACGGGCTGCAGCCGGGAACCTTGACACCAATCCGTAACGCAAAGGATAAAGAAAGTCTGCGACTTCCGCTGCTGCTGCCCGCCTTTCAGCAAAATCCGCGCCTCGACGAATTTGTCATGGTTGTTCCTCGCCGAGGTTTACGCACTGTCCTGATTAGCGCTGCCTTGGTCACCGCACTGGCCGTTTCGGCCACTTTTGCTGAAGACGTGCCGCCGCGCGTGCTCGGCTATGAGCGAATTTACGCGGGCGCAAAAAACGGGGACGCCACCGCGGGGCAGCTTCTGCTCGGCGAATTGAACTGCACAAGCTGCCACCAGCTGGGCGCGCCACTCGCGACCCAAATCGAACGCAAGCCAGCGCCGGTTCTCGACTCCCTGTGCAGCCGCGTCAAACCCGAATATCTACTTAAGTTTCTAGCCGATCCCCAGACCACCAAGCCTGGCACGACAATGCCCAACGTCCTGGCAGGCATACCACCCCTCGAGCGGGCCGCGGTCGTTGAATCGCTCGTCCACTTTCTGGCCGCAACTGGTCATGCCACACAATCCAATCCTTCACGGCATTCCGTCGCTCGCGGCGAGATCGTCTATCACAGCATCGGCTGCGTCGCCTGCCATGATCCCCGCCTCGAGCTCGCGCGCCCGCCGCTCTCGGCATCGATTCCGCTTGGCACGCCGTCCAAAAAGTACACGCTGCCTGGCCTGACGCAGTTTCTGCTCGACCCGCTCGCCATCCGCCCCGGCGGACGTATGCCGCACTTGAACCTGACACAAACGCAGTCTCGCGACATCGCCTCCTACCTGATGAACGACCTCGATCTTGTCCCCGGCCTGCAATATGCCTATTACGAAGGCGAATGGGAAAGCCTGCCAAAGTTTGATAAGCTCACGCCGACCGCTGTCGGCGACGCGGAGGATTTCGATATCAACCTCGCTCGCCGCAAGGACCACTTTGCACTCCACTTCGAAGGGACCATCCATCTGCCCATCGATGGCGACTATCTGTTTCTGATCGGCTCCGACGACGGCTCGCGACTATTGATCGATGACAAAGTGATTCTCGCCAACGACGGCGTGCATCCTTTCGAGCAAAAGCGGAAGAAGGTCAAGATGACCGGCGGCTCGCACGCTGTCGTTGTCGAATACTTCGAGCAACAAGGCGAAGAATCGCTGCAAGTCGATTTCGAAGGTCCTGGAATGGTCCAGCAGCCGCTGGCCACCCTGCTGACCACACCGGCCAAACAAAATCCAGCGATAGTCACCGAGCGTTTTGAAGTCAATCTGACCAAAGCCGCCAAAGGACGCGAGCTTTTTGCCTCCCTCGGCTGCGCCGCATGCCACACCTTGAAAATCGATGGCTCGCCCGTCGCGGCGAAAAATACCGCGCCTCCGCTCGCTCAGCTCACCAGCAGCCGCGGCTGCCTTGAGCCGCAGTCGAAAAAGACGCCGCGCTACGCGCTTAGCAACGGGCAACGCTCAGCGCTCGCCGCAGCAATCGCGGCGACCCGCTCGCCTAACAAAGGGCTATCCGCGGATGAGCAAGTCGAGCGAACGCTCATCCGCTTCAACTGTATCGCCTGTCACGACCGCAACAAGCTTGGGGGCGTTGTCGCCGCACGTGACGAGTTCTTCATGTCCGACATGCCCGAGATGGGCGACGAGGGCCGCCTCCCGCCGAGCCTCACTGGCGTCGGAGCCAAGCTCACGACCGACTGGCTCAAGACTCTTTTCGAGCACGGCGCCAAAGACCGCCCTTACATGCTGACGCGTATGCCTAAATTTGGCCTGTCAAACGTGGGCAGTCTCGCGACGGCCCTGGAGAAAGGCGACGCCGCGCTGGCTAATCCCGCGCCCGCCATTGTCGTCGACCCCAACGACGAAAAGCGCACCAAAGCCGGCGGCCGCCGTCTCGTCGGCTCCCAAGGCTTCTCCTGCATCAAATGCCACACGTTCGCGGGCCAGCGCTCCAGCGGTATTCAGGCCATCAGCCTTACCACGATGACCACGCGCCTCCGTCGCGACTGGTTCCACCACTACTTGCTCAGCCCGCTCGTCTATCGCCCCGGCACGCGAATGCCCACGCCGTTTCCCGATGGCCAAACGACTCTCCCCAATGTCCTCGATGGCACGCCAGCCGGACAAATCGCTGCGATCTGGACCTACTTGTCCGACGGCGATAAGGCGATTTACCCTGTCGGCCTGGTGACCGGCAAAATGGAGCTGATCGCGTTTGATGAAGCGGTCATCTACCGCAACTTTCTCGAAGGCGCCGGTCCACGAGCCATCGGCGTCGGTTATCCCGAAAAGCTCAATCTCGCCTTCGACGCCGATAGCGGCCGCCTCACGATGCTCTGGCACGGCGGCTTCATCGACGCCGCCAGGCATTGGTCGGCCCGTGGCGCCGGCTTCGAAAAACCGCTTGGCGATAATGTTTTGCATCTGCCCGCCGGGCCACCGCTTGCGCTCCTGGCCGATGCACGCACCGACTGGCCCGCTGGCGCCGCCAAAGACTTCGGCTTCCAATTCGGCGGTTATCGGCTCGGTCCGAAACAGCAGCCAACCTTTTTGTACTCCTGGCAAGGCGTGAAAATCGAAGACACGCCGCGTCCCATCGGTCGCGACGATCTTTTCACGATGCACCGCACGCTGCGCTTCAGCGCGCCAGGGCCGCCAACCAACGCCTGGTTCCGCGCCATTGTCGCGGATCAGATCGACGTCCAAGACGCCCAATCATTCAAGATCGAGAACCGCTGGACGCTGAAAGTCAATTCCCTCCAGAAGCCTTTGATCCGCCAGGCGCAAGACCAGCGCGAGCTGCTCATCCCCATCGAATTCAAAGGCAACGAGGCGAAAATTGAGCTGACCTATGATTGGTAGAGCCGCCACTCGTTCCCAGGCTCCCGCCTGGGAACGCACTAACGCGAGGCTCCTGCCTCGCTCCCCTCGGCCATGGGCCAGTCTATTGCCGCTGCTGATCGTCTCATCGGCTTTTGCCCAAAACGTCGAGGACGATTACTACCGTATCATCCGATTTCCTATGCAGGACCGGCTCGTGCTGGAAGTCGGCGCGCTCGAAACGCTGCCCGATGGCCAGCTCGCCGTTGCCACTCGCCGCGGCGAGATCTGGCTATGCAAAAACCCGCTCACCGATGATCTCGATCAGCTTAACTTCAGGCTCTTCGCCAGCGGCATGCACGAAATTCTCGGCCTGGCCTGGCGCAATGGCTGGTTGTACTGCGTGCAGCGCCCGGAAGTGACGCGAATCAAAGATGAAAACGGCGACGGCCGCGCCGATGTCTATGAAACCGTCAGCGATGCCTGGGGAATCACCGGTGACTACCACGAATACGCCTTCGGCTCCAAATTCGACAAAGAGGGCAACCTCTGGGTCGCGCTCTGCCTTACTGGCTCCTTTTCCAGCGATGCTCTCTTCCGCGGCTGGTGCCTCCGCGTCACGCCCGATGGGAAGACGATTCCCACCTGCAGCGGCCTGCGCTCTCCCGGCGGCATCGGCGCCAACGCGGCGGGCGACATGTTCTATACCGACAACCAAGGTCCCTGGAACGGCGCCTGCAGCCTCAAATGGCTTCGCCCGGGCGCTTTTCTTGGCCATCCCGTCGGCAATAAGTGGTATTCCGCTACTGGCGGAGTGATCGGCGAACAACCGTCCGAGCCGACCACCGGCAGCCGCACGATGACCGAGGCCAAACGGATTCCCCAACTCGAGCCTCCGGCAGTTTATTTTCCTTACGGCAAAATGGGCCAGTCGGCTTCCGGCATTGCCTGCGATTTATCGGGCGGCAAATTCGGACCGTTCTCTGGTCAGCTCTTCGTCGGCGATCAGACTCACAGCACCGTGATGCGCGTCTTCCTCGAAAAAGTGAATGGGCACTATCAGGGAGCCTGCTTCCCCTTCCGCGCCGGCTTCGGCAGTGGATCGCTGGCCCTGCAGTTCACGCAGGACGGTTCACTCTTTATCGGCGGCACCAATCGCGGCTGGGGCTCCCGCGGCTCACAGCCTTATTCGCTCGACCGCCTGACCTGGACTGGCAAGACACCCTTCGAAATCCACGAGGTGCGAGCCAAGAGCGACGGTTTCGAGCTGACGTTTACCGATAAGATTGATCAGACAACCGCCGGCGATACCTTATCCTACCGGCTCAATACCTACACCTACATCTATCAGTCGCAATACGGTAGCCCTGAGGTCGATGGCACAACGCCATCGATCAAAAAGATCGAAATTGCGCCCACGGGAAAAAGCGTCCGTCTATTCGTCGATCAGCTGCGCGAGGGCCACGTCCACGAGTTGCACCTCGACGGAGTCCGCTCCGCCGTCGGCCAGCCGCTGCTCCACCCGGTTGCCTATTACACGCTCAACTACATTCCGTAGGGTGGGCTATTTCCACCGTCGCTGGTTCACGCCGAATTAATTCCCAATCGCCCCCGCAACTGTCTCGCCCCCGGCTTGTTGCGCCCTGATTGCCCGCGCGATCAGCGATTGCACCGCTGTCTCGCTGACCTCTCCGATGAGCTGCTCGCGATGCCATTGTCCATCCGGCATGCGGCTAAAAGCGATGAGCTGCGGAATCGAACCGCCACGCATTAGCTGCCGGGCCTGCTCCGCTTCCGCGTCGGCGTCCACCATCGCAAAGCTTACGCCCTTCAAGCCGCCCCGTTTGGCCAGGCTCGGAATCACGCGAGTTTTCATCGTCTGGCAACCCGGGCACCAGCTCGCGCCCACCAGTACCAACAGCGGCCGCTGCTGTTTTTGGGCGTCCTGCAAAGCCGCATTGTATGAAGCTGGATTTGCCCCCCAAACGGCACACTGTAGGGCGATTGCCGCGGTCAATCCGACCATAAAGACTCCTAGTCGATCGAGCCGCCACCGTGCCCACGGCAGCGATTGAAGATGGGAAGTATGCATCGAGGCGGAGAGTATAGGAAAACTATGACGGCTTGTCATCCGGTGCACATGGAAAATGGGTAGAATGAAGCGACTCTACGCCGGCAAAGCGTCCCGCAGATGCCGCAAGTCTATTTGCCACTTCGGCTTAACGCTGGCTGATAGCAGACATTTCGCCCCGCTGTCGCTATAATCCTAAAAGCAATTTGGCCCTTTCATCCCCGGGGGCCGTTTTCGCCGCTTCTCGCTTAAAAGGCGTCCTGCTCGCGCCTTTCATTTCATGAAACTGCGTGTCGGCATCGTCGGGCTAGGAGAGGCCTGGGAATCGCGCCACAGACCTGCGCTGAGAGCGCTATCCGACCGCTTCGAGGTTCGCGCCGTCTGCTGTGAGGTCGCCCACCTCGCCCAGCAAGCCGCTCGAGATTTCTCGGCCCAAGAGGTGGATGGCTTCCGCGCACTCACCGGCCGCGACGATATCGACGTCGTTATGATCCTCGCCCCCGAGTGGTACGGACCCCTCCCCGTTTTCGCCGCCTGCGATCATGGCAAGAGCGTCTATTGCGGCGCAGCCCTCGACATCGATGACCCGGCTCAAGCCCGCAATCTCCGCCAGCGCGTCGAACAAGCAGGCATCGCCTTCATGGCCGAGTTCCCTCGGCGACTGGCGCCGGCCACGCTGCGCTTGAAAGAGTTGATCGCCACGCGCCTCGGCCAGCCGAAGCTGATCTTTTGCCATCGCCGCTCCACCATCGAGCCCGGCGCTGCACAAAAGCGCGGCCGCAACTGCCCGACGATGCTCCGGGAGATGATTGAGCAGGTCGATTGGTGCCGCTACGTCGCCGGCGCCGAACCGACCTCCGTCGTCGGCATTGAGCACGGGACGATTGACATGGCCGACGGCGACGATTACCGCATGATGAGTCTGGATTTCTCGCCGCAGGGAAAATTGGGTGAGGGACCCATCGCTCAGATTAGCTGCGGCCGCTACATGCCGACTGCGTGGCCCGAATCGGTCGCGTTTCGCCCGCCCGCCGCTCTCCAGGTCTGCTGCGAGCGGGGAGTCGCGTTCATCGATTTGCCTGCCACGCTCATCTGGTTCGATGCCGCCGGCCGGCACATGGAATCGCTCGACAGCGAGCGGCCCGTAGGCGAGCGGCTCATGATGCACTTTTATCGCGCCGTCACGAGTCTCATTCGCAAGACTGACGACGCCGACGATGCCTACCGCGCCCTCTCCATCGTCCTCGCCGCCCGCCAAAGCTTCGATACCGGCCGCCGCGTTGAGCTTCCAGCCAACGGCGACGCAGCGGCGGCAAAGTAGGGCCATGCATGGCCCTTCGCCTTTTAGACCCGCTGTTTAAGGCGGGACTGAGCGGTCTCGCTCTTATTTCGACACCTTCTGGTCCAAATGCCCGCTCTTGCCGATCGCCCTGAGTAGCCGCAGGCCGACGAGCAGGCTAATCGTGCAGCCGCCCAGACCCAGCAGCGAGATGTCCTTCATTCCCAGCCACACTTCGTGCTTATGAAATAAGAGCGGCGGCACCTGGTAGCTGAGCAGAAACGAAGAGCCCACGAACAGCGCGCTGGCCAGCATTCCCAGCACCAGCCGGTTGACGCTCGGTCCCAGTCCGCGATGGTCCAGATGGACGTCGAATTTCCCGTCCTGCACCTGCTCCAGAATCTGAATCACCCGCTGCGGCAGGATCTCGACGAGCTGCTCCACCTCCATGTATAGCCGCCGCAGTTTCTTCGCCTGCCGCGCCGGTGACAGACGCCGCAGCATCATCCCGCGATGAAAAGGCTGCATCACCTCCATCAGGCTGAACCGCGGGCTGAGCAGCTTCGCGGTCCCTTCCAGCGTGACCAGCGTCTTGATCAGCATTGCCACCGTCGTCGGTAGCATGATTCCATAGCGGCGCATGATTTCCATCATGTCGGAAAGGGCCGCGCCGACAGGAAAATGCTCGAGATTCTGTGTCGCATAATGCCCCACAAAATCCGCCACATCATTCGCCAGTCCCGTTTCGTCGAGCTGCGGCGGCGGTTTGCCGATTTGCTTCACGATCCGCACGAGAAGGGGCACATCATGCTGCACGATCGCCATCAGCATGTCTTCGATCTGCTCCCGCAAGCGCTCGTCGATCCGCCCCACCATGCCAAAATCCAACAGCCCGATCACATTCCCCGGCAGCAAGATGATATTTCCCGGGTGGGGGTCAGCATGAAAAAATCCGTGCCTGAAGATCATCTGCATGTAGATGTTCGCGCCCCGCCGCGCGACTTCCTCGCGATCGACGCCCGACGCCTCGAGCATTCCCCGCTGCGAGAGTGGTATCCCATCAACCATGTCCATGGTCAGCACCCGCGGTGTGGACAATTCGACGTAAACCCGCGGAATCACGATCGTCGGGTCATCGCGAAACAGCTCGGCAAACTGATGCAGGTTCCGCTCTTCGCGGCCAAAATCCAGCTCGCGCCGGAGCGTCCGGCCCATCTCCGCGACATTGGCGGTCGGGCGATACGGCTTGAACTCCGGAAATTGCTCGGCGAGCTGTGCCAGTCCACTGAGCACCTCCAAATCCTCGCTTACCATCACATCGATCCCGGCATGCTGCACCTTCACAACGACCCGCTCGCCCGTCCGCAGCCGTGCGCGATGCACCTGCCCGATCGACGCCGATGCAATCGGCGCCAGATCGAACTCGGCAAATAAATCTTCGATCGCCTGCCCCAGCTCCGTCTCCACCATCTTGCGCACAACTTCCGGTGGGTCAGCCGGCACGCAGGCCTGCAGTTGCGTCAGCTCATTGGCGAGGTCCCGCCCCACGACGTCCGGCCGTGTGCTCAGCAGTTGCCCCAGCTTGATGAACGTCGGTCCCAGCTCTGTGAGCGTCAGACGAATGCGCGCCTCCCGCGTCAACCGCGCGATCGATTCACCTTCCCGCGAGCTCAGGCGGTCCTTGATAAACTCGATGTTTGTCGGCGCCAGCCAATCGGCCAGCCCGTACTTGCTCAGCACCGCCAGAATTTCCGTCCAGCGCTTGACGTTTCGATAGATATGCGGGATGGAGCGGACTTTGATCACGGTGCTGATCCCTCGCGACGAAACAAGCGCCCAACGGCCGAAGAGTAAGATTAGGAGAAGGATTAAGACTAGGACTAGGATGAAGATCGGGAGTAAGATTACCAGCAGGATCGCATTGTCTTCATCTTAATCTTGCTCTGGCTCCTACTCATCTTCCTAATCTTAGTCTTCGTCCTAATCTTTCTCCTGCCCTAAAAACTGCATGTCGCCGCAAGTTCTCGACCTCGCTGCCGCCGGCGACCCGCGCGACGCCATCCATCGTGTCGTCCAGGCGCTCGTCGAAGGCAAGGTCGTCGCCCTGCCTACCGAAACCGTCTATATCGCGGCCGCCAGCGGTCTTTCTGAGCGTGGCGTTGCGCGCCTGCTGACCATTCGCCACGGTCAGCTTGACGGACCGGCGACTCTCGCCGTCCGCAGCACCGACGAAGTCCTCGATTATGTCCCACAACTTCCGGCGATCGGCCAGCGCCTAGCGCGCCGCTGCTGGCCCGGGCCGGTAACGCTCCAGCTACCCGATGCTCAGCCCGAAAGCGCTGTTTATCGGTTGCCTGCCAAAGTCCGCGAAGCCGTCGTACCCGATACCGAGATTCGTCTTCGCGTACCTGCTCATGAAATGGTGCTCAGCGCTTTGCGGCTGCTGGCCGGCCCCGTCGTAATGATCGGTGCGCGGCGCGCCTCAGACCCCGATTCCATCACTGCTGAAGATGTCGTCAGTCGCCTGAGCGGTGAAATCGACATTATCCTCGACGACGGCCGCTGCAAATTCGCTCAGAAATCGTCGATCGTTCGCGTCGATGAGCGCGGCTTTCGCGTCGTTCGCCCTGGAGTCTTCACCGAGGCCAACCTCAAACGCCTGGCCAGCTTCATGGTCGTCCTGGTCTGCACTGGCAATACCTGTCGCAGCCCCATGGCCGAGGTCATGCTCAAAAAGCGCGTCGCCGACCGCGTCGGCTGCAAGATTGATCAGCTCGACGACCGCGGCATCGTCATCATGTCGGCCGGCATCTCGGCGCCCCCCGGCGCTCGCTCTGCGGCCGAAGCGATTCAGACCATGAAGGATCGGGGGCTCGATCTCACGCAGCACGAAAGTCAGCCGTTGTCCGAGCGGATCGTACGCTTTGCCGATGTCGTGCTGACGATGACCCGCGGCCACCGCGACGCAATCTTGCAGGCCTGGCCAGATGCGGAGCCGCGCATCCACGTCATATCGCGCGGCCGGGGCGACGTCGCAGACCCCATCGGCGGCCCGCTCGATCTCTACCGCCGCTGCAGCGAGCAGCTTGACGCTTACCTCGAAGAGTGGGCCGCCGAACTACCCCTCGAGAATATCTAGCAGTCACTATCACCACTCACCACTCACTGCCTACGTCGTATAATCCGCATTAAATCTCACATATTCCGCATTCAAATCGCTTGTCCAAAATCGAATCGCCGCCGTTCCTTCGCGCAGGCTCAACACAACCATCGTTTCGCGGCTCGCCTTGATCGACGCTGATACCGTCTTGGCATCAAACGCCACCGGCGCCCCGCGCTCATACAGCGAACAACCGTTGATCGCCAGGTCCACGCCCGCCGGATTGAACTCCACTCCCGCGTAGCCTGCGGCCGACACGATCCGTCCCCAATTCGGATCACCGCCGGCGATTGCCGTCTTCACCAGCGCGCTATCGGCGATCGTCCGCGCAATTCGCCGCGCATCGTCGCGCGTATTGCAGCCGCGAACCTCGATAGTGATGAGATGCGACGCGCCTTCACCATCATCCGGAATCTGCCGCGCCAGCTCCACACACAATTCGTTGAGTGCTGATTGAAACGCCGCCAGATCTTTCCCACTCAGCGGCTCCTTCTTCGCCTCGCCGCTTGCTAGAAGCAGCACCGTGTCGTTCGTGCTCATGTGCCCTTCAACGCTGATGCAGTTGAAGCTGTCCTCCACGGCCACGCTCAAGACCGTTTGTGCCGCTTCCGGCGTCAGAGTAGCGTCGGTCGTCACCACGCACAGCATCGTGGCCATCTTCGGGCCGATCATGCCGGCACCTTTGCACATCCCCGCGATGCGAATCGCGGCCCCATCGAGCTCGAGCGTCCGCCCGGCAACCTTGACTCCCTTGTCCGTCGTCAAGATCCCGCGCGCCGCCGCCAAAAAAGCCGTTTCATTCGTTCCGAGCTGCTTCGCCGCGGCCGCAGCTCCCGCCGCGATCTTGTCCATCGGCAAAAACTGTCCGATCACTCCCGTGGACATCACCAGCGCCTGATTCTCCTTCGCTCCCACCGCCTCCGCCGCCAATCGCGTCATCTCCCGCGCGTCGGCCAATCCTCGCTCGCCGGTGCAGGCATTCGCATTCCCTGAGTTCACAATCACCGCGCGAATATCACTCGACGGCGTCCTTCCCCGATCGACCACGACCGGCGCCGCATGCACCAGATTCGTCGTGTACGTCCCCGCCGCCACCGCCCCATGCTCACAATGAACCAGCGTCAGATCCTCTTTGCCGGGATTCTTCTTAATCCCCGCGTGCACGCCCGCAAAGCGAAAGCCGAGAGGAACGCTAATGGTCATGGTCAGTCAATCCGAAGGTTTCCGTGACACGTATGGTAGAATATCATCGACTTGTCGATGTGGCAGCGGCAAGGACCGTTCAAGCATCCCAAAGTTCGCGCCGCATGCTTGGAAATCCATTGAGCTTTCACGCATGCCGCGGAAAATCCGCCAACTGATTCGTGACCTGGAGAAAGCCGGCTTCGTGAATCGAGGAGGCAAAGGCCACCGAAATTACGAACATCCGCGCGGTCAGCGTGTCACGTTATCTGGCAACCTTGGGGCCGATGCGAAGCCTTATCAAGAGCGCCAAGTGAAGCAAGCCATCGAGGAGTCGAAGTCGTGAGTGACAGTGCTCGTTATATCAAGATTGTCGAATGGTCGAATGAGGACCAATGTTTTGTCGGCCAGTGCCCAGGCGTGATCGGTCCCTGCTGCCACGGCGATAATGAAGCGGAAGTTTATGCACAGCTTTGCGGCATCGTGGAGGAGTGGATCGAAACACTCAAGCGTGACGGCAAGCCATTGCCACCCGCAACAGCCGGCTGCGACATTGCCCACAAAATGCTTGAGCCTATTCGATCATGAGTATCTACGCGACTCGCTGGATTTTGAAATTTCCCAGCCAAGGCGACGTTTACACGGGTTGCGATTGGATCGAAGTCATGGGGCAGGCCGTACCCGCCCAGATCGGCACTCCGTCGCGCAGCTACGGTTATGAGTCCGGCGATCCGTATGCGGATTTTCTTCCGCCAGCGATTCCCGTTCCCGAAAACGATGATGGAACGACTTTGCGCGCTATGGTCATCGTCCGACGAGGCGCAGAGAAACTCGGTCAACAGTACGTTCAACCCTTGCTAATCTTTTCGGGCCGTGAGTACGCCTTACTGTCCTTCGATGAGCTCTACTACCAAGTTTGCGACGCACTTCGTGGAAGCCGTCCGCAATACGTCGCGGAGATCATCACACCGGAAGGCAAAACGCGCCTGGTATTTGACGACGGTTCCACTCGAGAATTGGCGTCAAAAGATGACGACTGGTCCGAATAATATGTACGGCCTCAAACCCGAAGACATTACGCACCTCGCAAACATTGGAAGGAAAAGAGATCACGCTGGTCTCCGTAGTTCAGTACGACCTACATTTTAATTTCCATCCAGATGGCGCCGTCAGTATTGAGGGGCGTTGCGAAATGCTGGACCAACACGGCTCCCTCATCGATGTGTGGGACCGCGGCCAGCGGTCGGAGACTTTCCGCTTCTTCGATCTGCTTGGCCAGTCCGTAATCAAGGTCGAAATCGATTCGCCCAAATCGTTCACCGCGCTGTTGAACAATCAGCGCAAGCTTCGGGTAATCGACAACTCCAACCACTACGAGTCATTCTCCTTCGACGGACTTTACGTCTAAGCCGCGTTCAAGTCCTCAAAGCAGCCCCGTCGTTTCCTCAAACCCATACATCCAATTAAAGTTCTGAACCGCCGCGCCGCTCGCGCCTTTGATCAGATTGTCTTCGGCTGAAATCAGCAGCACACGGCCCTTCACGACCCGCGCCGTAATATCGACAAAGTTCGTGTGTGCCGTGTCTTTCGTCGCCGGCAGGTGATTCACGATCCGAATGAACGGCTTGCCAGCATAAAACTCGCGCAAGGCGCCCAATACTTGGGCCTCGGTCACCGCCCGCGTCGGCCGCGCATAAATGGCCGATAAAATCCCCCGGTCCATCGGCGTCAGATGCGGCGTGAAAATCACCGACACCGCCTTGCCAATCGCTCGCTCTAAAATCTGCTCAATCTCCGGCTGATGCCGATGCTTGCCGACGCTGTACGCCGAAATGCTCTCATTGCACTCCGGATAAAGCGTGCTCAGCTTCGGCGTCCGCCCCGCCCCCGAAATGCCACTCTTGCTATCGACGATTATGTCCTCCGTTTCTATCAACCCCGCCTTGAGTAACGGTGCCAGCGGCAAGATCGCGCTCGTCGGATAGCAACCCGGATTAGCCACCAGATCCGCTTTTGGAATTTGCGAGCCGAACAGCTCCGGCAAGCCGTACGGCGTCTTCCCCAGCCGCTCCGGGTCGGGATGCTCGTGCTCATACCACTGCCGATACGTTGCCGCATCATTCAGTCGATAATCGGCGGAAAAGTCGATCACGCGGACACCGCGAGCCAACAGTGCCTTGGCCGACTCCGCCGACGCCGCGTGCGGGAGGCACAAAAATGCACACTCGCACCGCTCCGCAACTTTCTCCGGCCCAATGTCCTCCAATGGCATATCAAGCCGCCCAGTCAGCGAGGGATGAACGCTGCTGACGTGCGGCCGCCCCTCCTGCCGGCTCGTCAGCACGTCGATTTTCGCCCCCGGATGGCGCAGCAGCAGCCGGATCAGCTCCAACGCCGTATAACCCGTCACACCCATGATCCCAACAGCAACTGTTTTCATAGTCTTTGTTTTGTTTTATAGACGCGTCCCGCGATGCCCGGTTCGCACGCTTAAATAAATTCCCCTTTCCTGCCTTCTCTGTGTCTCTGCGCCTCTGTGCCTCTGCGTTAAACGTGCACCGTTGACTGCGCGGACTCGTTCAATATATCGAAAAGCCCCACAAACTCCGCCAGCATCAAGCTCGTCGCTCCCCACACCTGCTGCCCGCCAATCGCAAAATGCGGCACCGTAAACGCGAGGCCTCGCCGCTCAATCGCATGCCGCCCCCGCCGCGCCGGATCGACGAGCTCCGCGAGCGGCAAATCCAACACCGCCGCCACCTCGTGCTCGTTCGGCTCCAGCACCAGCGGCCCTCCACTCACCGCCAGCACGGGCGAGACTTCGAATCCACTGACAAATACATACACCGGCGTAAGCTGGCCAATGACCTGCATGGCCGACGTCGCAGCCCCCAGCTCTTCTTCGAACTCGCGCAGCGCCGCCTGCACCAGCGTCTCATCGCTCTCCACCAGCCCGCCCGGCAGGCTCACCTGACCCGCGTGAGCCTTCATCGTCTCTGGTCGGACAATAGCCGGAATCGACCAGCCCGCTGCCGTACGATGGAGTGCCAGCAGCACCGCCGCCCGCCGCGCGTCATCAGGCACTGGCCCATGATGCCGCCCATACGCGAGTCGATGCGCCATCACGCGCTGTGCCGCCCGTCCCGGCAAGCCATCAGCGAATCGCCTCGTCAAAAACTCGACCATCTGCCGCTCGTCGATTTCGCTAAAAGCACGACTCACCACGCACCTACTCGCTACTTATCCACGCGATACACCTCAAAGGATGCATTCGCCTCATTGCCGGCCGGATAAACTCTTGCCAATCCGAGCCGCCGCCGCGATTTCCCGCGGTCGATCAAGACGTACGTTGCGTCATACTTCCGCGCCAATTCAAGTAGTTCCGAATCGTCGAATGCCGCCAGACCATGCTCGTGATGGGCCGGCTCCCGCGGAAATACTTCATCCATCCGTTTCTTCCATTCGATCAAGCCCTGTGCATCCTGGGGTACGTCCTTCCACGTCACTACCTCCGCCCGCCCTGCATACCATTTGAATGTCTGCTGCTCCCGCGGCGTCAAAAAAATCGCATCTGCCGGCGTTTTCCCGCCAACCCACTGGCAAACATGGATCCAATCGCGATACCACTCCTGCGTGTGCCCCTGCGCAGCCGGCCGCGACTGCAAAATCGCCGGCGGTACCGGCTCCTGAGCCCGCGCATAATAAACCTCGGCCAGATTCGCCACCGTCAGCATGATCGCCGCCACGTTCAAGCACGCAGCAGCCGCCGGCGACGCACTCGTTCCCAGGGTCCTCCCTGGGAACGCAATACCGCGAGGCTCCTGCCTCGCTCCTTCCAACTTCCCAATCGCCGCTGCCATGCCCAGCGCCAGCCCCACCGGCACGAGCGAATCGCTCATCCGAAACCAGTAGTATCTGAGCAACCCTGCCGCACTAAATTGATAATCAAGCGCTGCTTGATCCGACAGGTTCGCTAGCAGCACCAGCGCCTGGTCAATCGCGACGCCAATAATCGCAATCGCCACCGCGCCCGCGACCACTCGCTGCATTCTTGCCGTAGGAGCGTCTCTCCTCAGCATCCACGCCACTGCGGCCCATGCCAGCACTAACAATTGAAACCGCACCACGCTCCCCGGCGAGAACATGGAATACACAAGATGATGATTCAGCCGCTCGAAGACGTAGATTCGCGCCGCCTCCCGGGCCATGTCCTTGGGAACTCCAGCGTTCAGCATGACCGCCGGAATCAGTCCCGGCAGCGCCAGGACCAATCCCACAGCCGCGGCCGGTAAAACAGCCTTCAACGCCGGGCGCTGCCTGCCCGAAAAGAGCCACGCGAATCCGATTGCTACCGCCGTCCACCCGCCCACCAAGACATGAAACGCCCCCGCCGCCCCAGCCATTACGAGCGCCGCCCACCACCGATCACGAACCATCGCCTCCAGCGCCAGGAACACCAGGACATACGCAAAGCCCTTGGCCTCAACGCCGCCGACGACCCACTCGCCCGCCAGACTGCCATGCTTCAAGAAAGCCAGCATGAGCCCCACCGTCAGCAGCGATACCAGCGGCCGCGGCGCTACCGCCCAGCTCAGCCGCTGCCAAGACCACGCCAGCAGCAGCCACGTCACCGCCCGCGCAATCCAGGCCGTGGCCGTCAGCGAGCAGAATCGCGTCAGCCATCCGACTGTCCAATAAAAAATCGCATGCGCGTCGCGCGACTCCACAAACAGGTCGCCCGCACACCAGCTCGGCTGCCAATAATGCTTCGCCTTGACCAGATAATGCGATTCACCCACATCCGGCGGCAGCGACCCGGCAAACAGGAAGAAGATCAAGAAGATCCACACGATTTCAAACGCCGCCAGCCGCGCCGTGGGGCAGGCTTCTAGCCTGCCATGCAAGCCATTTCCTTCGGCGCTCCAGGCGCCTGAGCCATTTGCTTGCGACGCTTTCGAACCGTCCACGCTCTTCGGCATGCGCAAAAGAGTACTTCCCGCCGCCCGTTCTGGCCAGCCAGCCGCCAGCCGCCTATCATCGTCGTGGGGCAGACATTCCTGTCTGCCTTAGCCGAATCGATTGGCAGGCAAGAATGTCTGCCCCACTATGTCTCTGTCTCCTGGTAAACACCTCCGCGACCTCATCGCCGACGCGACCATCCAGGTCCCAGGCGCCCCCACGGCGCTCTTCGCCCGACTAATCGAGCGCTGCGGCTACGAAGCGATGTACCTGTCCGGTGCGGCGTTGTCGGCCGGAATCCTTGACCTACCCGATATTGGCCTCTTCACGCTCACGGAGCTGGTGCAACAGACAACTTACCTTACGCGGGCCTGCGCTCTGCCGCTGATCGTCGATGCTGACACCGGCTTTGGCGATGCGCTCCAAGTCGAGCGGACAATCATCGAGCTCGAAGCCGCCGGCGCAGCCGCCATTCAGCTCGAAGACCAGCAGTCTCCCAAGCGCTGCGGCCATCTCGCCGGCAAGTCGCTCATCGACGCCGACGCCATGTGCACTAAGCTCCGAGCCGCAGCCGCCGCCCGTAGCGATTCCGATCTGGTGATCATCGCTCGCACCGACGCTCGCGGGGTCACCACCATCGACGACGCCATCCAGCGGGCCCAGCGCTACCTCGCAGCCGGCGCCGATTGGATTTTCCCCGAAGCGCTGCAGTCCAAACAAGAGTTCGAGCGGTTCGCCGATGCGATCGACGCACCCCTCGTCGCCAACATGACCGAGTTCGGCAAAAGCCCGCTCCTCACGCTCGACGAGCTGTCCGAGCTAGGCTATTCAGCCATTCTCTATCCCGTTACGCTGCTGCGCATTGCCATGAAAGCCGGCGAGGCCGCGCTCAACCTGCTCGCTGTCGAAGGCACCCAAGCCGACCTCCTCGACCTGATGCAAACCCGCGAAGAGCTCTACGACCTTATCGACTACGGCGCCTTTGAACAAAGAGATCAAGACCATTCCCGCCCGCAGAAGTAAAAGCACCAAGTCACAAGCGTCAAATTACAAACAAGCACCATGCAGAAAATGAAAATGCTCCACATAACGTCGCTGATGTTTTCTTCATTCTCACATTGATCCCTCGAATTTGTTTGGTCATTGGTGCTTGGCCATTGGTCATTTGCCTCCACGTGAGCGAGCTATTCATGTCAGAAACATATTCTCCCGGCCTCGAAGGCGTCATCGCCGGCGAAACCACCATCAGCACCGTCGAAACCGGCCTCACCTATCGCGGCTATGCCATTGAGGACCTGGCTGAGCACTCGAATTACGAGGAAGTCGCCTACCTGATTCTCTACGGTCAGCTGCCAACATCCGCTCAAGCAACGGCATTTCGCCAGCGCCTCAGCGCCGCCGCTAAAGTGCCTTCGGAGCTGATCGAAGCGCTGCGGCGCATTCCGCAGGCCACTCCATCGATGGACGTTCTTCGCTCCGCCGTCAGCCTGCTCGCCCACTGGGAACCGGAAGTCGCCGACGGCTCGCACTACGCCAATGTCCACAAGACCGAGCGCCTGCTCGCTCAAATTCCCGTCGTCGTCGCCGCCCGTCAGCGCCTAAAGAGCGGCCAGGAACCAATCGC
>Ga0136846_1238440_pt1 | contig 22823 bp, 26 predicted proteins | sample HopSoiMetagenom2_FD_96841 | JGI IMG/M metagenome (GOLD analysis project Ga0136846, IMG submission 96841) | Grasslands soil microbial communities from Hopland, California, USA - 2 Assembly 2016 (version 4) | ecosystem: Environmental > Terrestrial > Soil > Grasslands | place: USA: Hopland... | reverse complement strand
TTTCGAACGTGTCCGAGCAGCACGTCAAAAGGCGCCTGATCTAGGCGCAAAGCGCAGCCATAGCTTGGCTATGGCGAGCATTTGCAACGACGAGCAGGGGGGCTTTTGGCGTGATGAGCGGCCATGATCGAAAAACTCTCAGCCTCCGAGTCGAGCTGATGTCCGCAGGCACGCCAATTGCCCCTGCGCGAAGGCAACCGAGTCAAGGGGACAAGCATGCAAGAATCGGCAAGCATCCACATGCAACGCCAGACGATAGACACAACCGCGCCTTCGTTCGAATCCCTGCATCACGAAAACGAAAACGGCTTTTGCGTCATGGCCGACTCGGCACCCGTGATGCTCTGGGTGGCCGGGCCAGACAAGCAGTTCGAGTGGTTCAACCGGGCGTGGCTCGAGTTCACCGGCCGCACGCGGGCTGACGAGCGCGGTTCAGGATGGTTCGCCGGCATTCACGAGGAAGATCTCGAACGATGCATCGGCATCTATCACGCGAGCTTCGATGCACGCCAGCCCTTCACCATGGACTTCCGCCTCAAGCGCCAGGACAACACGTACCGCTGGGTGCTGGCCACGGGCGTTCCACGCCATGCACCGGACGGCAGCTTCCACGGCTACACCGGAAGCTGCATCGATATCCATGAACGCAAGGAACTCGAAGAGCGGCTTGCCGAACGCACGCGCGCCTTGCGCGTGGCCGATCGCCGCAAGGACGAATTCCTCGCCATGCTCGCGCACGACCTGCGCAACCCGCTCGGCCCGATCGCCAACGCCACCGCCATCTTGAAGATGATGGAAAGCCAGACGCCCGCAATCGCGCCGGTGCGGCAGATCGTCGAGCGGCAGCTCGATCAGTTGCGCCGCGTCATCGGCGACATGCGCGACGTCACGCGCATCACGCAGGCCAAGCTCGAGCTGCAGCGCGAGAAGCTCGCAGTGACTGATCTCGTGCGCGAGGCCATCACGAACGCCCAGCCGCAACTCGATCACCGTGGACACCGGGTCAACCTGCGTCCGGGCGATGAATCGCTGGCCGTCGCGGGCGACCCGATGCGGCTTGCCCAGGCCTTGTCGCACCTCATCGTCAACGCCGCGAAGTTCACGCCGGTGCCTGGCCAAGTCGAGGTCTTCACGAACGCCGAGGGACCCCTCGTGCAGATTCACGTTCGCGACCACGGTCAAGGCATTGCCCCCGATTTCCTGCCGCATGTGTTTGAGCCGTTCGCTCAGGAAAACCAGAGCAAGCCGCGCACGAACTCGGGCCTTGGCGTGGGCCTCACCATCGCCAAGCGTCTCGCTGAGCTGCACGGTGGCGACATCATCGGGCACAGCGGGGGCCGCAACCAGGGCGCGGAGTTCGTGCTCTCGCTGCCTCGGTTCGATGAATCGGAACTGTCTTGTGACGACCCTGCCGGTTCATCCGCCTTGGCGGGTGCGACGAGCTTTGCTGGCACTGCCTGAATTCTCCGACGGGTGATTGCGCAAGCGTCCGACACGGCACGGGTACATCGCTTGCCGATCCAGTCTCATCCATCACTTCCGGAGACTGACATGGGCAAGTACTTCATCGGCTGGTTGCTGGGCATCCCCGCAATCATCCTGGTGTTGCTGTACCTCATCTTCCACTGAGGCCTGCACATGAGCACGCCACGGGACAAGGCTGCCCGCCCTGAAGCGGGCAAGGACACGCAATTTGGCCGCGAAGGCGAAGGCGCTCACGCGCGCGACGCAGACAGCGGCGGACACCGCACGAAGGCAGGCGGCACTTATGGAGACTTCGTGCCGGACAAAGGCCAGCCACGCAAGAACGATGACCGCGATGCGAATCCGGTGAATCCAGCCATGGGTGATTACTACACTGGTGGAGGAAACATCGACCGCACCGCTGACGAGCCCGCCACGCGCAAGCCGTCATCAGGCGACGAAGAAGAAAGGATCGCGGAAGACAATCACAACAGAAGCTTCGACACGACACACATTCACAAAAGCACAACGAAGCGTTAGCTGTGGTGGCCCGCTTCGTGAAGGCACGGCGGTTGCCCGCTCTCAAGGACCTGATCGACTCCCTGGAAAGGTCCTTGCCATGCAAAGCGAACTGACATTTCGCGCGCCTGCGCTTGCCGCCCTGATGGCGGCGGCCCTCGTCGCCGGTTGCTCCACGGCAGCTCCGAACGAGCAACTGGGCATCTCGCGCACCACGATCGAAGGCGCGCAAAGCGCGGGTTCGAGCGATCCGTCCTCAGACATGGCATTGGCTTTGGCACGCGAAAAGCTTGCACAAGCCGACGCTGCCGCGCGTGCCAATGACCCTGCGAAGGCCCGACGCCTGGCCGAACAGGCCGAGGTCGACGCACTCGTGGCACGCTCGAAGTCCTCCGCCGACAAGTCTCGCAAGGCTGCTGCTGAACTGGATGCCAGTCTCGCGACCCTGCGTGAAGAGATGACGCGCCCGAGCACCGCCACGACGACGCCTGTGCGGCCCTGACAACGATCAGCAAAGGAACAAGTCATGAAAACCCGATGGACAACATTGGCAAGCAGCATCGCGGCGACTCTCGCGCTCGCTGCATGTTCCACCACCCCGCCGCGCAGCAGCTACCTGGACGATGCGCACCGCAGCTATGACCAGGCCACCTTGAACGCCGACGTGTCGCGCTATGCACAAGGCGAACTTGCACGCGCACGCGACGCCTTGGAGCGTGCTGACAGGGCCTGGAGCGACAAGCGCGACGCCGAGGAGACCAGACACCTTGCTTACCTTGCGAGCCAGCGTACGCAAATGGCAATGAACATGGCGGAGCAACGTGCCGCAGATGCACGCATCGAGTCGGCTGGTGTCGAGCGCGAACGACTGCGCGCCGACCTGAGAACACGCGAAGCCCAGGTCGCGAACCGCAATGCGCAAATGGCTACGGCGCAGGCTCAGAACGCGCAGGCACAGGCCCAGTTCGCGCAGACGCAGGCTCAGAACGCACAGGCCTTGGCAGCAGCGGAAGCGGAGCGCGCCAATCGACTACAGCGCGAGCTTGCCGTACTGGCCGCCAAACCCACGGACCATGGCCTCGTGGTGATGCTGCAGGACGTGCTGTTCGACACTGGCCAGGCCACGCTCAAGGAAGGCGCGCAATCCAAGCTCGACCAGTTGGCGTCCGTGCTCAAGAACCACCCCGAGCGTCGCGTGATGGTCGAAGGCTTTACCGACAGCGTGGGCAGTGGGGATAGCAACCTTGTGCTGTCACGTGCTCGCGCGGAATCGGTGCGAAATGCCTTGATGGCTCGCGGCGTGCCAGCAGATCGCATTGAGGCCCGCGGCAATGGCCAAATGCGGCCAGTGGCGTCGAACAGCACGCAGGCCGGTCGGCAACAAAACCGCAGGGTGGAGGTGGTGTTCTCCGACGAACAAGGCAAGTTTGCGTCCGTGAATTGAGTCCGCGAGAGGGCTGCCTGATCACTGACAGCTGGCGCAAGGAGTACGGTTTGAAGGTCTGCGGCGGCAGCGCGAATGTGAATCTCAAGGGCCGCAGCCCACCTCCCGGCGGCCCCATCAGGGGAGTCAGGGGGCAAAAGCCCAGGGTGAGAGGTACGGCGGCGGCGGAGAGAGCGAGGCCTTGACTTCAGACGGCCCGGAAGCCCTCACCCCAACCCTCTCCCAGAGGGAGAGGGGGCAAGTCGGACGCCTAAAACCCATTTCGAATACCCACAACTTCGTCGAATACCCACAACTTCGTTCGCCGTTTATTACTCCCTCTCTCCGGGAGAGGGTGGGGGTGAGGGCGACGGCGGTGAAGAGAACGAGGCCTTGACTCCAGACGGCCGAAAGCCCTCACCCCAACCCTCACAGAGGGAGAGGGGGCAAGTCGGTCGCTTAAAACCCATTTCGAATACCCACAACTTCGTTCGCCATGTATTACTCCCTCTCCCTCCGGGCCCCTCCGGGAGAGGGTGGGGGTGAGGGCGACGGCGGTAAAGAGAACGAGGCCTTGACTCCAGACGTCCGGAAGCCCTCATCCCAACCCTAGGGCGCAAGTCGGTCGCTTAACCCTTTTCGAATACCCGCAACTTGGCTGGAGAGTTCGCCCTGCACTCCCTCGCCCCCTGGTCCACCCCAAGCCCCATCAATGCACGCTGCTCTGCACCTCGTCTTCCCTCTGCTTTTCAGCCGGCAGAACAGCCGGATCAGGCCCCGTTTGCGCACCGGTCATCGGCAGCGCCCCGCCCTCGCCTTCCCACCGTTGCACCGGCACGGGCTTCGCCTTGGGTACTTCTTGCCGACCGCTTAACCGCATTTGCTTGCTCAGCGACCACAGCGTGCCCGCGCCCAGGGCAAACAAGCCTACGGAAATCACTCGTTTGATCATGGTATACCTCGTTGAGACAATGAACAGATGCCGCGCCGTCAATCTCGCGATGCGCGGCCGCGTGAACCTCACGCGGCAACTGTCGTGCCCACCGGCATACGGCTTGCCCGCATCCTGGAGAGCGCACCGTGCGCCCGTCGCGACCGAAGGAGCGACCATGACATCCCGCAAGACACCGTCCACCCCGAAACCCCGGCAGAGACCACAGGCCAACCCTGCTGAGCCCGTGAAGCCCTCCGACGAAGCCGATCACGGCGATGCGATGCCGCACGATCATCCGCAGAGCGACCGGTCCTCACGCAGGCCCAGCGCAGACACCCGAGTGAACGACGGCGGCCGAAGCGGCAGCGAAGGCAATCTTGAAACCGGCACCGGGGACGACGAAGACTCGCGCAGCCGGCGCGGTGATCTGCGCCCCTAGTCCCGTAGTCGCCACAAGCCCATCCGCGGGTCGGGCGGGCAAGCACGAACCGATTGTCTTAAACCATGTCCTCGGGCCGAACCCACTTGTCGAAGTCTTCGCCGCTGACCCCCATTGCAAGCGCCGCTTCGCGCAGCGATCGCCCTTCTTTGTGTGCCTTGTGGGCGATCTTGGCGCAGCGGTCATAGCCGATGTGCGGCGCAAGCGCCGTCACGAGCATGAGCGAGTTGGCGACCAGTTGCACGATGTGCTCGCGATTGGCTTGGAGCCCCTTCACGCAATGCTCGTCGAAGCTCTTGCACGCATCAGCCAGCAGCCGGATGCTTTGCAGCAGGTTGTGCGCGATCAAAGGCTTGTAAGTGTTGAGCTCGAAATGGCCCGAGGCGCCACCCATCGTCAGCGCAACGTCGTTGCCCATCACTTGGCAGCACACCATGGTCAAAGCTTCGCACTGCGTGGGGTTGACCTTGCCCGGCATGATGGAGCTGCCCGGTTCGTTTTCGGGCAGCTGCAATTCGCCGATGCCACTGCGCGGGCCCGACGCGGCCAGACGCAAGTCGTTGGCAATCTTGTTGAGCGCCGTGGCTGCCGTCTTCAGTGCACCGTGCAAGGTCACCAACGTGTCGTGCGAGGCAAGCGCGGCGAATTTGTTCGGCGCGGTAACGAAAGGCAATGCGAACTCGCCCGCGAGACGCGCCGCCACCCTCGCTCCGAATTCCGGATGGGCGTTGAGCCCGGTCCCCACGGCCGTCCCGCCCAGGGCCAGTTCATACACCGGCGTCAACGCGGCAGCGATTGCCCCATGTGCCTGCGACAACTGGGCCTCGTACCCTGAAAACTCCTGCCCGAGCGTCAGCGGCGTCGCGTCCTGCAAATGGGTGCGGCCGATCTTCACGAGGTCTTTGTAGAGATCGGCCTTGGTGGCAAATTCGTTGCGCAGTCCTGCAAGCGATGGCAGCAGGCGCCGAGCCACCGCCACCGCCGCGGACACGTTCATCGCCGTTGGAAAGACGTCGTTCGACGACTGCCCCTTGTTGACATGGTCGTTGGGATGAACGAGCCGCTTGGCTCCCGCCCCGCCCCCGAGCGTCTCGGATGCGAGGTTTGCGAGCACCTCATTCATATTCATGTTGGTTTGCGTGCCGGATCCGGTCTGCCACACCACGAGCGGGAACTCATCGTCAAGACCGCCTTCCAGCACGAGGGTTGCCGCCGCCTCGATCGCGCGTGCGACATTGGCGTCCAGCAGGCCCAGTTCCATGTTGACCATTGCGCATGCACGCTTGATGGCGGCGAGGGCATGGATCAACTCGAGCGGCATGCGTTCGCCGGAGATTCGGAAGTGTTCGAGCGAGCGCTGCGTCTGCGCGCCCCAGCGCCGGTTGGCATCGACCTCGATGTCGCCCATCGAGTCGGTTTCGATTCGCTTGGTTGTCATGGCTCGCTCCGTCCTCATCAGTAGAAAGGCACAGCATGATTCCTCGGGCGGCGGTAAATCTTGCCCCCGGCTTGTCGGCGTTCGCAGCTTACGAGTTTCTCCGCAAGGCCGCGACACCAGGGGTCTCCAGCGACCTCTCGCCTGCTCAGAGGCTGAGAGCATTTCGAGCGTGTCCGAGCAGCACGTCAAAAGGCGCCTGATCGAGGCGCAAAGCGCAGGCATAGGTCGGGCTATGGCGAGCATTTGCAACGACGAGCAGGGGCCTTTTGGCGTGATGAGCGGGCATGATCGAAATACTCTCAGCCTCTCAGGTTGCGCCGGGCACATCACTTGCCATCAGGGCTCACCCACGCTAGTCGCCCAAGGATCGAATCGTGCCCACTGTCGCCACCGCTGAAAAGAACACCGTTGACGCGCCTCCTGCAGTCACCCGCACAGTTTTGTACGTCGAAAATCATCCGGTCAACGTGCTTTTGATGCAGGCCGTGTTCGCCGAGCGACCGGAACTGCGCCTGATCGTGGCAAACACGGGCGAAGCCGGGCTATGCGCCGCCATTGAATCCAGACCCCAGCTGCTGTTGCTGGATCTGCAGTTGCCCGACTGCCACGGCGCCGATCTCTTGCAACGAATGCGCGAGGTCGATCACCTGCGGAAAGTGACCGCGGTCGCCATCACCGCCGACGGCGCGAGCGATCTGACCAAGCGGGGCTTTCGCGACATCTGGCACAAGCCCATGGACATGCGCACGATGCTAATGCGGCTCGACTGCCTGCTCGCCGAACCGGAGATTGAGCGCGATAAAGCCGCTCGTCCAAAGATGAAAGAGGCAACTGCTTGGACGCCCGCTGCGCGCACCCGCACTCGTCGTCCTGCACCCGATCCTATCCCCTTCCCCAACCCCGCGCAGCACTCCTCGGATGCGCAACACGATTTCCACGAAGTCACGGTGGCAGTGACTAGCTGTTTCACAGGAGAACACTCATGAGTCCAGGCACACCCGCGGACAAGGCCAAGGGCGGCACCGTCCAAGGCGAAGGCGACTACGAAGCCGGCCGCCATTTCGACAAGTCGGAGCAGGACTTCGTGAAGTCGGGCAAAGCGCAGGAACGTGCCGGCAAGGCCCGACCGACAGACGCGGCGGAAGCGGCTGAGCTCAACCGGGCAGAGCAGGAAGGAATGTCGCATTCAAAGGGCGAGGCACCAGGCGATCTGAAGAAGAAGCCTCAGCCCAGACCCAGCAAACCCTGAGAGGCTGAGAGTATTTCGAACGTGTCCGAGCAGCACGTCAAAAGGCGCCTGATCTAGGCGCAAAGCGCAGCCATAGCTTGGCTATGGGGAGACGAGCAGGGGGGCTTTTGGCGTGATGAGCGGGCATGATCGAAAAACTCTCAGCCTCTGACTCCTGAACGCCGCCGCAGCGCCGGTGTGCGAGCCAACTGCACGAGCTTCTCAAAGGAACTCTTGTGCCCATCATTTTCGACATCACCCACACGACCGAATACCGCTATGCCAAGCCGGTGGACTTGGGTGAGCATCGCCTCATGTTCCGGCCGCGGGACAGTCACGACCTGCGTGTACTGGCGACCGATCTGCAAGTGGAACCGCCAGCCAAGGACATCCGGCTCATCCAGGACGCCTACGAGAATTCAATCGCGCTCGTGCAACCCGGGGGGCCGTCTCAAACTCTCAAGTTCACGTGCGAGTTCACCGTCGAACACACGGGCTCGCGCGCGCTCGACCTGCCACTGAGCCCGGGCGCCGAGCACTATCCTTTTGAATATGCGTTCGAGGACCGCCAAGTGCTCTCGCACTATCTCGCGCCCTACTACGACGCGGATGAAACATTAATGGCCTGGGCGCGCGAATTCGTGGGCCCGGACAGCAGGCAAATCCTCGTGGACATGACGCGCCGAATCCGAGAGACCATGAAGTACCAGCCGCGCGACGAAGAAGGCGTGCAGTCGCCGCGCGAGACGCTCGAATCCAAGCAGGGCAGCTGCCGCGATTTCGCGACCCTGATGATCGAGGCCGTGCGACGACTGGGTTACGCGGCGAGGTTCGTGTCGGGCTATGTCTACACCCCCGAACCCAATGCGCCTGAGAAAACAGCACCCGGCGCCACCCACGCGTGGGTGCAGGTGTTCCTGCCAGGTGCTGGCTGGATCCCTTTCGACCCGACCAACAACCTGATCGGCGGAACCGACTTGATCCGCGTCGGCGTGGCCCGGCACGCGAGCTTCGCGACACCGGTCAGCGGTACATGGACCGGTACGAAGGATGACTATCTCGGAATGACGGTACTCGTCTCGGTGAAGAGACGGTCGGAGTAGGGCCTGTTAACAGGCCCTGGTTCAGACGTCGTTGCCGTCGCCCTGCGAGGGGCCCTTCTCAGGCACTGTCGAATACTCTTTCAATCGGTTGTAGAGCGTCTTCAAGCTCACACCCAAGGTCGCGGCCGTCTTCTCCTTGTGCCGACCGAAATACTCGAGCGTTGCCAAAGTCACCTGCCGCTCGATCTCGGACAGTGGCGTCCCCACACGGATCTGCAGCACCGGAGCGCCTGTCATCAAGGGCAGTGGCGCATCCATCGTCGGCAGGCATTCGTCGACGATGGTGCTGTCGGGCGCCATCACATAACCGCGGTGCACGATGTTGCGCAGCTCACGCACGTTGCCCGGCCAGCGGTAGCCTTGCAATCGCGCCAATGCAGCTGGTGCAAAGCGCTTGACCTGCCCTTCGCGGCGGGAAATCTCGTCAAGGAAGTGCTCGGCAATGAGCGGAATGTCTTCGCTGCGCTCGCGCAAGGGTGGCAGGTGGATGGGGAACACATTCAGCCGATACAGCAAGTCTTCACGCAGCTTGCCGGCCTGCACCGCATCCATCGGATTGCGGTTGGTGGCGGCGATCATGCGCACGTCGGTTTCGAGTACCTGGGTCGAACCCACGCGCATGAACGTGCCGGTTTCCAGGACGCGCAGCAGCTTGACCTGCAGGTCCAAAGGCATCTCGGTGATTTCGTCTAGGAACAGCGTCCCGCCGCTCGCCCGTTCGAAGAAGCCTTGATGCTGGCGATCGGCGCCAGTGAAGCTCCCTTTCTCGTGGCCGAAGATTTCGCTTTCGATGAGGTGCGGCGAAATCGCGCCGCAGTTCACCGCAAGGAAAGGCTTGGCCCGGCGACGGCTCAGATCGTGCACGGTGCGCGCCACGACTTCCTTGCCGCTGCCGCTTTCACCCGTCACGAAGACGGTGACTGCCGTGCCTGACACGCGAAGAATCTGCTCATATACCCGCCGCATGCCGGCAGAACGCCCCCACAGAAGGCCGAAATGGCCTTCTGCTTCCAGGCTCGACTGCAAGCCGTCGGCCTCAGCACGCAGCGTGGACGGCTTGGTCACACGCGACAAGATGCCGTGCAACTGTTTCATGTTGAGCGGCTTGACGAGATAGTCGGCCGCCCCCAGGCGCAATGCCTGGATGGATGTTTCGAGACTCGCGTGCCCGGTGATGAGCACGACTTCGGTGTTGGCCAGCAGCTTGCCATCTTCGAACAACTGCATGCCGCTTCCGTCGGGCAGCATCAGGTCGAGCAGAACGATGTCGGGCTCTTGCAGCGCGAGTTGCCTGCGGGCATCGCGCAACGATCCGGCGGTGGCCACCGTGAAGCCCTCGGTCGCAATCAACGCGGCCATCATTTCTGCAGAGTCTGCTTCGTCGTCGACAACCAATGCGTGAGGCATTGTTTACTTCCTCCAGTGAATCCGCAGTTCGTGTCGGGCTGCGCAGTTGTGCTGAGCGTCCGTCGTGACCGGGGACCTCGGGGCCGACTCAGGGAGCGGCCGATGTGCCATTCGATCGATGCCGGCTACGCGTTTCGGCCGGCACCTTCAGCAGTACGCGTAGCCCTTAGGCGGGCTACAGCAGTTGGGGCATTATGTGCGATTGAGCAAGCCCCTTCCATCTGTAATTGACTGTTTCCGATAGGCTCGAACGGGCACGATCGATGCAGTCCACAGGTTTGTCACCGAAGACATTTCGCGCAGCGATTACAGCCACGGCGAACTCGTGCAAAGTGGATGCCGTGGCGTGTGGCGCGACGCATTGATGCCGGGCAAGTTGCCTTCAACACTATGCCGGCAAGATCGAACTCGTGCCAACCAGCAACTTCATGCTGATGTGAAAGTCTGGAGAATGCGGATCGAACTTCGATTCGAACCTGTGCGAGATCGCGCTCATCACCAAAATGCGTTCAAGCGGCAGCGTCCGCTATCGTTGATAGTTCAACTCGCGATGCTTGTTTGCTGCGATTTCCCTTTGGGAAAACTAGCAAGAGACTGAAGCATGAGCCGGCGATTCGAAGCGTCAGTGAGGCTCCAAGGCGACGGTGCCGACAAGCAGCTGATGCAGACGTTGATGCTGCGCCTGGCCGAGGCCTCGAGACTGAAGAGGCTGAGAGTATTTCGATCATGCCCGCTCATCACCCCAAAAGACCCCTGCTCGTCGTCGCAAATGCTCGTCACAGCACGCGAGCTATGGCTGCGCCTTGCGCCTAGATCAGGCGCCTTTTGACGTGCTGCTCGGACCCGCTCGAAATACTCTCAGCCTCTGACTCCACGCGTCTCACTTGTGCCGCGGATTCCGCTGGGAGGCGGCGTAAGCGGCAATGCGTTCTCGACGCTGAAGTGAGGAGGTTGTAGCCAGGGTGAAACCGGGGGATAGACCTTTACGCAAAGGCCCGTTCCCGGGTGCACCCGGGCCACGAGACTTATGCCTTCGCAGCGGCGGTCTTCTTCGCGCGCTTGTGATGCTTGGTCGCCTTCTTCGACCCCGTGCCGCTCGTGTTCACGGATTGCTGCTGATGCATCTTGATTTCCTGCGCATGACGCTCGACTGCGGCGGCCTTGGCCGGATCAGTGCTTTCGGTCACGCCCTCTGGGACCTTGGCAGTAGCAGCAAATGCGGTGGCGGACGCGAAAAGTGCGAGTGCAGTGGCAATGGTCTTCAAGTTCATGGATTGACTCCAGTGGGTTGGTAATAAACGGGAAACGGAGCCTCTCACAACCTGGTGGACGGTGTCTACGCCGACGTGTTGTCAGACGTTTCCTACACAGCGTCGTAATGGTAGGAGGTTGCTGACGACAATTTGCGGCCAGGGACGACTGCATCCCTCAGGGTCGAGGTCTATTCTGAAACTGGGCTCGCGACGCCGCACGTCGCGTTTTTCAACGCCAATCGAAGAGGTATCTGCATGAACAAGGATCAAATCAAGGGCGCCGCTAAGGAAGTCGCAGGCAAGGTTCAGAAGAACACCGGCGAGGCCATCGGCAGCACAAGCCAGCAGGGCAAGGGCATGGCCCGTGAAGCAGCCGGCAAAGCCCAGAAGAACCTGGGCGACGCGCGCGAAACTTTGAAGGACGTTGCCAAGGACACACATCGCAAGCCCTGATCCGTCGGGCATCGAGATCAACGGCCCCGGGATGGGCTGGGGCCTTTCACATCCGAAAACGTCATGGCAAGGAAGCCCATGTTGACCCGATGACATCAGCATCAGCATCCCGCCCTTGCGGGGCAGATGTGCACGCGGGCGATGTCGGGCACTTGATCGATAAACGGCAGGGGCCCGACTTTGTAGCGCCCTCGTGATACTCATAGGTCGGATAGGCCACAGGTCGTCAGCCAGATCAGGCTCATGGACGGAGTCGGCGCCTATCAGGCTCTCATCCAACGCGTGATCCCACTGTCCTATTGTGATCGGTCATGAAGGAGAGACCCATCATTGCGCGAACGTGAACCTGCCCAAGCTAAGAGACAAGGCGAACAGGTAGCCATATGAGAAGCGGTCGATACGGAAGATCGCCTCCCCACGAAGCGCTCGCCACTTGCCCATGAGAGCCATGAGCGCGCCGACCGCCACGGGAATGACAACCAACTTGGCGATGCGCCACGGTGCCGGTGTGAGGTGCGCCGAAATCACCAAGAGGCTGAGCCCGCCGAATATGGCGCCGAAGATTGTGTATCCGAGCGCGGCGAGCCAGGGGTTTGGTGGCTTTCGGAACGGTTCAGCCACGCAATGAAGGCCAAGTTCCGTTTTTGTTCGTCGCCCCGCGATTTCGTCTTGGGCTTCCTCCGCATCTTGCCTCGCGGCGACGCACTTGCCGTTTGACTAACCTTCGGCTCTGCTGATACCCGGTGCCGGGACTTGACAGGTAGAAAAAACAAACGGGCCGTAATGACCCGCGTTTTCTAGAGTTCTGGCGGAGAGAGCGGGATTCGAACCCGCGGGGGGCTATTAACCCCCACACGCTTTCCAGGCGTGCGACTTAAACCGCTCATCCATCTCTCCGGAGCCCGCGATTCTAGCCTCGAAACGACGAGACCATCGACTCTCATCAGCGTCCAGTCGAAATCAGCTGGAAGAGGTCTGCATGCATTGTCAAAAACCGGTCGACTGGGGCATCTTGAAGGAGAGTCAAGGTTTGTCTGCATATCCTCGACTTCTCTCAAGTGTGCATTTCGTCACTCCGAATCGCTGCGCGTGGCCATCGACAGGAAGAACCGCAATTTCGTCTCACCACAACGAGCCGTGGTCGAACACACTCGTCGCACCGCCAGCCCCTTGTGAAACGCCGAACATGTCTTGCCTCAAATCGCTCTTCCGCAATCCGACCCTGCGCCGGTACCTGCTGGGCCACCTGCTCATCCTCATAGGGGCCTATTTGATGGAGGTTACGAAGTCGATGCTGCCGATGGCGCTCGCCGCGTCCGCCGCATTGATGCTCATGGTGCCCTTGTTGCGGCAACTTGGTGGGCGTTACGCCAAGGCACGCAGCAGCGGGTCGAGGGAGCGCTGATCTGCCGCTCGGCGGAGGCGACTTCCCGCACCGTGTCCGCACCGGGCGGTTCGAGAAGTTGAGGTTATGGGAGTCGAGGTAGACCCAAGCGGTCGAACCAGGCGATCGTCAGCACACTGTTGAGCAGCTTCGCGCTGTTGCGCCACCAGCGTCGACTGTTCGCCCCCACTTTGCGGGCCACCTCAGCGCTGGCTCCCATCGCCAGCAGTACGCGGCACAGTGGTGCCACGTTGTCCACCGCTTGAGCTGATCGAGCACGCTTTCGCAGTTGCGTTTCGCTTCGTTCGCTGACTTGCACCCGCAAGAGTGCGCCCATGCTGGGCGCACCAACGAAAACGCCCCGTGCCTTCGGGGCGTCTCGCACACCGGAACGTATCGATCAAGCCGTCGCCGGCTCCGCCTTTGGCTTGTCGCTCTTCCTTGCCGGCTGGATGTCCAGCAAGGGCTTCTCGTCCGCATCAAGGTCGACTGTCAGGCGCCCTCCATCGACCAGACGCCCGAATAGCAGCTCATCCGCCAAAGCACGGCGAATCGTGTCCTGGATGAGTCGCTGCATAGGACGCGCGCCCATCAACGGATCGAAGCCCTTCTTGGCAAGGTACTTGCGCAAAGCGTCGGTAAAGGTCACTTCCACCTTCTTCTCGCCCAGCTGGCCTTCGAGCTGCAGAAGGAACTTGTCGACGACGCGCAGGATGATTTCTTCATCCAGGGCCTTGAAGCTCACTACGGCGTCAAGACGGTTGCGAAATTCCGGCGTGAACAGGCGCTTGATGTCGGCCATTTCGTCGCCGCTCTCGCGGGCGTTGGTGAAACCGATGGTCGCCTTGTTCATGGTTTCTGCGCCCGCATTCGTGGTCATCACAATGATCACGTTGCGGAAGTCGGCCTTGCGTCCGTTGTTGTCGGTCAACGTGCCGTGGTCCATGACCTGCAGCAGTACGTTGAAGACGTCCGGATGCGCTTTCTCGATTTCGTCGAGCAGCAGCACCGCGTGCGGCTTCTTCGTGATGGCCTCCGTTAGCAGGCCACCCTGGTCGAATCCGACGTACCCCGGGGGCGCGCCAATCAGCCGGCTTACCGCATGGCGCTCCATGTACTCTGACATGTCGAAACGGATCAGCTCGATTCCCAGAACATAAGCCAACTGCCGCGCCACTTCGGTCTTGCCAACCCCCGTGGGGCCGCTGAACAAGAAGGAGCCGATAGGCTTGTCCGGTTTGCCCAGACCAGAACGTGCCATTTTGATGGCGGACGCCAGGGCCTCAATGGCCGGCTCTTGCCCGAACACCACACTATTCAGGTCGCGGTCCAGACTCTTAAGCTTGGACCGGTCGTCGCTCGACACCGAGGCCGGCGGGATGCGCGCAATCTTCGCCACGATCTCTTCGACTTCGCTGCGGGTGATGGTCTTTTTCTGCTTGTTTTTCGGCAGGATGCGTTGCGCAGCACCCGCCTCGTCAATCACGTCGATCGCCTTGTCGGGCAGGTGACGGTCGTTGATGAACTTGGCCGACAGCTCGGCCGCCGCCTGCAGCGCACCCAGCGCGTACTTCACGCTGTGGTGCTCTTCGAAGCGAGACTTCAGACCCTTCAGGATTTCGATAGTCTGCTCGACGGACGGCTCGACCACGTCGATCTTCTGGAAACGCCGCGACAGCGCCGCGTCCTTTTCGAAGATTCCGCGATATTCGCTGAAGGTCGTGGCCCCGATGCACTTCATTTGGCCCGAACTCAGTGCCGGCTTGAGCAGGTTGCTCGCGTCCAGCGTTCCGCCCGACGCAGCACCCGCACCGATCAGGGTGTGGATCTCGTCGATGAAGAGCACGGAGTTCGGCTGGTCCTTGAGGTGTTTCAGCACCCCCTTGAGACGTTGCTCGAAGTCGCCGCGGTACTTGGTGCCCGCCAGCAGCGCCCCCATATCAAGCGCATACACCGTGGCCGTGGCCAGCACCTCGGGCACTTCACCCTGGGTGATGCGCCAAGCGAGGCCTTCGGCGATGGCGGTCTTGCCGACGCCGGCCTCACCTACCAGGAGTGGGTTGTTCTTGCGCCGGCGGCACAGGATCTGGATGACGCGCTCGACCTCGAGTTCGCGCCCGATCAAAGGGTCGATCTTGCCGTCGCGGGCCATCTGGTTCAGGTTCTGGGTGAACTGATCCAGCGGCGACCCCTTGCCCTCGCCTTCTTCCTTCTCGCCTTCAGCCCCGGCGCCATCTTGCGACTTCGCCGGCTCGGGTGGGTCGGATTTCTTGATGCCGTGGGCAATGAAATTGACAACGTCCAGGCGCGTGACGCCCTGCTGGTGCAAGTAGTAGACGGCGTGCGAATCCTTCTCGCCGAAGATCGCCACCAGCACGTTCGCGCCGGTCACTTCCTTCTTGCCGCTGCCCGTGGACTGCACGTGCATGATCGCGCGTTGGATGACGCGCTGAAATCCGAGCGTGGGCTGGGTATCGACTTCGTCGGACCCGCCGACGGTGGGCGTGTTTTCCTTGATGAACTGCAGCAAGCTTTTTCGCAAGTCATCAATGTTGGCGGAACAGGCCCGCAGCACCTCCGCAGCCGAGGGGTTGTCCAAGAGCGCCAAGAGCAGGTGCTCAACGGTGATGAACTCGTGTCGTTGCTGGCGTGCTTCGACGAACGCCATGTGCAAGCTGACTTCTAACTCTTGCGCAATCATGCGGCCTCCATAATGCATTGCAACGGGTGGCCGCCGCGCCGCGCGGCAGCCAACACCAACTCAACCTTGGTGGCGGCGACATCCTTTGAAAAGACGCCGCACACACCGCGACCTTCATGATGAATCTTCAACATGATCTGAGTCGCAGTCTCGAGGTCGCGCTTGAAATACTCCTGCAAGACCATCACGACAAACTCCATCGGTGTGTAGTCATCGTTGAGCAAGACCACTTGGTACATCGGTGGTGGGACCACCTTGGCCGTCTGTCGTTCGACGACGACGGCCCCCTGGCCGTCGTCGGGCGGCCGGGGAACCCCCTCTGGTGGGGTGGCGGGCGGTGAAGGAGGCTCCACTGGCATGCATTCATTCTATCGAGTTGATGGTCTGCAGTTGCACTGTTGACATATTGAACCCACCGTGCGAACCACAAGCCCGGAAATGCGTCACGCGCGCCGCGCTATTCCGCATACATGTTGCAAATGATGACCGGGCTTGGAGCGGATTGACAGCCCCCTTGTTCCGCCAACACTGACTATCCCGCGACGTATTGACAGTGCCGGGCGGCGCCACCCAGAATGCGCGCTGAAAACAACAGGAGGTGGGGTATGGCCCACGGGACAGTCAAGTGGTTCAACGATGCCAAAGGCTTCGGATTCATCGAACCGGACGGAGGCGGCGAAGATGTGTTCGCCCATTTCTCCGCGATCCAGATGGATGGATTCCGAACGCTGAAGCAAGGCGGCAGGGTTAGCTACGATCTGGTTCAGGGCCCCAAAGGCCAGCTCGCCCAGAACATCTCCCCGGTGGAGACGTCCGTCACAGCAGCGCGCCCGCAAGTGGCCGCAGGCAGTCCGCAGGCTGTCGCCGGCTGAGAGGCTGGGAGTATTCGAACGTGTCCGAGCCGCACGTCAAAAGGCGCCTGATCTAGACAAAGTGCAGCCATAGCTTGGCTATGGCGAGCATTTGCAACGACGAGCAGGGGGCTTTTGGCGTGATGAGCGGGCATGATCGAAAAACTCTTAGCCTCTGAGCCCGCTCTACCCCTCCAAGAGAGTCCAGAAAGCAAAAGCCCGCCTTGCAGCGGGCTTTTTGCGTTAGCTGACCTGGAAAACCTGACCAATCGTCAGGGTGGACAGTCGGGCATTTCGCTGCACGACCTCAGCAAACGCTCCAAACATCACATGTTGTCGATCATCACCTGGCCGAAGCCGGAGCATGACACCTGCGTCGCCCCCTCCATCAGGCGCGCGAAGTCATAGGTGACCTTCTTCGACAGGATCGACTTCTCCATCGAGCTAATGATGAGGTCGGCAGCCTTGGTCCATCCCATGTGGCGCAACATCATTTCGGCTGACAGGATCTCGGAACCCGGGTTCACGTAATCCTTGCCAGCGTACTTCGGAGCCGTCCCGTGGGTAGCTTCGAACATCGCGACGGAGTCAGAAAGGTTGGCACCGGGGGCGATGCCGATGCCGCCGACTTGCGCCGCAAGAGCGTCGGAGACGTAGTCGCCATTCAGGTTGAGTGTGGCGATCACGGAGTACTCGGCCGGTCGCAGCAGAATCTGCTGCAGGAACGCGTCGGCGATGGAATCCTTGACGACGATGTCCTTGCCGGTCTTCGGGTTTTTGAACTTGACCCACGGGCCACCGTCGATCAGCTCGGCGCCGAATTCGGTCTGCGCCAATGCGTAAGCCCAGTCACGGAAACCTCCTTCCGTGAACTTCATGATGTTGCCCTTGTGCACGATGGTCACAGACGGCTTGTCGTTGTCGATCGCATACTGGATGGCCTTGCGGACCAGGCGCTCGGTGCCCTCCTTCGACACCGGCTTGATGCCGACGGCCGACGTTTCGGGAAATCGGATCTTCTTGACGCCGAAATCGTCCTGCAGAATCTTGATGAGCTTCTTGACCTTCTCGCTGCCGGACTCGAACTCGATGCCGGCGTAGATGTCTTCCGAGTTCTCCCGGAAGATGACCATGTTGGTCTTGTGCGGCTCTTTCACCGGCGACGGCACGCCGTCGAAATACTGGATGGGACGCAGGCAGACGTAGAGGTCGAGTTCCTGCCGCAGTGCAACGTTGAGTGAGCGGATGCCGCCGCCAACCGGCGTGGTCAGGGGACCCTTGATCGACACCACGTACTCGCGAAGGACCTTGAGCGTCTCTTCGGGCAGCCACACATCGGGTCCGTAGACCTTGGTCGACTTTTCACCGGCGAAGACTTCCATCCAGTGGATCTTCTTCTTGCCGCCGTAGGCCTTTTCGACGGCGGCGTCCACGACTTTGATCATGACCGGCGTGATGTCAAAGCCGGTTCCATCACCCTCAATGTATGGAATGATGGGCTGGTCAGGGACGTTGAGCGAAAAGTCCGCGTTGACGGAAATCTTCTGCCCGCCTTCGGGCACCTTGATGTGCTGATACATGTGGTAAGGCTCCGCGGAATGGATGTCCGCAATGGATCGGGTTGCGTCGCGCTAAGGACATGGCCCAAAACGGAAAATTATTCCGGGCCATGTCCTAAGGCCAATAGGAATCGGTACTAAGCCAAAGATTCTATGTCAGCGAAGCTGTCAACCACCCTTCGCCACTTCCCGTTGAGGGCCAGCCTCCCACGAAGGGAGGCAGTTCAAACTTTCGAAAGGTATTCAAATGAACAAACTTCTGGCCGCCCTGATCGCTTCCCTCTTCGCCGCTGGCGCTTTCGCTGCTGACGCAGCCAAGCCCGCCGCCTCTGCCGCCGAAATCAAGGCAGAAGCCAAGGCCGAGAAGAAGGCTGAGAAGGCCGACAAGAAGGCTGCTGAAGCCAAGCCCGCCGCCTCCGCTGCCAAGAAGGACGAGAAGAAGGCCTAATAGCCTTGCCTCTGTCTCGTGTGGCCGATTCGACCCCGGCACGCACGCCACAAACGCCCGGCTTGTCCGGGCGTTTGTGTTGCTGCACCGCACTTCGCGGGTTCGCAGTCCATTCGATAATCCGAATCAACTCTGCTTCTGCTTCTGACATGAAGAACCTGTTGCGCTCGCTCGTGACTCTGCCCCTCACGGCCTTTGCCCTGCTGGCAAATGCCGATGACGGTCAGCCCAGGCTGGAGTCGATCCACCTCAACGCCGGCATCCACAACATCCAGGCCGAGGTTGCGCAGACGCCTGAGCAGCGCGAGATTGGTTTGATGTTTCGCAAGACCATGGGCAGCAACGACGGCATGCTGTTCGCATTCGAGCAGCCCGGAAAGCAGTGCTTCTGGATGAAGAACACGCTGCTGCCATTGTCCGTCGCGTTCGTCGCTGACGACGGAACGATCGTCAACATTGATGACATGAAGCCGCTGACGCTTGACGGGCATTGCTCGACCAGGCCTGTTCGCTTCGTGCTCGAAATGAATCAGGGTTGGTTTGCCAAACGCGGGATCAAGGCTGGAGAAAGGCTGTTGGGACAGCCTTTTGCCAAGCATTGATTTGTCGCTCAGGAAATCCTGGGCTACGAAACCAAAAGGCCGGTCATTGACCGGCCTTTTTTCGAACTGATGACTTGGTTCAAGCGAAGTTCGCTTGTGCGAAGTCCCAATTCACCAGCGACGCCAGGAAGGTCTCGACGAATTTCGGACGCAAGTTGCGGTAGTCGATGTAGTAGGCGTGCTCCCAGACGTCGATCGTGAGCAGAGCCTTGTCGCCTGTCGTCAGTGGCGTACCTGCCGCGCCCATGTTGACGATGTCGACCGAGCCATCGACCTTCTTCACAAGCCAAGTCCAGCCCGAACCAAAGTTGCCCACAGCGCTCTTGGTAAAGGCTTCCTTGAAGGCGGCGTAGCTGCCCCACTTTGCGTTGATCGCATCCGCAAGCTTGCCCTTGGGCTCTCCGCCGCCTTGCGGCTTCAGGCAGCTCCAGAAAAATGTGTGATTCCAGACTTGCGCGGCATTGTTGTAGATGCCACCCGATGACTTCTTGATGATCTCTTCGAGGCCGAGGCTTTCGAACTCGGTGCCCTTTTGGAGGTTGTTGAGGTTCACAACGTAGGCGTTGTGGTGCTTGTCGTGGTGGTACTCCAGCGTTTCGCGACTCATGTGCGGAGCGAGCGCGTCGTGCGAATACGGCAGCGGCGGCAGGGTGTGTTCCATGACTGTCCTTTCGATGCTTGTTGTGATGTCCTGGCAGGAGGTGAATTGTAGGCAGTTAAGAAGGCCCTTCTCGACCGTCGCATGAGCGCATGACGGCATGTCGCGCGGGGATTTGTTCAGTCGAGCGTCATGCTACGGGGTGACGACATCGACGGTGACTTGGGCGCTGCCATCAGCCAGGACGGCCTGCAAGGTTTGACCCACTGACAGTTGCCCAACCGATTGCACCGGCGTGCCGGTCTCGTCGGCAAGCCAGGCGTAGCCGCGGGCCAGGACGCGGCTCGGATCCAGCGCCGAAAGACGCGATCCGAGCGACTCGATACGCATGGAATGTCGCGATCGAAGCAGGCTTACCGCAGGTGACAAGCGAGTCCCATGTCGATGCAGCGCCGTATGTCGGGCTTCGATGGTGCGTTGCGCGGCAGTCGCAAGTCGCTGCGCCAGCATTGCGAGGCCGTGGACTTGCCGCTGCAAGGCACGCGTGGGTCGCGCCAGGCGGACTGCGCTCGCGTCAAGCCGCTGCTCGTGCGAATCGAGGATGTGCAGGATGCGCTGGCGCATCCTTCGCTCGATTGCGTCGAGCAAGGCGAGGCACTCCTGCCCTGCGAGCACGACCAGTTCGGCTGCGGCGGTCGGCGTCGGTGCGCGGACGTCTGCGGCGAAGTCACTCAAGGTCACATCGGTTTCGTGACCAACGCCGCTGATCACGGGAATGCGCGACTCGGCAATTGCCCGGACTACGCGTTCGTCGTTGAAGGCCCAAAGGTCTTCCAGCGACCCGCCTCCACGGCAAACGATGAGCACGTCGACCACGCCATGCGCCACCGCCTTGGCCATCGCATCGACCAATGCAGCCGGCGCCTCACTGCCTTGCACAAGGCTCGGATACACCACGACTTCCACGTGCCCCGCGCGCCGTGCAAACGAGGTCATCACATCGTGCAGGGCGGCGGACCCCAAGGAAGTCACGACACCAATGCGTTTCGGATAACGCGGCAATGCGCGCTTTCGCTGCGCGTCGAAAAGCCCTTCCGCCTCCAGCCGCGCCTTCAGCCGGAGAAATTGCTCGAACAAGGCGCCTGCGCCTGCGCGCTGCATCGACTCCACGACGAATTGCAGTTCACCTCGCGGTTCGTAAACAGCAATGCGCCCGCGAACTTCGACAAGTTGGCCGTCCGCCGGAGCGAAATCCATGAGACTCGCCGCCCTGCGGAACATCGCGCAGCGGATCAACACGGACTGCCCGTCAGCGTCTTTCAAGCTGAAGTAGCAGTGACCACTTGACGCTCGAGAAAACGCTGAGAGTTCGCCTCGCACAACGCAAACAGAGAAACGGCTCGCGAGCGTGTCGGCGACCGCATGAACCAGACCCGAGACGCCCCAAACGAGCCGCTGGGAAGCGAACCCCGAGGGCTCAACCACGCGCAAACCCAGGAATGGCGCGGCCCGAGAACCCCACAACCGCGCCAATACTGGCTTTGGCAGTCGCAGCACCTGTCATGTGCCTTTCACAATTACGCAAGTGCTTGATTTTCAAAGATTTCTTTCTGCCTAAGTTTTGAGCATTCCGTAGAATGCCCTGAGTTTTCGCGCTTTCGCGTCCAGCGCCAGCCAGTTGCCCACAAAGTTATCCACAGTTGTAGTGGATTGCGAACGGAGAATTGTCGTTTGCATGACAGCAAGGGGTGAAGACGCCTTGCCGGCCGCATCCAAAGCGCCATAATCGCGCGTCCAAAAAACGCTTGTCGACCGAAAGGACCGGATTGTTTTCAATCATAAGAGACGCTGGTTGGCCCATTTACCCGCTCCTTCTGTGCTCAATCGCAGCCGTGGCCTTGATCGTAGAGCGCCTGTTGAGCCTGCGAGCCGTGAAGGTCGCGCCCACCAATCTGCTTGAAGAAGTCATTTCGGTTAGCCGCGCAAGCCTGCCGGGAGCTGACGTGGTGAACAAGCTCGCACACAACTCGGTGCTGGGCCTCGTGTTCGCGACGGGCCTGCGTGCCGTGATCGCCGACCCGCGCATCACTGAGGAGTCGCTTCGCAACGCCTTCGAGGGCGCCGGGCGCGTCGCCGTGCACAAGCTCGAGCGCTACCTCAACACCCTGGGTACGATCGCTTCGTCGGCACCGTTGCTGGGCCTGTTCGGCACGGTGATCGGGATGATCGAGATCTTCGGCTCGCCGACCGCAAGCGGCGGCACCAATCCGCTGATGCTGGCGCATGGCATCTCGGTCGCGCTCTACAACACGGCCTTCGGGCTGATCATCGCGATTCCGTCGCTGATGTTCTACCGTTACTTCCGCGGCCTGATCGATGCGTACACACTCGAGCTCGAGCAGTCGAGCGAGCGGCTGATTCCGCACCTGATGCGCTTTGCCGTACCGCGCACGCCTGGACAGTGAGACGCGCTCCATGACGATGAACTTTCGCAAGCCACGACCGGAGGAACCGGAGATCAACCTGATCCCGTTCATCGACGTTCTGCTCGTGATCCTCATCTTCCTGATGCTCACGACGACCTACTCGAAGTTCACCGAACTGCAGATCAGCCTGCCCATTGCCGATTCCGAGAAGTCCAAGGACCATCCCAAGGAAATCATCGTGTCGGTGGCCGCTGATGGCCGTTACGCGGTGAAGGGCAAACCGGTCGACGGGCGCAGCGTCGAAGTGTTGACGACAGAGTTATCAGCCGCCGCCAACGGCGCCGAGGACTCCATCGTGATCGTGTCTGCCGACGCCACCGCCGCTCATCAAGCGGTAGTGAACGTGATGGATGCGGCCCGCCGCGCGGGCCTTGCGAAGCTCACCTTCGCCACGCAGACCTCAGGTGGCGAGGGCCGCTGACAGCCCTGCCGCCTCAGAGGCTGAGAGTATTTCGAGCGTGTCCGAGCAGCACGTCAAAAGGCGCCTGATCTAGGCGCAAAGCGCAGCCATAGCTCGTGCTATGGCGAGCATT
>Ga0136846_1240187_pt1 | contig 22845 bp, 17 predicted proteins | sample HopSoiMetagenom2_FD_96841 | JGI IMG/M metagenome (GOLD analysis project Ga0136846, IMG submission 96841) | Grasslands soil microbial communities from Hopland, California, USA - 2 Assembly 2016 (version 4) | ecosystem: Environmental > Terrestrial > Soil > Grasslands | place: USA: Hopland... | reverse complement strand
TTCTTGACAGTCAACGCCCCGCTGCCGTAGCGTCACCTGCCATGAGCGCCGACCCGCGGGACACACTCGCCCGCTCGCCGATGACCGCGCAGCAGGTGATGGTCGTCGCGATCACCGTCGCGCTGAACGCCCTCGACGGGTTCGACGTGCTCTCGATCAGCTTCGCCTCGCCGGGCATCGCCGCGGAATGGGGGATCGATCGAGGCGCGCTCGGCGTCGTGCTGTCGATGGAGCTCATCGGCATGGCGCTGGGGTCGGCGTTCCTCGGGGGCGTCGCAGATCGGATCGGGCGGCGCCCGACAATCCTCGGCTGCCTCGCCATCATGGCAACCGGCATGGTAATGGCCACCACCGCCAGCGGCCTGGCAGCACTCTCGACGTGGCGCATCGTCACCGGCCTGGGCATCGGCGGCATGCTGGCGGCGATCAACGCCGTCGCGACGGAATTCGCAAATACCCGGCGCCGGCACCTGAGCGTGTCGCTGATGTCCATCGGCTATCCGCTCGGCGCCGTGTTCGGCGGCATCGCGGCGGCGCGGCTGCTCGTCGGCCACGACTGGCGCACAGTCTTCTACTTTGGTGCGGCGGTCACGGCCACCTTGATACCTATCGTGTTCGTGTTCGTCCCCGAGTCAGTGCACTGGCTCGTACGGAAGCAGCCGGCCGCGGCGCTTCAGCGCGTCAATCGCTCGCTCGCGAAAATCGGCTACGCGGCCACGGACGCGCTGCCTGATATCCCGGCTGAGGACCGAGGGCGGGCATTTGCCGACGTGTTCGCGGCTCGGCAGATCTCCGGCACGGTGATCGTGACGCTCGCGTACTTCCTTCACATCACGACCTTCTATTTCATCGTGAAATGGGTACCCAAGATTGTCGTGGATCTTGGTTTCGCGGCATCGTCTGCGGCTGGCGTTCTGGTGTGGACCAACGTGGGCGGCGCCGTTGGCGGCGCCGTGCTCGGTCTGCTGACGCAGAAATACAGCGTGAAAACGCTGACCATCGTCGTGCTGCTCGCGTCGACCGCCGCGGTAGCGGCGTTCGGCCGGACGCCGGCCGATCTTCAGCGCCTGTCGATCATCTGCGGGCTGTGCGGCTTCTCGATCAACGCGGGCATCGTGGGCCTGTATGCGATCATCGCGCAGGTCTTCCCCACCCACATCCGCGCGAGCGGAACGGGCTTCACGATCGGCGTGGGGCGCGGTGGCTCGGTATTCGCGCCGATCATCGCCGGGTTCCTGTTCGCCGCAGGGTATGGGCTGCCGATCGTCGCGCTGCTCCTCGGCCTTGGCTCGTTCTTCGCCGCCGGTGTGCTCCTGTTCCTCAGGCTGGAGACGGATCAGCCGACCACCGAGCGGTCGGGCCGCCGCGTGGTGGCTGTGCAGATTCCCGCGCCTGGCCACGCCAGGCAGGAGGCCCTTATGCGAACGTCACATTCCCGCATCGCACCCTTGGTCATTGGTCTCGCCCTCTGCGCGTCCGCCGCCGCAGCGCAGCAGGTCCCCCAGACAGCAACCACCCGGCCGCCGCTGGTGTTCAAGGAAGAATGGAGGCTGCCGCCCCATGAGGGCGCCCCCACCGACGACAACATGCGGTTCACTCCCGCCGTCGTCAAGACGGAGACTGTCGAGGCGAAGGTGTACGGGCCGGGTTCCTCCTTCGTTCGTGCGGCCGAACACGAAGGCCGGATCGATCTCTGGACCGGACTCGCCACGTCACCGGTGGCGGTGACGCTGCGCGACAAACGCAATTACGTCGATCTGACGGGTCTCGCCCGGCTGCGGTGGATGGTGCGCACGTCGAGCATTCATACGCTCTATCCCGTCGTCCGGCTCGCCGACGGCACCTACATCGCCGGGAACCGCGGCATTACGACTGACGGGGAGTTCGTTCAGGTGGAAATCGTCTTCGGCGGCATGCGCTGGTACAAGCTGGATCCCGCAAAAGTGATCGTGACCTCCGAGGTGAAGAATCCCGACTTCAGCAGAGTCGATGAAGTCGGGCTGGTCACGCTGGCGCCAGGCGGCGGACATGGTGTCGCCGGATCGGCGAACCTGTCCACCGTTGAATTGTTTGCGAAGGCGGTACCGCGGTAGGCCGAATCGAAGACCGGTTCAGGCGACCCGGACGTTCTCGCCGCGCGGGCCCTTGGGTCCTTCCCCGCGATCGAACGTGACCGACTGGCCTTCGCGCAACTCTTCGAACCGGGTTCCGCTGCAGGCCGAACTGTGGAAGAAGTACTCGTTGCCGTCGGCCGCGAGAATGAATCCGAAGCCCTTGCTGTTCAAACGCTTGATGGTGCCGGTCATCGATGCCATACGTGTCGTCCTCGTTGAGTAGTCGTCAATTGATTGCGGCCGAGAGCCGCGCGCCGTTCACGATCCCTGGTCGGCCGGCTCGGGGCTGGACGCGTCGATGTTCGCGGAACGAACGACCTTCCGCTCCGCGACTTCGTGCTGCGCGGTCACGGCGATCTTCGGGGAGCGAACCACCCGCGGCGTGCAGCCGAGACTCAGTTGCGCGGCGCGAAGCCCCGAGAGCACCGAAAACTCGAAGGCATTCATTCCATCAGGACGTTTGACCATTACGGACACCCAAACCAAAGGCTTTGGTGAGGGCTCAGGCCGGAAATGGCCGAAGGCTCAGAAAAGCAGGACACACCATCATTCATCGGCGCGCGGACCGCCGCTGGACCTTCAGCGCCCGTGCGCCGCTCACGGCGTCCTCGAGCAGTTCGAACATCACCGGTTCGCCAAGGACGAAGTCGTTGATCGACGAGCCCTCGCAGACGTCGGCCCGGTGAAAGTACACTTCGCGATCGTTCGTCAGCCGGATGAACCCGTGGCCCTGGCCGACGCACAGCTTCGCGATGCGGCCGGCGGCCGGGTTGCCCCGGCGATCCGGCGGGCGCGCGGGCATCCGCGACGCACGCGGTGCCAACTTGGGGGCGGCGCCGTAAAAGTACTCGGCCACGGCTACCAGCGCGGCTCGGAGCGGCGACGATGCGATTGGCCCCGGTCGCCGCCGTAGCCACCGGACCGTTCCGGTTTCGGTCGTGCTTCGTTGACCGTGAGACCACGGCCGCCGAGCTGATACTCATGCAGCTCGTTGATGGCTTTCTGCGCCTCGTCGTCCGTGCTCATCTCCACGAACGCGAACCCGCGCGCCCGGCCCGTCGCCATATCGCGCATCACTTTGACCGTTTCCACCGTGCCGGCGCGGCCGAACAGTTCCTGCAGTTCGCCTTCGCCTGTCTCGAATGGCAGATTTCCGACGTACAGCCTTCGTCCCATAACCTGACTCCTCTTGTCGCGGGCCGCGACGGCCCGGCCATCAATCGACGCCGGGCGGATGTCGTCTCGTAACCAGGCTGGACTTCAGGAGGAGCGAGTCGGGAGCGGCTCGTTACGCCGGAGGCGGCACAGTACGTGGCAAAATCCGAGCCGCAAGCATAACACGTGGGTTGGGGCCCTGCACGGATTCGACATTTGGCCCAGACTCGTGGCCGGCACGGTGGAACTCCCGGTTGCCGGCGCCGGATGCTACTGGTTGATCAGCAATTGCGCGGGCTCCTCGATGTATTCCTTAATCTTCACGAGGAACTGCACGGCCTCGCGGCCGTCGACAATGCGGTGGTCGTAGCTGAGAGCGACGTACATCATGGGCCGGAGCACGACCTGACCGGCGACGCCGATCGGACGCTCCTGAATCTTGTGCAGGCCCAGGATGCCGACCTGGGGAGGATTGAGAATCGGCGTACTCAGGAGCGATCCGAACACGCCGCCGTTGGTGATCGTGAAGGTGCCGCCCGCAAGGTCCTGCAGCGTCAGCGCACCGTCCGCAGCGCGCTTCGCGTAATCGCGGATCGTCTGCTCGATCTTCGCGAATGACATCTTGTCGGCGTCGCGAAGTACCGGCACCACCAATCCCCCTTCGGCGCCCACGGCAATCCCGATGTCGTAGTACCGCTTGAGCACAATCTCGTCGCCCTGGATTTCGGCGTTGAGCTGCGGAAACTCGCGGAGCGCCGCCACGCTGACCTTGACGAAGAACGACGAGATGCCAAGTCCCACGCCGTGCTGCTGCTTGAACGCTTCTTTGTGCCGCTCGCGCAGGCTCATGACCGCCGTCATGTCGACCTCATTGAAGGTCGTGAGCATGGCCGCGTTGCGCTGGGCCTCGACGAGCCGGCGGGCGATCGTCTCCCGGCGCTTCGTCATGCGCTGCCGCACTTCCGTACGTTCGCCGGTGGCACGGATCGGCGACGCTGGTGCCGGCGGCGCCGTTGGAGGTGACGCGGGTGCTGCCGCCGCGCCGGCCCGTGCGGGTTGTGCGGGCGCCGGAGGAGGAATACCCGGAGCGGCAGTCGGAGCCGCAGCGGGTTCGGGCCGCGCTGGAGCCGCGGGCGGTGCCACGACGGACTGTGGGGCAGGCGTGGCTGGCGGGGGCGATGGATTCGCGGGCGACGCGCCTGCGGAGTCGTCCAGCGTTCCCAGCACATCGCCGATCTTCACGTCCTCCCCGTCCTGCCGCGTGATGCCGCTGATCACGCCGCCGCGCTCGGCGTTCACCTCGAGGTTGATTTTCTCGGTCTCGAGCTCTACGAGGGGGTCGCCCACGGACACGCGATCGCCAACTTTCTTCAGCCAGCGCGCGATCCGCGCTTCGAGCACCGATTCACCCAGCTCCGGAACAACGATATTGATCATGAAACGGATTCGCGGTTCAAAGGGGTCAACGGGTCAGACTTGTTTCGACAGGACCATCGACGGGACCGAGGCGTGGCCGTCAGGAGCGAACGCCTGCTCGACGAGCGTCTTCTGATTCAGCTGGTGCCACGCCGACGATCCCTCGGACGGGCTGGAGTTCCGCACGCGCCCGACGTAGCGGAGCGGGCACCGGTCGCCGAGGAGCTCTTCGAGGCGCGGGCGCACGAACTCCCAGGCCCCCATGTTCTCGGGCTCTTCCTGCACCCACGCCACGTCGCGCACCGAAGGGTAGCGCGCGATCACTTCGGCGAGCGCGACGTGCGGGAACGGGTAGAGCTGTTCCACACGGCAAATCGCCGCGTCGGTCGAGGCCGCCCGCCGATCGCTGCCGACCAGGTCGACATACACCTTACCGCTGCAGAGGATCAGCCGCGTCACGTGGGCCGCCCTGCCACGCGCGTTGTCGTCGTCAATCACGGACAGGAAGCGACCCTGGACAAGGTCCATCGGCGTGGATGCCACCGCCGGGTGGCGAAGCAGGCTCTTGGGTGTCAACACGAACAACGGAAGCGGGTCGAGCTCGAGGAGTGCCGCCTGCCGGCGCAGTAAATGAAAATACTGGGCAGCCGTCGTGCAGTTGACGAGGCGCAGGTTGATGTCGGACGCGGCTTGCAGCAACCGCTCCGGACGGGCACTCGAGTGTTCAGGGCCCTGCCCCTCGTAACCGTGGGGAAGGAGGAACACGAGCGAGGGCGTCAGCCCCCACTTCGCGCGCCCCGAGGTAACGAACTGGTCGAGCATCTCCTGAGCGCCGTTGATGAAATCGCCGTACTGGGCCTCCCAGATCACAAGACGGCGCGGCTCCTGCATGTTGTAGCCGAACTCGAATCCAACGGTCGCGTTCTCGCTGAGCGGGCTGTTGTGCAGCTCGAATGCGGCGCGCGATTGCGGAAACTCCTGAAGCGGGACCAATTGCTGCCCCGTCGCCGCGTCGTGAAACACCGCGTGGCGGTGGCTGAATGTCCCGCGCTCGACGTCCTCACCGGTCAGACGGATCGGGGTGCCGTCGGCAAGAATCGTCGCCAGGGCGAGCTCCTCCGCCGCGGCCCAGTCAATCGATCGCTCCTCGGGGTTGACGAGCGCGGCGCGGCGTTTGTCCCGCCCACGTTCGAGCTTGCGGTGAAAGCTGAAACCCTCCGGACGAGCCTGCAGTGCCTCGTTGATCTCGCGGAGACGATCGAGGGACACACCGGTGACGACCTTGGCGGCAGTCCCGGCGGGCGGCGGCGGCGGCACGTGGGGGACCAGCTCCTGGTCCGGCTTGAGGGATGCGTAGGTCGCCTCGAGCTCATCGAAGTATTTCTTGACGAGCGCGTCGGGCAATTCGGGAAGCACCGTGCCCTTTTCCACCACGGTGCGGGCCCAGGTCTCCCGAACCGTCGGATGCGAGGCGATCGTCTTGTAGATCATCGGCTGCGTGAACGACGGCTCGTCGCCCTCGTTGTGGCCGTACCGCCGGTAGCCCACGAGGTCGATGAGGAAGTCCAGGCCGAAACGAACGCGATACTCCCACGCCAGCCGCGCCGCCTCGAGGCACGCGATCGGATCGTCCGCGTTGACGTGAACGATGGGGATTTTGAAGCCGCGCGCCAGGCCGCTCGCGTAGCTGGTGCTGTAGGACTCCGCGGGCGTGGCCGTGAACCCGAGCTGGTTGTTGGCGATGATGTGGATGGTGCCGCCCGTGTCGTAGCCGGCCAGCCGCGACAGGTTCAGCGTTTCGGCGACCACACCCTGGCCGGGGAACGCGGCGTCGCCGTGAATGAGGATCGGCAGCGTCAGCCGGCCATCGAACCTCGCCGCCCCCGGCCGATCGACCATCGTCCCGGTGGCGCGCGCCATGCCGACCACGACTGGATCGACCGCTTCGAGATGGCTCGGGTTCGGCGCCAGCGTGATGTACATCTGACCGCGCGGCGCCGCGGTCCGCGCGCCGGCGTGATACGTCACGTCACCCGTCCAGCCGAGATCCGTTCGCAGCGACTTGGCCCCGACGGGGTCCTTGAACTCCGCAAGAATCTGCGCGTAAGGTTTGTCGAGGACGTGGGCGAGCACGTTCAGCCGGCCGCGATGCGCCATGCCCAGCATCGCATGACGTGCGCCGTGGTCGGCCGACCCGCAGATGATCTCGTCGAGGATGGGCACGAGCATATCGAGCCCTTCGACTGAAAAGCGCGTCTTGCCAGGAAACGTCCGATGCAGGAAACGCTCGAACACCTCCACCTGGGTGATGCGATCCAGCACGGCCTCGCTGCTCTCCGCGTCGATCGGCGGCAGGAACCGTCCGGACTCGGCCGCGTGGCGAAGCCATTCGCGCTCCTCGGGCACGAACACGTGCGAGTAGTCGAACCCGGTCGTCCAGCAATAAATGTGGCGGAGCTTCTCGATTCCTTCGAAGGCGTTCGTGGACGATTCCGCGATGGGCCCGTCAATCAGCGACGCCGGCAGACTTCTGAGATCGTCCTCGGTCAGGCCGTGAGCCGCTGGCGAGAGCGATGGATCGCCGATCGGATCCGAACCCAACGGATCGATGCGCGCGGCCAGATGACCATAACGACGAATGCAGTCTGCGAGATTGGCTGCGCCGACGATCTTCTGGATCTGCACGGCGCTCGACGGTGCAGCCGGCGCACGGTCGCTCGATGGAGGCGTCCACGAATCGAACGCCTTACGGGTATCGGGGTCGACCGACTCGGGATCGTGCCGGTATCGTTCGTAAAGCTCCAGCACGTAGGCGGCGTTGACGCCCTGGAAATCGTCCAGACGCATGACCTGCTTATCGTAACCCACGCCCGGCACACGCAATCGAGGCACAAAAGCGAAACCAGCGTGCCAGAACTGTGCACTATTGGCTCGGCAGGCCATCGTTCTGCTCTTCCCGGTGGTGGCGCGATCGTTGCTGGCTCGTTCCTCATGCGCCGTACCCATCACGCCCGCCGTGTGTTCGTCGCACTGGCCGCGTTTGTCGCGCTGCCGGCGATCCTGGCCGCCCTGAGTACGCAAGGTGGGCCGCTGCCCGCACCGCTGCCGATCTTTCCGCCTGATAACTGGTGGAACACCGATATTTCAACCGCTCCCGTCGACAGGGCGTCCGCGTCATACATTTCTTTTGTGGGCGCAACGAAAGGGCTCCATCCCGACTTCGGCGGCGACGTCACGCCCGGAGGCGCTCAAGGATACGGCTTCCCCTATGCGGTGGTCGACGGCACGGTGACCAGGCGCGTCGTCCAGTTTCAGTACGGCGACGAGAGCGACGGCGTCGACCACACGACGGGGGCGAGCGTGCCGTTCTATCCGATTCCGGACGAGGCGATCGCCCAGGCCCACTGGATCGAAAGCGGCGAACCCGGCAACGTCGACCTGCGCAGCAGCAGCGACCGTCACCTGTTGATCGTCGATCGGACCAACCGCTACTTGTACGAGCTGTACAACGTGTTTTACGACGGCAGCCAATGGCAGGCGGGATCTGGGGCGTTTTTCGACATGAACACGAACGGCCGGCGGCCGGACGGCTGGACCTCGGCGGATGCGGCGGGGCTCGCGATCCTCCCGGGACTGGTCCGGTACGACGAGGCATTCGGCACCGCGGAAATTCAACACGCGTTCCGCGTCACCGTCCGCGCGACGAACGGATACGTCTACCCCGCGTCCCATCGTGCCGGCTCCACGAGCGGCGCGTTGCCCATGGGCGCGCGCCTGCGCCTGAAAGCCAGCCGGGACCTGTCGGGATTTACGCCTGAGGCTCAGAGGATCTTCCGCGCGATGAAGCGTTATGGCCTTATCGTGGCGGACAACGGATCGGACATGTACATCAGCGGGACATACGATACGCGCTGGGACAACGGCGTGCTCAATCCAGCGTTCGGCGCGCTGAAGGCGTCGGACTTCGAAGTCGTGACGTTGGGATACCAGCCGTCGTCGGCCGTACCATCAGCTCCGACAAGCTTGAGAATCGTCAACTAGGCCTAGGGAAGGATTCTCAACCCGGTCGGGGCCGACGGACCCGCGAAGATTCCGAACACCGCGACACCGCTTGCCGTACCCACGAACACCTGCCCGTTGGCGATCGTCGGCGTGATGAATTTATTGCCGGCCCCGAACTGATCGCGTCCGCCGGCCGCCTGGTTCGAGTTGTACAGCTCGCGCGTCAGATCGCGCGCATCGTAGGCGTGCAGGACAGCGGGATTCGAGTTTTCAACCGCCCACACAATCCCATTCGTGCTGCCTGCCCCGGAAATGCCCGGAGTGGTTCCCGGATAGGCAAAGGACCGCGCGCTGGCCGAGCTCGGACTCGTCGCCAGCCGGGCGTTCGTGATGGCGAACGCCTTCAGCGTGCTGCCCACCGCGCCGTAGTACACGGTGTTGTTGAAGTAGGCGGGCATCGAGAATACCGAACCACCCAGCGCGCCGCTGATATCCTGGTAGCTCTGGTTGGAGGAGGCATTCCACTTCCCCATCGCGTCGCGATTGACGACGTAGATGTGGCCGTCTTTCCCGGCGCCAACGGCCAGGTGCCGCGTCTGGCCTGTCCCATCGACGAGATCGGGCAGGACGAGCGTGCCGCCAGAACCGAGGTCCGTGTCGGCGTTGGTGGCCGCTACCGTATCGAAGGTCGCGAAGTAGTCCGCCACGGCCAGGCTGCTCGATGTCGCGATCTTCAGGAAGGCGTTGCCGAAGTTTCCCTGGCTCGGAAAGCCCGCGCCCGTGAGCGCCGTGTCGAACGTACCGTTGCCGTCAAGCAGATAGATGTTCCCCTGGGGATCGACCGCTGGCCCCGCGCCCGCCATCCAGAAGCCGCCTCTGGACCCGTTCGGGGTGATGTTGAGGACGCTCGACTGCGCCAACGTGTTGGCGTCGTAGGCCATGATCCAGCCGGTATACGGATCAATGTCGCAGTGCGAGGTCCAGGCCAGGATGATCCGGCCGTTCAGCATGGTGAGGGCGGCTCGTTCTTCATACTGCTTTGGGTCGAACACGACGGAGCCGCCGGAACTGCCCGCGCCGTTCCCCGGAAACGATGCCTGGATCGTCTTCGGGCCGCCGAATAGTTCGGCGCCCGTCGCGAGGTCGAGCGCGTGCAGGCGCTGAAAATACGTCGACCCTGCCCTGGACATCGCCACGACATAAATCACGCCGCTTGTCCCGCGCGATCGATCGATGACCGGCGTCGAGGTAATGCCGATTTCCGGCGTGACCTGCGAGCACCCTCGCGTATCGCTCGTGGTCTCGCCCGCGCCGAGCGTCGAGGTGCGCCAGAGAACGGCGCCGGTGACCGAATCCAACGCGTAGACGCTGTCGTGCTCCGTGACGGCATACAGCACATCGTGCGTGCCGAGCGCCGGCATCGAGAGGGCGGAGACAAAGAGCGGCTGGGCGTCGACCTTCCCGTCAAGCGAGAAGAGCCCTCGCTTGCCGAACATCGAACTGATGACCGACGCAGGAGTCAGGATCGTCTCGCTCAGATTCTGTCCCGTCCGCGCGTTGTCGTTGTGATACGTGATGACGTCCACACCGGGAGCCGACTTCACGATACGGGTCGCCACCATGAATGCCAGGGTGGCGCCGATGAACGACGCAGCGATTTTGTTGAGCTTTGGCACGGTGCCCGACCGGTGCAAACGCTGGACCACGCCATCAGGACGGCAAACCCGTGGATTGCGCCGTCTTTTGAGCCGCGAATGCACTCTGCAAACAGCCGGGTTACACAATTGCGCGGTGGTTACGCGATGTGATCTTCAGATGTTGCGCGACACCAGGCCGAGCACGACATCGCGGAAGCGCCCGTTCAACAGATGGTCGGCCGGCTGGTTGAAGGTGAAGCGCGCCCGGTTTCTGTAGACGGCCCGCTGCGAGTCGAAAGGCGCCTGCAGGCGCATCAGTCGCAGCGTCATCGCCACGCTGTTATGGGGCAGGATGAACGCCCCGATGGGGTCGCCTGTCCGCATCTCTTTCCACTCGGTAATCGTGGGAACGAGCAGGTAAGCCGCGCCCTGTTCGTACGCGTGGCTCGCGGCGTTGAGTTCTTCAGTCGTGACGGTTTCCGCATCGACCGTTCGGGGGTAGCCGGGCAGCCCGCGCCGCGGGTCGCGGGGCGGCATTTCCGCAATCTGTGACTCGGGGCAGCGCTCCCGAACAATGGCCAGAATACGGGCTGTCACTTCCGCGCCGATCGTGCGGAAATCGCGACCGACATTGCCCGACTCATTCGCCCGCCAGATCGGCGCCATCACGAACACCCGGCCGGCGGACGAAGGGGACTTCGTCGACGGGGGACGGTTCGAGTCGGCAGCGGCGGCTGCACAAGCCGAGGCGGCCGTCATCGCGAGAATCATGGCCGTCAAATTCAGCCGGCCGCGACAGCTCTGCACACCACAAGTTTGTCATCACGCCGGGAAGCACACAATGCGTCGAACGCCTCGTCAGCGGACCATCGCCGGCCAGGTACGGCTTTACGTCAGTCGGCGTTCCGTTGGGCGGCTCGCGCCGACGTTCCTGCCCTCGTCGAGACCAAACATTGGCATTGACATTTCAGAATTGGCATCAGCTCTTGCGAACAGGAGGCAATTTCGAGCCCTTTCCGAGTAATTCAGGTGGCACGACGCTTGCCCCGAAACGGCCGTTCGAGCCCGCGCCGCGAATGACCAACACGATCGCACAGAGCCCTCTTCAGACCCAGGCTGAGGCATCGATCGATGCCGTTGCAGCCGAGATCCAACGTGCGGCGCGCCAGGAACTGGACGCGCTTCGCACCCTCGTCTCCACGCGGCTCGCCTCTCTCGAACAGGCGCTCACGCGCGACCCGAACGATCCGGCATTCGTGCCCATCCTGCAACAGCTGTGTGAGGTCGCGACAACCCAGGCGGATGCCGCGGCCGGCAAGGCCCGGGATCAGGCCGAGGAAGCGGCCGCACGTCAGCTTGCGGCCGCGCGCCAGCAAGCCCAGGCCGAGCTGGATAAAGCCCTCAAGCAGCACGACGCCGCGCACGCTCAGAGCAAGCTGGACTTCCAGAAGCGCCTCGCGCAATCGGAGAAATCGTCCGCCGAGACCGCTCGTGCACTCGCCGAGGCCGAGCGCGTGGCCGCAACGGTCCGGCATGACGCGGAGATCGGAGCCGCCAGCCTCGCTGAAGCCCACGCGCGGATCCAGGCGCTCGAACAGGAACTGGCGGAGCTGGCGTTGGCGCGCGACGTCGCGGACGCGCAATTGGAAGGTGAAGTCCAGGCCCGTGCCGCGATCGCGGCCGAACTCGATGCGGTGCGCGAAATGGCGCTGTACGCCCAGACCGACGCGGATACGAGTCGGCTCGCGGTCCGGAACGCGACCGGTCGGATCCGGGTGCTCGAAGAGCGCCACCGGAAGCTCGACGCCGAGCCGCGCAAGCCTGCCGGTGGGGCAACCGCGGAAACCGCCGTCACGCTCGAGCAGGTCCGGGCCGGCCTTCAGACGCTCACGGGCACGACGACCGGGCGCGGTCTGCTCGACGCGCTGCTCGAGCCGCTGGCCCAGCACTTCTCCATGGTCGCATGGTGCGTGGTTCGCCCGGAGGACTGCGTCATCTGGGGAAGCCGCGGATTCGATCCGCCGCTCCAGAGCCGGAAGACCGTCAGCCCGCTGCCCGCGGACTCTCCGTTGTCGCGCGCCTTGAACGACTGGAAGCCGGCAACGGCCCGGCCGGCCGACGGTCAGGCGCCTCTTGGTCTGTCGGGACGGCCCGTCGGATACGCGATCGCGCTGCCCATCGCGGAGCAGGGCCAGGGCGCGGTGATGCTCTACGCGGAAAATCCGCCGGACTCGACGTGCGGCGATCCGGATGTCGCGGCGAAGGTCGCAGAAATCCTTGCGGATCACGTACGGCGCCGGCTCCGCAAGAAGCAGGCGGCCAAGACCGATGACCCGTCAACGCCGTCGCCGGAGCGGCAGGCCCGGCGCGTCAAGATCAAGAAGAACGTCAACGTCACGATCGACGGAGCCCCCAGTGCATTGGTGGATCTGTCCACGACCGGCGCCCAGGTGCTTTCGCCGCGCGCCGTTCGCCCGGACCATTCCGTCCAACTCATGCTGCCGGACGGCAACGGCGGCCTGTCCTGCCAGGCGCGCGTTGTCTGGGTCGTCGTGGAGCACCCGCGGGACGCCAAACAGGCCCTTTACCGGGCGGGAATCCAGTTTCGCGGCGCAGATGCACCTGAGTTCGGCGCGTTCTTCAGCCAGCACGGCATCGTCGAGACCGCAATCAAGCACTGATTCGCACGTCGCGAGACCTTCCAGCCGTTCCCGTTCACGTCATCGCCGCCTGGTGCGCGTTCTTCTGCGCGAGGGATGCTTCGGCCCTCCGAACCGTAGCGCCATGTTTCGGAGCCGCCTCCGATACACCGGAGATTTCCGCGTCCGGGAGATCGGTCCGACGCCGTCCGTCGCTTCCAACCTGCTCTCCAGCCGCAAGTTGTCGTCGGCGCTTCGACGGATCGATGTGGCAGATGTTTTGCGGGAGACAGCCGCGCAGCGATGTTCGACGCTGTCGTTTCGAACTGAGCAAAGGAGATTAGGCATGGCGCGACATCGAATGATCATCACAGGCACGGCCGTGCTCGTCCTGCTCACGATAACCGGGAGCGTTCGCGCGCAAACGAAGACCACGAGCAAGAGCACAAAGGGCGCAGCCCATGTCACGAGCGCCCGGATGACGGGAGTTGTCGATTGGGTTCAAGGCAACACGCTGGTCGCCAAGATGCAGCCGCACGGCGACTATCGGGTGTTCGATGTCCAACCGGGCCGCGAATTCACAATCGACGGACAGGCCCGGCACATCGGCGATCTCAAGCCTGGAACGGTCCTGACGGGAACGGTGACGACGACCACCACTCCCGTGACGGTTCGCACGACTAGTGTCCTCAACGGCACCGTCTGGTGGGTCCAGGGCAACTACGTCGTCCTGACGCTGGAAAACGGCGAAAACCACGAATATCACGTTCCGGCGGCATTCAAGTTCATGGTCGAGGGTAAGCCCGCGACCGTCTCCGAGCTCAAGCGAGGCATGAAGGTATCGGCGACCAAAATCGTCGAACAACCCCATACCGAGCTTGCCTCGAATACAGTCATCACCGGCAAGTCGCCCAAGTAGTCAACGAGCTTGCCTGCACGCATGGACTCGCGTACGGTTGGCAACCCCAGATGTTGAATGACGTCAGCGGCATAGCGCGCCTCGCCAGGGCCGGTCGGCGAGCCGCGTGCCTGCTGATGATCGCCGCGACGCCAGCATGGGCGCAGGACCAGCCAGCCCAGACTCCGCAGACACGTGAGCAGGGCCAGTCCGACTCAGTTCCGCAAACACGTGAGGATGTCATTGCGGGCGAGCGCGCCGACAAGGTGGCGCAGCTCTGGCCCGAACGCCAGAACGCGATGGTTGACATCGCGAACGGCCTGGCCGAGCGCGGGCTCAACGAAGGCCTCGAATCCGGCAAGGGCTCGAACGGCATCCAGATGACGCTGGGCGGCATGCGGGAAGCCCAAGGCATGAGCGTCGGTGTCGGCTACCGACGATCGGATCTGTTTCACGAACAACTGGGAGTCCGCGGCACCGCGCGCGGTACCCCGAGCGGCGCCTACATGTTCGACGCCGACGTCGACTTCCAGGGGATCCGGACGGATCGCACGTACCTGCGCTGGTACACGCGATACGAACACTCACCAAAACTCGACTACTTCGGCGTGGGGAACGACACGTCCAACGCCAATCGCACCAGTTACCTGTACGACGACTTTTCCAGCGACTTCAACGCGTCGTTCGAACTGGTGAAAGGCTTCCACGTCGGGGGTACCGGCGGCTATTTCCACGCGCACACGGCCCGGAGCGACGAGGACGGCATCATTCCGATCGACGAGGCGTTCCCCGCGGACAGCCTGCCCGGCTTCGCCGAGGATACGAAGTACACGCGCGTCGGGGTGTTCGCGTACTACGACTCGCGCGATTCACACACCGGTCCGCGGCGCGGCGGATTGCTCGTCGCCCGATACCGCGAGTATTGGGACATCGACCTGAAGCAGTTCGCCTTCCGGCAGACCGAGTTCGAGGCGCAGAAGTATCTACCTTACTTCAACCGCAACCACGTCCTCGCCGTGGGCGGATCGGTGGTGCTCTCCTTCCCGAAGGAGGCGAACGCGGTCCCGATGTACCTGCAGCCGATGCTCGGTGGGAGCGATTCGCTGCGCGGGTTCGTGCCGTACCGGTTCAGGGACTACCATTCGCTCAATCTGATCGCGGAACACCGCTGGCACGCCTTCAGCATGCTCGACATGGCCCTGTTTGTCGACGCGGCGAAGGTCGTCCCGCTCAAGCGCGACGTCGTCGATGTTACGGGGCTTCACTACAGTGGCGGCATCGGGTTTCGCGTCCGCATGCGTTCGGCGATTGTCAGCCGGATCGATTTCGCCGCTTCATCCGAAGGTGTCCGGATGAGCTGGACCTTCAGCGACATCCTCGATCCCAAGTTCTAGCCCATGTCACGCACCACGATTTCGTGCATCGCCATCGTGCTCGTTGCCGGAACAATGCTGGCCGCGCAGACGTCGCGGTTTTATCCTGACGACCCGCTGGCGGCCGAGCCCCGGCCGCTGGCCGTCGCCGAGCCGCAGCGGCGTGCGCTGAGTGCCCTGCTGGAAACGGTCAACAGCAACCTCCGAAAGCGAGGACAGCGGCATCCGGCCAACGGCGTGCTCGAGGCGCGCGGCGTGAACACGCTCGGCGAAGTGATGGACGGCGACTGGTACGTGAACCGCCACGCGACGCGTCGGATGACGCAGAACGAACTGCAGCGGGGCCCAGGCCACGAACGGCCGCCGGACATGACCGCGGCGTGGCACGTACTCGTGGTCAAGCCGTTCGGGGTCAACCCGGGCTTGCTCGTAGCCGACGCCAGGCGCGACCTCTACATCCTCCGCTTCGATCCGATCGGCTCCGAGGGCCTCGCCACCGGCGCGCAAATGGTCGCGTCGCAATTCTTCTTCGCCCTTGGCTATCACGTCGCCGAGAACTACATCGTTCGATTCGAACGGCCGCGGCTGATGATCGACGAAACCGGCCAGACGGTGTCGAGCGCGGGGCACGCGCGGACGGCCATTGCCGAAGACATCGACCAATTCCTCAAGGCGGTCCCCGAGGGGCCCGGCCGCACGTATCGGGCCGTCGCGACGCGCATCCCCGAGGGCCGCGGGGCGCTGCTCGGCCCGTACCAGATGTGGGGCGTCCGTAGCGACGATCCGAACGATACGGTGCCCCATGAGCATCGCCGCGATCTCCGCGGCATGTTCGTGTTTGCGGCCTGGCTGAACTTCAGCAGCGTGCGCGCGGTCACCACACAGGACATTCTCGCAACGGTCGATGGCGTCTCGAGAATCCGCCATTACGTTGTGGACCTCACCAAGTCCCTCGGCAGCAGCATGTTCGACGGCTCGAAGCTGGCGTGGGAAGGCAACGAAACGACGGTGACGTCGCGGGGCGCGGTCGGCAAGAGCATCGTGACTCTCGGCCTCGCGCCGCCCGCCTGGGTGCACGAGAAAGGCTCCGACTTGCCGGAAGTCGGGCTGTTCGGCAGCAAGACGTTCGACCCGGAGGCGTGGACACCGGCGGATCCTCTGCCGCCGTTCGAGAACCGCTTGCCGGACGATACGTTCTGGGCCGCCCGCCAGGTCATGGCGTTCACGGACGAGGACATCCGCGCGCTCGTGCAGACGGGCCTATACAGCAAGCCGGCCGAGGACTGGATCACGGCGACGCTCATCGAACGCCGCAACCGGATTGGGCGAACGTACTTCGCGCGTCTGCTTCCGCTCGACCACATCCGCCTCGAGGGCAACGCCCTGGCCTTCGATGATTTGGGCGTGACGAGCGGCTTTGCCCAGCCGCGGACGTACACCATCACCTGGCACAAGTTCGACAACGCGAAGGACACCGTCCTGGACGCAATCGGGACAGGGGCTGACATGCCGGGCGAGGCGCGTGCGCTTCCTGCAGGCTCCTATGCGGCGGTCCGCATTCACGCGGGCGTCCAGGCGATGAACGTGACCGTCTATCTGCGCAGGCAGGCCGACGGTTTCCACGTCGTCGGCATCGACCGGTCGTGGCCCGGAAAAAACGTCGTTACCTTGCCGCCTCCAGTGCGCGCCGATCGGCGCGCCTACGCCGATTTGGCTCCCCGCCAGCAGGAGTTGTTCCAGACATACGTGGACAACTACAACGCCACGCGAGGCACCCAGTTCACGGCCGAAGAACGATTCGAGCGGCTGACGGTCTCGGAACAGACCACGTTCTACGGCGTCACGCATGCGTTGCTGCACACGTCGTTGACGGATTCGAATGGCGCCGATCTCGGGTTGGCGATCGATCGGATCGAGAGCGTCAACCGGATCGCGGGCCAGTACGAAGGGCTGGGGGGCGATCAGCAGTTCCGTGTCTACGTCGCCTTGAAGCCCGGCAGCCGCGAACTGCTCGAGAAGAGCCGGGAGTTCTTCATCGACAAGGAGAACACCGTCTACCACATCGGGTTTCCACACTCCTACCGGCAGGCCGGTAAGGAGCCGAACATGCAGATGTCGCTGTCGGCGGACGGCATGCGCGCAGACATCGACGTCGACTATCGGTCGAGCAAAACCCCCGCGTCGCTGTTCAACGGACACCTCACCGCCGCCAACTCCGACATACGCGCGGGAGATAATCCGAAGTTCCACAACGCGCGGTGGTCGGGATTGATCCTGTGGTGGCAGGACACGATGGGCAAGCTGCAGATAAACCTGCCCAAGCCGGTGGACCTCGCCAACACCGATCGCGCCATCGGCCCGGCGACTCCCCTCCCTCCCGACCGCCCGTCGGGCGCCGCCCCCGAGAAGCTCGAGGACGCGGCCCAGGAGTTTCTCACCGACTGGCTGGTCCGGCGCCAGTACGATCAGGCGCTCGAGTTCCTGTCGTCGCAGGCTTATGCCTGCGTGAACCTGAGCGACGATGCGAGGAGCCAGGCGCTGGATGGGACGAGTGCACGCCGCGAGGCTCGCAGGCTGATGGAATACGCCGGCGCGCGCCTTGGCCCCCGCCCGGATCTGACGAGCGCCATCGTCGCATTTACGCCGCGTAATCCCGACCGTCCCGTCACGGACCACCCGTTCAAGAGGGAATTCCTTCTTGGGCCCGTCGGGGCGGAAGAGGCGAAACAGTACCTGTGTAACCGGTCCGCGGCGCCTGCTGCATCCGGCACTGGCCCTGCGTACTACGCCGTCGTCTTCACGTTTCGGGCAGACGGTGGCGGCACGCTCGGGTTGCTCTGGACTCGAGAAGGCGGGCGCTGGAAGATCGTCTCGTATCAGCCGCTCGTGCCGTAGTCGACCGGTTCGAAAAAGGCGGGTTGTAGCGGCTCTGTGCCCGGCGCGCCACTACATAGGGCTGCCGCAACAACATTAACGACGACACGAGCATTCATGGGTTCGCCGCGATTCGTCGGCGCTTGTCACTTGAGGCCGACAAACTCGGCTGGCGGCCGTCGATGCCTCGTCGCCGCCTCGTACGCCGCGGCGATCCGAACGAGCAGCCCCTCCTGGAACGGCCGCGCGAGAAAATCGACGCCCACCGGCAACTGCGCCGCGATCGGCCCGACGAGCTTCGTGCCCGAACCATCGCGTTCGCGGTCCCAGACCTCGGTGGTGAAACCGGCCGGCACCGTGATCGCCGGGAAGCCCTGCTGGCCAATGACCGACCAGCCGATCGGCGGCCGGCCGTTGGCCGCCGGCTCGCGCGGTGAGGTGAGCTTACGCGGCGGCACGGTGGACGTCGGCGAGACCAGCGCATCGAGCCGCTGCTCTTCCATGCACTGCAGCAGCACGGTCTGCAGCGCGAAGCGCGTCTGCAGCCGCGTCGAGGTGTCGAGCTCCTGGGCCCGCTCGGCGGCCTCGCGCGCCTGCTTGCGATCCGGAAAGTTCGGATCGTTGTAGAAACGCGCCTTCGCGATCAGATCCGCGTTGCTCCTGATGTTCGCGTCCCCGCGTTCGAGCAGGTATCGGTTGATCGTGTACTTCCCTTCTCCCTGCGTCCCGAATGTGTTCAGGCTTCGGAGGGAAAATCCCGGCGGAACGTGCGCTGGATTGAGTTTCATGTCCAGCAGGGTACCGATCTGATCGCCGGCCGGCCGGCCGTTTGCGTCGACCGGAAACGACTGCCGGAACTGGGCGGCAAACGACGAATTCAACAGTTCGGGGCCGTACTTCACGAGACAGTCCTGGAACAGCGCGCCTTCCGGTCCCGGGTCCACAATCGTGGCGCCAAGCGTATGAAGTTGATCGACGGCCCGTTCGGCGAGGGCGATGCTCTGCTCGTCCGCCTTCGAAAACAGCGCCTTGTTCATGTACTCGCGGATGACACCGACGCGCAGACCGTCGAGGCGCCCGGCCCGCGCGACCGCCGCATACCCGCCGGCAGGTTTCCGGCCGACGCTGAACACCGTCAGCTCGTCCTTCGGATCGTAGCCGGCGATCACATCGAGAATTTTCGCTGCGTCCGTGACCGTTCGGCAGATCGGACCCGTCCGCATGTTGAGCCCGGAACCCATCATGCCGTCGTGGCTCACCAGCTCCACGGTCGGCGCAATGCCCACAAGGTTGTTGACCGAGGCGGGCCAGCGGATCGACACGACGGTCTCTTCGCCGATCGCACAGGTCACCAGGTTTGCGGCGACGGAAGATGCCGAGCCGGCGCTCGACATGCCCGGCTCGCGTTCGGTGTCGTAAGGATTGCAGAAGGTGCCGCCGAACGAGCTCCGGGCGCCGTCGACCGCGTACTCGGCGAGGTTGGCCTTGGCCAGGATGATCGCTCCGGCATCACGCAGCCGCTTCACGAACGTCGCATCGTCGGGCGGGCGATCGTTTGCGTAGTCCACGTCGCCTCCCGATGTCGTGCGCATGTCGAACGTGTCGTACTGATCCTTGATGGCAAGCACCACGCCGTGCAGAGGACCGACGAGCCGGCCGGTGCGGGCGAATTGTGCATCCTGCGCGGCCGCAACCTCGAGCGCGTCAGGCATTCCGGCAGACGCGTCCGTCTTGTCGGTGAGGCTGCGGGCTTTTCGCGCGTCGAAACCCCATTTCGTGCGTGCCGCCGGACGAAGGTTGAGAGTCGAGAGCGCGTTGATCTGACGCGCGTGCGCAATCGTGGTGATCGGACCGAGTATCCCCTGAGGCTCATTGACACACGTACCGTTGTAGGCCTTGATCCGCCGGAGATACATCTCGACGAGGCCCACGGTGGTCACCTGTTTCTGGCGTACCGCACGCTGGATGTCGGCAATCGTGGCCTCTTCGACGCCGAACGCCGCGCGCGGCGCCTGCGCGAGCGCTCTGCCACTGGTGGCCGTCATCGCGAGCAGCCATATTCCCGTCAGCATCGCCTGTCGCGACGTCACACGATCCCTCATCATGCCCCTCATATCACTTCGTCAGCGTCACGAGTCGTCCCGAGCCGCGCAGGTAGTCGAGCAGAAACGCCGTCGGAAATGGGGGCTTGAGCCTGTCCAGCGTCACAAGACCGCCGCCCTGGTGCCAATGAGCGGCGCTGTCTGGCATGTCCGACAACGCCGCGTGAAAGGCCTCGTTCGACATCGGTGCGACATACGCTTTCACGTTGGCGGCCAACAATCTGCCGATGCCTTCCAGCAGGTTTCCCGGGAGATCCTGGTAGAACGATTCATCCAGCGTCTTGACGACGGTCGCGACCGTCAGGATGAACCGCAAGGGTTCGAGGGAGTGCCGCCGCAGGTAGCGGCTCAGCAAGTATGTCTCGGTGAAATCGGTGACGACCACGACTCCCCGCGGCGCGAGCTCCTCGACGCAGGTCAGCATCTCCGCGATGCTCGGATCCTCGTCGCGAGTCGCATGGCGTGTGGTCAGCTCCAGGACGGCCGCCGGGGGACGCGCTGAGGTGATGGCGTCGGCCTGCAACTGCTGCCGTGCGGCATCGAACAGCGCCGGCTCGAAATATTCGGGAACACTGAAGCTTCCGCGCATCACCAGCAGCGGACGCTTTCGGAGCAGGCTCGAGGGCTCCACCACGTCCGGCTGTCCGTCGAAGACAATGGCATGCGCCATCCGGCGGCGCAGCAGGTCGAGGCACCAGACGCGATCGTCCGTACTGGCGAACCACGGACCGCTGAGCTCGATGACATCGATTTCGAGCCGCTCGATCGAGAGGCCGTCGAACAGGCCCGTCAGAAATGCGTCACCGTCCGCGCTCTGATAAAACGCTGCGTAGACCAGGTTGACGCCGAGGACGCCGACCGCCTCCTGCTGCAGCTGCGCCGTCGAGTCGCCGAGGTTGATGTGCACGAGCACCTGGCTGGGTTCCGCGCCAGTCTGCGCCTGGAACCGGATGCCGATCCAACCATGCTGATCGTTGGTGCCCTGATAATTGCGGGCCGCCACCGTATCTGCGAGCACGAAGAAGCGGGTCGTATCCCCACGCACCGGGCGCAGCCGGTCCAGGACCAGCGCATACTCGTGGTCGAGCATCGCGACCAGTCGCTCTCTCGAGACGTAGCGGGTGCCCGCACCGTAGACTTCGTCGCTGACCGTCTTGTCGTAGGCGGAAATCGTCTTGGCGACCGTGCCGGAGGCCGCGCCGACGCCCAGGAACCAGCGCGCGATTTCCTGGCCCGCGCCGATTTCGGCAAACGTGCCGATCACGGAGGCGTCGAGGTTCAGCGACAGCGCCTTGCCGTGCGCGTCCCGAGGATTCGATCTGGAGGGCGTCATCCTGTGTCAGCCGTGAGTCCGCGTCAGTACGTGTTCAAGCGAAACGGCAGGTATAGCACACTGCCCCGGTGCCGAACCGTGCAGAAAGGCTGAGCCAGTGTCCTGTCGCAGCCGGAGGACGGCCCGGGCGCCGAAGCAAAAACGGGCGCAAATTCGCGTAAAATAGTTGGCATTCCACTCGCAGTAAGGGCGGATGGAGGCCTCATGAAACGTTTGCTGCTCCGAGTCGCCGGCCTGATGGTTGTGTTCGGCGCGCTGAGCGTCGCGCAGGCGCAGGCGCAATCGCATTTCTCCGTCCACGTCGGTGTCGGCGTACCGGTCGGGCCGGTGGTCGTGGCTCCGCGCGTGGCAGTCGGCGCCGCGTATCCTTATCCGTCATATCCCGCGTACTACGGCCCTGCTCCGTATCCCGGCTACGCATGGCAGCCGGGCTATTACGTCGGTTATCAGTGGTATCCCGGCGCCTGGCTTCCGTACGGGTATGGTTACGGTCGTGGGTATGGTTACGGTTACGCCACGTCGCGCTACGGCTACGGTTACGGCCATAGCCACGGCGGGTATGGCTACGGTCACTCCCACGGCCACGGCGGCGGACACGGGCACCATTGAGCGCGCGGACTCGCGCGGCCAACCGCAGCTTGATCGTGAGCGCCGTTTCGATCACCCGCCCTCTGGAGTTTGATCGAGACAGCGCTTTGCTTTTGGCGTTAGTGCGCGCTTCAGGCCTGCGGGGATGAAGGTCCGCACTACACAACAAGACTAGAAAGATACGTAATGGTTCGAAAGGTTCTTGCGGCAGCCATTCTCGCCGGCGCACCCGCGCTGGTGCTCGCGCAATCCGCGTCAGCGCCGCTTATCGTCACGGCGACCGTCGTCTCGACGTGCAGAGTGGATGTGCCGCGATCGGCGGAGGCCTCCAGTTTCGCGGCCTTGCCGGTGGCGGTGACCTGCGCGAAACGCGGCACCACCCCGCGCGTGCAGCGTCCCGTTGCGCGTCGTCGCAGCGAAGTTCGCGACGCGGTCCTGATCATCGATTTCTAGCCCGTCAAAAATTGATCGTGACCTGAAGGATGTCGGAGTACTCCCCGGGCTCCACGTCCTGGAGGCCGAAGATTCGCCCATATGCCGGCACCGTGGTGCGTGTATCACTGGGCGGCAGGAGATCGAAGTAGTAATTCGTGCCGCGCGAGCCGTCTCCCCACACCGTCCGGTAGTTCGCATCGAGGTACAGGTTGTAGGACAGTTGCTGGGCACCTGATCTCATTCGGCGATCTTCGAACGAGCCCGATCCACCCGGCGATA
>Ga0136846_1229100_pt1 | contig 22847 bp, 21 predicted proteins | sample HopSoiMetagenom2_FD_96841 | JGI IMG/M metagenome (GOLD analysis project Ga0136846, IMG submission 96841) | Grasslands soil microbial communities from Hopland, California, USA - 2 Assembly 2016 (version 4) | ecosystem: Environmental > Terrestrial > Soil > Grasslands | place: USA: Hopland... | reverse complement strand
TCGCAAGATTCATCAAGCCCGGCGCAAGGCAAATCAAGACGTGGCGGCGGCACTGTTCAAAGATAGAACCCTCTGGCCCGCCGGGCCGGTCCCTTCATCCGAAAGAACCCTTGCCATGGAAATTGAACTCAAAACCCTTCCCCCCATGCGTCTGGCCTATATGCGCAACACCGGGCCGTACGGCGACCAGGTGGCGCAGCTGTGGCAGCGCTTTGTTGCCTGGTGCGGCCAGCACGGCTACATGAACCCGCGCCCCAAGATGTACGGCATCAGCCAGGACAACCCCGAGATCACCCCGGCCGACAAGTGCCGTTACGACGCCTGTATCGAGGTGGACGAGGCCTTCAAGCCGCAAGGCGAGACAGGCGTGCAAAACTTTGGCGGCGGGCGCTATGCCTGCGGCCGCTTCACCGGCAAGCCGGGCAACGAGGTGCACGAAGCCTGGACGCACATGTTTGCCGAGTGGCTGCCGCAAAGCGGCTACCAGCCGGACAACAAACCGGCGCTGGAACTGTATGAAGAAGACTTTGTGATGGACCCGAAAACGGGAACCTTCAGCTGCTGGCTGTGCGTGCCGGTCAAGACGCTCTAGGACCTGCGCCGCGGAGGCCCCGCTTCAATCGAGGCGAATGCCGGCGCGTGCCACCGTCGCGCGGTAGCGCGTGATCTCGGTATCCATCAAGTCACGCAGCGCCTGCGGCCCCAGGAAGGCCGGCTCCAGGGACTGCAACTGCAGCTTCTTGCCTACCGCGGGCTCGGCAACGATGGCCGCCAGCGCTTGCAGCAGATGGTCACGCACGGCAGGTGAAATGCCCGCCGGCGCGGCGATCGCGTACCAGCCGTCCAGCAACGCGGGCGACAACTGCAACTCGCCGTAAGCGGGCACAGTGGGAATCTGGGCGAAGCGCTTCTCGCTGACGACCGCGAGGGCGCGCAACTTGCCGGACTGCACAAGCGGATTCACCGCCGCCAGGGTGTCTATGCCCAGGCTCACGTCCGCGCGCACCACACCGATGTCGGCCTCGGCACTGCCTTTATACGGAATGGCGGAGAACTTCACGCCGGTGGCATTGGCCAGCATCTCACCGGCCAGGTGCGGCGCCGAGCCGGCGCCGAAGGTGGCATAGGTCACGGTGCCCGGCTCGGCCCTGGCTTTGGCCAGCAGGTCCTTGAGGGTTTTGTAGGGCCCGGTGGCCGAGGTCACCAGCACCAGCGGCGTACGCGCGACCATGGCGATGGGCGACAGCTGCTTGAAGGGGTCGTAGCCCAGCTTGCTGCGCACCGCAGGGTTGACGGTGTAGCTGCTGGAGCCTGAAAACAGCAGCGTGTAGCCGTCAGGCTCGGCCGCGATCACCATGCCCACGCCAATGGCCGTGGCGGCGCCGGGCTTGTTGTCGATGATCACCGGCTGGCCCAGGCGGGCACTGAGCCGCTCGCCGATGATGCGGGCCGCCACGTCGGTGCCGCCGCCCGGCGGGAAAGGAACCACCATCCGTATCGGCTTGGCGGGCCAGGTCTGCGCCTGCGCCAGGCCCGGCAGCGCGAGGGCCGAACAGGCAGCGCCAACCAGGAGCGCCGAGTGAAGCAGGGACCGGCGTGAAGTGAAAGGCATGGGCATCTCCAGTGAGGTGGCAGCTACAACAAAAAAACTCAGGCGGCGTCCGGCGCGGCATGCCAGGGCAACCCGCCGGGCTCGCCCAGGTCCCAGTAAAGGCCTGCCATGATGCGCAGGCCCTCGCGCGCCACCGGCGCCAGCAGGTGTTCGTCGGGCGCATGCTGCGCGCAGGCGGGGTAGGAGTGCGGCACCCACAGCGTGGGCAGGCCCAGCAGGTCCGCGAACACGTCGTTGGGCAGGGAGCCGGCCAGGTTGGGCAAGGTGACGGCCGGTTTGCCGCTGCTCAGCGCGATGGAGCGCTGCGCCCAGCCCACCCAGGGGTGGTCCAGGTCCAGCCGCGTGGCCGCGCCGGTGAGTGTGATCGCCACCTCGACCCGGTTGAAGCCGCAACGGTCCAGGTGTTTACGCAGGATATCGGCGAGGTCCTGGTAAGGCGTGCCGACCACAAAGCGCAATTGGCAATGGGCCACGGCCTCGGCGGGAATCGCGTTGACGGGACGCTGCGGCGAGCCGGCGCCCAGTGCCAGCACTTCAATCGTGTTCCAGCCCATGAGGCGTTCGGCCGCGCTGAGGCCGGGTTCGCCCCAGCCGGCGTCGGGCACCGGGTCGTCCACATCGCCGCCTATGGCGACATTGGCCAGCGCATGCCGCACAGAAGCGGGCAGCTCCCCCGGCCTGAGGGCCTCGACCAGGATGCGGCCTTGCGCGTCAACCAGCGAAGCCACGGCGCTGGCCAGCACGGTGGCCGGATTGAGCAAGGCGCCGCCCCAGTTGCCAGAGTGGTAGGCCTTGTCGCGTGCGCGCAGGCGCAGGCTGAAATTGACCGCGCCGCGCGAGCCCAGAAAGAGCGTGGGCTTGTCGGCATGCACGCGCGGGCCGTCGCAGGCGATCAGGAGGTCGGCCTTGAGTTGCTCGCGCTGGCTTTCGCAGAAGGCGTGCAAGCCGGGTGAGGCGGCCTCCTCGCCCATCTCGAGCAGCAGCGTGGCGTTGTAGCCGAGGCGGCCGCCGCGCGCCTTGACCACACTGGCCAGCGCGCCGAGGTTGACGGTGTGTTGGCCCTTGTTGTCAGCGGTGCCGCGGCCGTACCAGCGATCGCCTTCGCGCACCAGGGCCCAAGGCTGCAAGCCTTCGCGCCAGCGCCCTTCCTGGCCGCTGACCACGTCGCCGTGGCCGTAGGTCAGCACGGTGGGCAGCGCCGCATCTTCGACGCGGCGCGCGACCAGGAAAGGCCCGGCGCCCTCGACAGGATTGGGCAGGACGCTGCAGGAAAAGCCGAGCGCGCGCAGTGAGTCCGTCATCTCGCCGTGCAGGTAGCCGGCCAGCGCGGGATTGGGCCGGCCGGTGTCACTTTCGGTTTGCAGCGCAACGCGCCTTTGCAGGACGTCGAAAAAATGGCCGTCATCAAACCAGGCCGCGGCGGCATCAAGACAGTCGGATCTCAGCATGTTTCACCGTTTTTTTTAGAGGGGCCGCGCGATGTGAGAGCCCGGCATGAAGCCAAATGTAGGAAGAATCAGGCTTTACTACAATGAGAGATATCGCAACAAGCCATTGCCTTTTTGGCAAACAACGGTTTTAAGCCCGGATCACCTTCGCATGAAGACCTCTTTTTTCAGCACGCAGATCCGCTACTTCCTCGAAGTGGCCCGCACCGGTTCGGTCAGCCAGGCCGCGGTGCAGCTGCATGTGGCGGCGTCGGCTGTGAGCCGCCAGGTCGGCAAGCTGGAAGACCAGCTGGGCTGCGCGCTGTTCGAGCGCAAGGCGCGCGGCATGGTGCCCACGGATGCGGGCGAGCGCCTCATGGCCCATGTGCGCGCGGGCAGCGACGATGCCGAACGCGTGATGGAGCAGGTGCGCGGCCTGGCCGGCCACAGCGCGCGGCGGGTGCGCGTGGCCTGCACCGAGGGGTTCGCGACAGGCTTCATGCCCGAGGTCATGACGGCCTTTCGCCGCAGCCACCCCGAGGTGCTGATCGAGTTGAGCGTGGGTTCTCCGGAAGCGGTCAGCCGCCTGCTGCTGCAGGGCGAAACCGACGTGGCGCTCAAATACACTGTGGCGCCCGAAAAAGGCATGACGGTAAGGCACGTGGCCACCGCCCCGATATACGCGCTGATGCTGCCCACGCATCCGCTGGCGCGGGCCCGCACGGTAACGGCGGCCGGCGTCGTGAAGTATCCGCTGGGCATCAGCGCCAGGGGCATGACAGGCCGCCAGCTTTTCGACATGGTGGCCAGCATCCAGGGCTTGCAGTACCAGGCTTCGGTGGTCAGCAATTTTTCCTCGGCGCTGCTGCCCAGCGTGCGCGGCGAGGACATCGTGCTGTCGGGCTACCTGACGGCCGCGCACCTCATACGCCGGGGCCAGCTGGTCGCCGTGCCGTTTGCCGAGCCGCAGTTGCACCAGCGTGTGCTGCAGGTGCTGTCGCTCGAGGGGCAGACACCGGCGCCGCTGGTGCAGGCCTTCACCACACAGTTGATCGCCGCCATACGCCAGTCGGGTGACGGCATGGCGCCGGCCCGCAAACGCGCCGCCAAAAAGAGCGGCTGACACCCTGCCCTTTAAAACCGGCTCTTAGAACCTGTTCATGGTCTAAACGAGGCCGCGTTGGGGTGCAATCGGGATCAGTGGGCTGACCGGGCACGCTGCATGGGCTAATGCCCATGCAAGGGCTCGGGTGGCTCAATCGCCCGACCGCACAGCCGGTCGGCTGTGCGTCGTGCAGCTGCCCCAATGGGGATGCAAACGCGACCGCGTTTGCGTCACCCCGACCCGGAGGGCAAGCGGCCCCGTTTAGACCATGAACAGGTTCTTACAGCCCCGGCAGGGGTAGCAGCTTGCCCTCGGCCGATGAAGGCCGCGCAATGCACAGCACGCGCGATAGCGTGGGCGCGATGTCCACCACCTCCACCCGCGCATCGACACGCCCAGGTTTTACCCATGCGGGGCCGTACATGAGGATGGGCACCTGCGTGTCATACGGGTGCGGCGAGCCGTGCGTGGCGACCGTGTTGCCGAACATCCACCCGGGCTTGAGCGAGTACTGCACGTCGCCCGACACATCGGCATGCCAGGACTTTTGCATTTGCTCAAAGTACGGCGCGCCGGCGCGGCTGCCGCTGGCCAGCTCGCGGCGCGTGTAGGCCGCGGCAAAGCCGGGCTCGGCCATCAGCAGCGTGCGGGTTTCTTCGGCCAGTGCATTGGCGTCCACCTGCTTCTGCGCGACAAGCTGTTTGTTGAACAGGACGCTGGAACCGGAATAACCGGCGGCCCAATTGCCTTCGCCAAAGCGCTTTTCAAGGCCTGCGTTCACGCGCGCCAGCACCTGGCTGCTGTTGACGCGGCCGGCCTCGCGGCCCTGGCTGGCGTTGTATTCGGGTGCGGGCATGAAGCCATGGTCGGCGGTGAGCACGGCGATGTAGCTGTCTTTGCCGATGCGGGCGTCCAGGTCCTGGAAGAAGGCCTGCAGCAGGCGGTCGAGCTGCAGCAGGTGGTCGTGCGAGAGGCGCGACTCGGCGCTGAAGGCGTGGTTCACGTAGTCGTGGCCCGAGAGGCTGACCGAGAGAATGTCGGGCGTGTCCCCCTGCCCGAGCTTCTCGCCGGCGATGGATGCGCGGGCAAAGTCAAGCGACATGGCATCGACATAGGGGCCGCGCAGCAATGAGGTGTAGAAACGCGGACCCGGCGCGGCGTCATCCGGTGCGCCATACAGGGCGGGCAAACCGCCGCCTGCGGGGCCGTACCATTTTTGCTGGTCGGGCACCGAACGCGCATAGGCCGCCTCGGGCAGCAGGGCCTTCCATTCAGCCTTGAAGTAGCGGTCGGCAGGCTTGCCGGCATTGAAGTTGTTCACCCACGCCGGGTGCGCCGCCATGTAGTGCGTGCTGGACGCGAACTGCCCGGTCGCGCCCATGTACATATAGGCGATGCCGGTTTTTCCGGCGGGCAAGATGGCGCCGCGGTCTTTGCCGGATATGCCGATGACTTTGGAGCGGCCGTCTGCGCGCCGCAGCACGTCGCCCACGGTTTCAGCCTTGAGGTTTTTCGGGCTGGTGCCGTCAAGCGCATTGGTGGCGTGGCCGATGTAGGTGGCCGAAGTGTCGCCGGTGCAGTACACCGGCTCGGCTGTGATCGGGTCGCGCCAGTCATTGCCGATGATGCCGGTGCGGTGCGGATAGGCGCCCGTGAGCATGGTGGCGTGGCCTGCGGCCGTGACGGTAAAGGCATGGCCGTAGTGGGCGTTGGCAAACCAGGCGCCGCGATCCAGAAAACGCGCGAAGCCGTCGGGTGCAAGCTGGTCGCGGTAGTCCAGCACCTGGCGTTGCGGCAAACCGTCGACGACGAGAAACACCACCAGTTTGGGGCGCGGCGCGCTGCCTGATGCATTGGCCGATGTACCCGGCGCGGCGGCGCAGTTGGCCAGCAATACTGCGGCCAAAGCCGACATCATCAATCGTAAAAAAGTGTGCGTTTTCATGGTGCTGATGCTAGTGGCATTCCGGTGGGTGCGGAACCCGTAAACACCCGCGTAAAGCGCGCCGTGATTGAACTTTTGTTTGCGCGCATCGCGCACAACTGCCTCGCAATGGCCTCGCAACGGCCTCGCATCGGCGTTTGCGAAGTTGCAAAGAAATGTTGCGGGCTTTGCCCAGATGCATTTCTGCCACTATTCAAGCGCACCTTTTATGTGCGGGGATTGACGGGGATTTTGCTTATGGGGCAGGATGGCCCTCATGGTGAACAGTGTTGCGCCCTATGTTGCGCCCCCCGGGCATGTCGAAGTCGAGCGTGTGGTGACGGCCAGCATCTGCCACGTGAGGGAAGGCATCTTCTCGCAGATGGAAAACATCCGCACGGCTTCGCTGCGGAACAACGCGGTACACGACGTCCGCGCCGTGTTGCTGCACCAGAGCGGCTGGTTTTTGCACTGGATGGAAGGCCCCGCGCCGTCGGTGCATAGCCTGCTGCAAATTCTGGCGCAAGACCCGCGCCACCATTCACCACACACATTGCACACCAGCCGGGGCCAGCGCATCCTGCCCACACCGTGGTCCATGATGATGTCGCAGGCCACAGAGTCGGCCGTGCATTTCGGCCGGCGCGTCATGGCGCTGCGCGAGCAGTTTGAAAAAGGCATCCAGTACGCGCCCTCTTCCGTGCTGCGGCGCCTGTCTGCGCCCATGCAGTTGCCTCAGGCGCAAGGCCTGCCTGACCCGGAAGCGTTTCACCGCGTCGGCATTTGCGCCGCTGGCGGCAACGAGGCCTTCGCGATGGTCGGCTGGCTGGCTGCGCAACTGGGCGGCACCGTGGCCAAACGGCGCTTTGCCGGCGAGCAGGACATGGACGGCAGCAGCGAGTATGTCGAGTTCATGGAGGGCCAGCACCCCTGCCGAATGATTGCCGTGGCGCGCAACGGCCTGGCCCACGGCCTGCGCCGGGCTTTTCTGCCCGACTGGCCGCATTTTGTGATGCTGTTTTGCGGCACGCCCAAATTTGACGATGCGCTCATGGCCCGCATGGTCGCAGCCTGCGAAGGCTTGCCCGTCACGCCCACCCTGCTGGGCATCGCACCGGACGCCGGCACCCACCAACGCATGCAGGGCATGGCCGTGGAGGCGCACCTGGCCTATGTGGCGGCCAGCACCGCCAGGCCCGACGACTGCACGGCCATCTGGATGGCTGTGCATGAGCAGCTCCAACGGGCCGGCGAGCCACCCAGCTCGGTGTGGGACGTGCCGCGCATGGTGGCCTGAGGCGCACCCGCGCGTGACGGCAAGCTTGCGCAAATACCTAATTGCTATTAATTCGGTAGCTACATCCCTATGCAGCTATTGGGCTGGAGCCCGATTTTCCTAAAATTTCAAAGGAAAACCTGCTGCAGGCATATGACAGGGGCCGCGAGCACCAGGCATGCGCCGATACACTGCGGGGCATGAAAAAAGAAGACATCGCCCCATTCTTCGCCACGCTGAAAGCCGCCAACCCCATGCCGGTGACTGAACTCGAATACACCAGCGTGTTCGAGTTGCTGGCTTCTGTGCTGCTCAGCGCGCAGGCCACAGATGTAGGCGTGAACAAGGCCACGCGCAAGCTCTACCCCGTGGCCAACACGCCGCAGGCGATTCTTGATCTGGGGCTGGAAGGCCTGGAGTCGTATATCCGCACCATCGGCCTGTACCGCACCAAGGCCAAAAACCTGTTGGCCACCTGCGAAATACTGTTAAAGCAACATGGCGGCCAGGTACCGCGCACACGCGAGGCGCTGGAGGCCCTGCCCGGCGTGGGTCGCAAGACGGCCAATGTGGTGTTGAACTCGGCGTTTGGCGAAGCGGTGATGGCGGTCGACACGCACATCTTTCGCGTCAGCAACCGCACGGGCCTGGCGCCCGGCAAAAACCCGCTGGAGGTCGAATTGAAACTGCTCAAGCGGGTGCCGGCCGAATACCTGGTGGACGCACACCACTGGCTCATCCTGCATGGGCGCTACGTGTGCATTGCACGCAAGCCCCTGTGCTGGCAATGCGCGGTGGCGCCCTGGTGCGACTTTGAGCCCAAGACGCCGCCGCCGGCGGCGTAACAGCGGGCTAACCGGGAACGCGCTTTTAGCGGCGAAAATGCATCGTCTTATCGCAGTAGCCTTGAAAGGAATCATGAATGTTGTGGAAGCTGATAAAAGACCTGACCGTCAGGCCCAAACAGTTGGAGCTCAAAGCCAGCCCGCAAACTGCTCATGTACCTGTGGCTGGCACAAAGCTGAAATTGCATATCGGGGGGAAACAGCCAAAGGAAGGCTGGAAAATATTAAATGCGTTGGACGGTGAAGGCGTGGATTTTGTGGGCAATGTCCGCAACCTGAGCGAATTCCCGGACGACTGCTGCGAAACCATATACGCGTCGCATGTCATGGAACACGTCGGGCAAACGGATTTTCTTGAGACGCTGAAAGGAATTCACCGAATACTTTGCAAAGGCGGTGATTTCTATTTTTCCGTGCCGGATCTTGAAGTCCTCTGCAGGCTGTTCCTTGACCCCAACCTGGATATCGAGCAGCGTTACCATGTCATGAGGATGATGTTTGGCGGACAGACCGATGAGTACGACTTTCACTATATCGGCCTGAGCCATGAGTTCATGCTTGATTTCTTTCGCACAGCGGGATTTGGCGACGTCAGGAAAGTCGATTCCTTTGGGCTATTCAACGACACAAGCGACTACAGACCGTACGGCACCCCGATCAGCCTGAACCTGGTGGCCCGCAAAATTTCGTAAGGCAAATGTCATCCCGGCACTAATGCAATTTTCGCAGCGGCGTTCTTGCCTCCACCGGATTTCTTTTCCAACAACAAGATCGACGCCTGCGCTTCGCAGTGCGTCGACTTTCGTGTGAGCTTCCTGGTTTTTGTGCGCGGCGGTTAGCGCGCGAAGGTGCCGTCAGCGCGAATCATCGTCAGATTGACGAAGCGCGAACCCAGGTTGCTCTGCTTGTTGTAGGTGACGGCGAAGCCGCCCAGGTCTTCACTGGTGAAGCTTTCGAGCGTGCTGATCAGCTTGGCGCGCGTGATGGGCGCAGGCGTCTTTTGCAGGGCGCGCACCACCAGCTTGGCGTTCAGGAAACCTTCCATGCTATTGTAGCTGAATTTCTTGTCGGCGGTTCCCAGAATCACGGCCTGGTACTCCTTCACGATGGCGTTGCCCAGTTCGGTGAACGGATAAGGCACCACTTGCGAGGCGATGGTGCCGGCGGCCGCCTCTTTCAGCTCGGCATGCAGGCCCGACGACACGCTCAGCACCATGAACTGCGCGCTGGCGCCCTTGGCCTTGTATGCCTTGATGAAAGCGGCATTGGGCTTGGCCTGGGCGATCAGCAGCACAGCTTGCGGCTGTGCGGCGGAGATCACGTCGACCGCCTTGGCCACATCGACGGTACCGCGCGGCACGGGCGCCACGGCAGCAGGCTTGGCGCCGCGCTTTTGCATGGCGGCGGTCATGGCGTCCAGGCCTTCTTTGCCGAAGGCGTCGTCCTGGTAAGCGACGGCGATCTTGTTGATGCCGATGGTCCAGGCGTGGTTGACGGCCGCTTCGATCTCGTCGGTGGTGCTGGCGCGCACATGGAACAGGTTGGGCACATACGGATCGCGCAGCGACTTGGCGCCGCTGGTGTTGCCGATCTGGGCGATGCCCGCGGCCTGCACGATGGGAACGATCTTCAGCATGTTGGCCGTGCCGCGAAAGCCGACCAGGGCCACCGCATTCTGGTCGATCAAGGCCTTGGTGTTCTCGGCAGTCTTGTCGGGGTTAAAGCCGTCGTCCAGGCTGACGAGCTTGATCTTCTCGCCGCGGACGCCGCCCTTTTTGTTGATGTCGTCAAAGTAGGCATTCATGCCGCGCACGTAGTCGGTGGTGAGTGCGGCGCTGGTGCCCGACAAGTCGCCCGAGTGGCCCAGCACGATATCGGCAGAAGCAGATGAGGCGGCAAGGCCCAGAAACAGCGCGGCCAGCAAATTGCCGGCCTTTGGAAAATAAACAGCTTTCATGAAACGAATCCCTACCTTTATTAGTAAAAAAGTTAACCAATTCAAACGAAAAACACAATGCGAACTCCAAAGCAAGTTCAATGCACGGAAAAAACCAGCGATTAAACCAATCGAAGCAATATGACAACTTACAAGGAAGAAGCTCCTGCAAAAAAAGAAAAACGAAGACCGCAAAACTTCTCATGAAAAAAGCCGGCACTAGCCGGCTTTTGCTTCCGGTGCGCTGTGGTGTCAGGCATCAACCCTGACCTGGGCCTGCTGGGCCACCTGCGCCCACTTCTTCTGCTCAGCCTTGATGAAGGTGGCGAATTTCTCGATGCTGCCGCCGCCGTCTTCGGCGCCGTACAAGTCCATCTTTTCCTGCACGTCGGGCATGGCCAGCACTTTGTTGACGTCTTCGTTCATGCGCTGCACCATCGCATGCGGCATTTTGGACGGGCCCATGAGGCCGTACCACACGGTGGCTTCAAAGCCGGGGAAGCCGGACTCGGCCATGGTAGGCACGTTGGGGTGACCCTTGGCGCGCTTGAGGCGCGTCTGCGCCAGCGCAATCGCCTTGCCGCTTTTGACATGCGGCGTCGCCGAGGTCATGGTTTCAAAGCAGTAGTTGACCTGCCCGCCGATCAAATCGACCAGCGCCGGGCCGGAGCCGCGGTACGGAATGTGCAGCGCAAAAATCTTGGCCTGCAGCTTGAACATCTCCAGCGCAAAGTGCTGGGCCGAGCCGCCGCCCGCCGACGCAAAGCTGATCTGCCCCGGCTTGGACTTGCACAGCGCCACCAGGTCTTTCACGGTTTTGGCCGGCTGATCTGCGTTGCAGATGAGCATGTTGGGCGTGACGCCGACCATGCTGATAGGCACGTAGTCGCGCTCGGGGTTGTAGCCCAGCTTCAGGCCCATCGCCGGCGCCAGCGCATGGCTGTTGATATGCGCCATCAGCAGCGTGTTGCCGTCGCCGGGTTGCTTGGCCACATAGTCAGCCGCGATCACGCCGGCAGCGCCGCCCTTGTTCTCGATGATCACCGAGATGTTCCACATGGTGGAGAGCTTTTGCCCGACCACGCGCGCCAGCGCGTCAGTACCACCGCCCGGCGGGAAGCCCACCACAATGCGCACCGGCCCATTGGGCAGGGTTTGCGCCCTGAGCATGGGCGATGCCACCATGGCTGCCGTGGCCGCGGTTGCGCTGATAAACGTTCTGCGTTGCATGGTTTCCCTCCTGATGGGTAATTTAAATAAGCTCGGTGACAGTTTGACGTTGGGGTTGACGTTGGGGTTGAAGCTAACGGTTTTTTCGGCTTTCCGGTTTTCGTCTTTTTTTGGACCCTGGAGCTTTGGGGCTTTGAGCTCAGGCCGCCTTGCGCTGCGGCACCACCGCCGCATGGCTGGAAAAATGGTCCATCGCGGCCTGCACACCCGAGCCTGCGAGCTTGACGCCAGCAATTTTCAGGCCCATCTCACAGCCAGCGAGCGCAGCCATCAGCGTGAGGTCGTTGCAGTCGCCCAGGTGGCCGATGCGGAACATCTTGCCCTTGACCTTGCCCAGGCCGGTGCCCAGCGAGCAGTCAAAGCGTTCGTAAATAATTTTTCGCACCGCATCGGCGTCAATGCCTTCGGGCGTCATCACACCGGTGAGCACCGGCGAATACACAGCCGGGTCGGCGCACTGGATCTGCAGGCCCCAGGCCTTGACGGCGGCGCGCACACCCACGGCCCAGCGCTGGTGGCGGGCAAACACGGTTTCCAGGCCGTGTTCAAGCAGCATGTCGCAGGCTTCGCTCAGCGCGTACAGCAAGTTGGTGTTGGGGGTCGACGGCCAGTAGCCGGTCTTGTTCATCTCGATGATTTCGTCCCAGGCCCAGAAGGCTTTGGGCAGCGTGGCTTTTTTGCTGGCCTCGATGGCTTTGGCCGAGACGGCGTTAAAGCTGATGCCGGGCGGCAGCATCAAACCTTTTTGCGAGCCGCTGATGCTGACGTCGACACCCCACTCGTCGTGGCGGTAGTCGGCGGAAGCCAGGCCAGAGATGGTGTCGACCAGCAGCAGTGCGGGGTGTTTGGCCGCATCCATCGCCTTGCGCACGGCGGCGATATTGCTGGTAACGCCGGTGGAGGTTTCGTTGTGCACCACGCAGACCGCCTTGATGCTGTGCTGGGTGTCGGCCTTCAGGCGCTCTTCAATCAGGTGGGCCTGCACGCCGTGGCGCCAGATGTCGGCGCCGGGATAGCCGATGACTTCGGTCTTCAGGCCCAGGCGCGCGGCGAGCTTTTGCCACAGCGCGGCGAAGTGGCCGGTTTCATACATCAGTACGTGGTCGCCGGGGTTCAGTGTGTTGCACAGTGCGGCTTCCCACGCACCCGTGCCGGAGGCCGGGTAAATGATGACGGGCTGTTTGGTCTGGAAGATTTTCTTGATGTCGGCCAGGACCTTCAGGCCCAGCGCCGCAAATTCGGGGCCGCGATGGTCAATCGTGGGCAGGCTCATGGCCCGCAAAATGCGGTCCGGCACAGGCGACGGGCCGGGAATTTGCAAGAAGTGACGGCCCGTGGGGTGAAAGTCAAGCGTCAACATGGCGTGGGAGCTCCTGAAGTAAGCCCCTATTTTTTGCATACAAAATTCATTTGTCAATAGCCCAAAGGGTTACAGTTTGATTTGACACCCGGGTTTTTTGCATACAAAATTTAACCATGGCTGCTGAAATCATCCCCATCCCCCGCGCTGCGCTGCATGAACAGGTGGCCCACCGGCTGCGCCAGATGCTGGTCGAGAACCGCATTTCACCCGGTGCCAAGCTCAATGAACGCGAGCTCAGCGAGATCCTCAACGTCTCGCGCACACCCCTGCGCGAGGCCATCAAGATGCTGGCGGCCGAAGGCCTGGTGGAGCTGTTGCCCAACCGCGGCGCGATCGCGGTGGAGCTGACAGAAGCCGACGTGCTCAATACCTTTGAAGTGATGGCGGGGCTGGAGGCCCAGTCCGGCGAACTGGCGGCCCAGCGCATCACCGATGCCGAGCTGTCCGAAATCAAGGCCATGCATTTCGAAATGATGGCCGCCTATACCCGCCGCGATTTGCCAAGCTACTACCGGCTCAACTCCGCCATCCACAGCGCCATCAACGCGGCCGCCAAGAACCCGGTGCTCACCAGCACCTACACGCAGGTCAATGCGCGCTTGCAGGCACTGCGCTTTCGCTCCAACCAGGACGAAGAAAAATGGAAATCAGCCGTGAAAGAACACGAGCTGATGGTGGCAGCCCTGGAAGCGCGCGACGGCGCCGCCATGCGCGACGTGCTGATGCGCCACCTGACCAGCAAGCGCGATGTGGTGGTGCAGCAGCTGCGCGCCATCAATGCCAACAGCAAGAGCAGCGCCAAGGCCTGAGCCTTGCAGGCTGGGCCCGAGCCCGGTTTTGAATCCAGACAAACGGGCAGGCAGATAGCCCCCACACAAAAGCGAATGCCGCGATGAACGCTCCCCTTCCCCTCAAGATCACCCGAGAGGCCGCAGCCCAGGCCTATGACGGCGTTGCCCGTGTGAGCAATGAAATCGCAGGCCGCCTGGCCGCCAGGCTGGCCGCCGAAACCCAGGGCGAGGTGCTGTTCTCGCCCGCCGACCGGGGCCGCTACGCCACCGACGCGTCCATCTACCAGGTCACGCCCGTGGGCGTGTTTGTGCCGCGCACCACAGCCGACGTCAAAATCGCGCTCGACATCTGCCGCGACATGCAGGTGCCCATCGTGCCGCGCGGCGGCGGCACCAGCCAGTGCGGGCAAACCGTGGGCACGGGCCTGGTGATCGACTATTCCAAACACGTGCGAAACATCATCGAGGTGGACCTGAACGAACGCACCGCCGAGGTAGAGCCCGGCATCGTGCTGGACCATCTCAATGCAGCGCTGAAGCAGCACGGCCTGTGGTACCCGGTGGATGTGTCCACCAGCGCGCAGGCCACGCTGGGCGGCATGGCGGGCAACAACTCGTGCGGCAGCCGCAGCATTGCCTACGGCAACATGGTGCACAACGTGCTGGGCGCGACCGCCTGGCGGTCTGATGGCAGCTTGCTGGAGCTGGGGCGCTACGGCACGGCCGGCGGTGCTGCGCGCGAGCTGGGCGACTATGTCAAGGCACTGTCCGACGCATTGAAGCCCGAGCTGGAGGCGCACTGGCCCAAGGTGATGCGCCGCGTGGCGGGCTACAACCTGGACATCTTCAACAACCAGAGTGAAAAGCCTTACACGCGCGACGGGTCCGTCAACCTGGCGCATCTGCTGATCGGCAGCGAAGGCACACTGGCGCTGACCAAATCGCTCAAGCTGCGCCTGTCTGAACTGCCGCGCACCAAGGTGCTGGGCGTGGTGAATTTTCCAACCTTCTACAAAGCCATGGACACGGCCCAGCACATCGTGCAGCTGGGCACTGACGGCACGCTGAGCGCGGTCGAGCTGGTGGACCGCACCATGATTGAGCTGTCGCTGCAAAACCCGGCCTTTGCGCCCACGGTGCGCACCGCGCTCATCGGCCAGCCCGATGCGATTTTGCTGGTGGAGTTCTCGGGCAACTCCAAGGCCGAGCTGGCGCCCAAGATGCGCCAGCTGGTCGAGCTGATGGGCGACCTGGGCTTGCCCGGCTCGGTGGTCGAGATGATCGACGATGCACCGCAGAAAAACCTCTGGGAAGTGCGCAAGGCGGGCCTGAACATCATGATGAGCCTGAAGGGCGACGGCAAGCCGGTCAGCTTCATTGAAGACTGCGCGGTGCCGCTGGAGCATCTGGCCGAGTACACCGATGCGTTGACGCAGGTCTTTCGCAAATACGGCAGCAAAGGCACCTGGTATGCGCATGCCTCGGTGGGCACGCTGCATGTACGGCCCATTCTGGACATGCGCCAGGGCGGCGACAACGGCGGCGCGGCCAAGATGCGCGCGATTGCCGAAGAGGCCTCTGCCCTGGTGCGCCACTACAAGGGCGCCTACAGCGGCGAACATGGTGACGGCCTGTGCCGCGGCGAATGGATCGAATGGCAGTTCGGCCCGAAGATCAACGATGCGCTTGCGCAGATCAAAAATTACCTGGACCCGCTCAAGCTGCTGAGCCCCGGCCGCATCATCGACCCGCCCAAGATGGACGACACCCAGCTGATGCGCTTTCCGCCCAGCTACAAAGTCATCCCGATCAAGACCGCGCTGGACTGGAGCGCGTGGGACGTGCAGAACGACCCAGTGACCGAGCAGACCAGCGCGCCGGGCACGGGCGGCGACCCGGCGCACGGCTTTGCCAAGGCCGTGGAGATGTGCAACAACAACGGTCACTGCAGGAAGTTCGATGCCGGCACTATGTGCCCCAGCTACCGTGCCACCCGCGACGAAAAACATTTGACGCGCGGACGCGCCAACACGCTGCGCCTGGCGCTGAGCGGCCAGCTGGAAGGCCTGAGCGCGCAGGACGCCTTCACCAGCGAGGCCGTGCAAGAAGCCATGGATTTGTGCGTGGGTTGCAAGGGCTGCAAGCGCGATTGCCCCACCGGCGTGGACATGGCCAAGATGAAGGTGGAGTTTTTGCACCACTACAAGGCCAGGCACGGCCATACGCTCAAAGACCGGCTGATCGCCGGCCTGCCTGACTACGCGCACTGGGCGAGCCGCTTTGCGCCGCTGCTGAATCTGCGCGACAAGATTCCGGGCCTGGCTGCCTGGAGCGAAAAACTGCTGGGCCTGTCGGCCCGCCGCACGCTGCCGCAGTGGCGCAGCAACACCTTCTGGACACGCCTGGATGAGTCTGGCGGGCCCGGCGCGGCGCCGCACGGCCGCATCCATACCGCCAGCCGCGACGAGGTGCTGGCCGCGACCCGGCCGGTGGTGCTGTTTGTGGATACCTTCAACGGCTACTTTGAATCTGAAAACGCCCTGGCCGCGCTCAAGGTGCTGCAGGCAGCCGGCTACACCGTGCACGTGGCGGCAAAAACCGTGGCCGACGGCAAGAGCCTGTGCTGCGGCCGCACCTACCTGGCCAACGGCATGATTGACAAAGCCAAGGCCAAGGCGCGCGAGGTGGTGGGCGCCCTGCTGCCCTTCGCCGAACGCGGCATAGCCATCGTCGGGCTGGAGCCCTCTTGCGTGCTGACGCTGCGCGACGAGATGCTGGTGATGGGCCTGGGCGACGCGGCGCAAACCATCAGCCGGCACGCGCTGCTGCTTGAAGAGTTCCTGGCGCGCGAGGCCGCCGAGGGCAAGCTCGAAATGCTCAAGGGGCGGCTCAAGCCCTCAACCCAGCCCATCTTGCTGCATGGCCACTGCCACCAGAAGGCGTTTGGGGCGGTCAGCCCCATCATCGATGTGCTCAAGCTGATCCCGGGCGCCCAACCGGAGTTGATCGAGTCCAGCTGCTGCGGCATGGCCGGCAGCTTTGGTTATGAAGCGAGCCACTATGAGGTGTCGATGCAGATGGCTGAGCTGAGCCTGCTGCCGGCGGTGCGCAAGCAGCCCGACGCGGTGGTGGTGGCCGACGGCACAAGCTGCCGCCACCAGATCAAGGACGGCGCGCAGCGCGAGGCAATTCATGTGGCGGTGCTGCTGGCGCGGCAGCTGCAGGGTTGACGCGCCAGGCGTGCTGACGCCCGAAATCACCGGTTTGCTATCGTTTCAGGAGCTGGCAGCCCAGGTGGCTATTGGGCTGCAGCCCGTTTTGGCATTATTTTTTCTTCAGCAAGGCGGCCACCGCCTCCAGCTCGTTCGTCCACACGCCGCCTGACCACCCGGGTGGCAGGCGAGCTACATCCTCCGCGCTGTCTATTCCTGTCGAAAACCCGCCGCCGTGATAAGGCCCGATCAGCACGGCCATGCTGCCCGCTGCCTGCATGCGCGCCTGAAAACGGCCCGGCCAGCCCCAGAGCCAGGGCGCGACATTGATGGGAACCAGCACCGCGCTGCGTTCACACGCGGCAGGCACGATGCCCGTCCAGCCATAGGCCACATAGCGAAAGAGGCAGCTCTTCAAAGAGCTGCGGGAAGCCGTGCGGACACCGGCCACGCGTGCGCGCACCTGCGCCACAGGCTCATCACCACCGTAAACAATCAACCGGCCAAGCTGCTGGGGCGCAAGCCGCGCCAGCACGGCGGCAAGCAGCACGCCCTCGTTCGGATCGCGGCTCTTGACATTGATGACCAGGCCTTGCGCGGGAAAGGCGGCTAGCACCTCGTCCAGCGAAGGCATCAGGCCGACACCTTTGCCCCGAAACGGAAAGGTCTTTCCGCCATCGGCGGTGTAGCCGTAACCCACGTCCAGCTGCTTCAGCGCCGCCAGGGAATGCTCCCGCGTGACGCCCTTACCCTCGGTGCGGCAGTCCAGTGTCCAGTCATGAAACACGGCAAAGTGCCCATCGATTGTGGGATGCACGTCCAGCTCCACCCAGTCGGCCCCGGCGGCAAAACTCGCGCGCATCGACGCGAGCGTGTTCTCCAGGTAGGGGTGCGTTGGCGGCAGCATGCGCGCAGCCGTGCAGGTATCGTTCCGCAAATCCTTGTTGTCAAATTGCTGGGCGAGTCCGCGGTGCGCCAGCAGCACAGGCTTGCCGCCGGCGAGCGGCGTGAACAGGCTGGTGTTGTTCAGGAAGACCAGGCCGCAAAAGACGGCAAACCCGATGGCGGCGCGCGCGGCGGTTTTCATCTTCAGGCTAACAAAACACAATCGCCAGCAGTGCCGGGTCGTCCATGGCATTGAGCAGCACCCAGCCACCCAGGCGGTAAGCGGTGAAGATCGCTTGATCGATCAATTGGTAAAAAGTCATGTGCTTGGGATCGCAGGCGGTGTGGTGTGGTGTGGTGAATGAGGTGAGGCGTTTGGTGCCAAAAACGAGAGCCAAATTCACCGGAGGTCCAATGATAATAGGCGCAGTCAGCTATGTTTTTTGTAGCAAAGCATCAGTCCGGTACAAACTTCGCCTTGAAGGTCGCCTCATCCTCGGGCAGTTCCAGCGTCACCAGCTGGCCCATACGCATGTCGGCCAGCCGGCAGGCGCCAAAGAGGCTGTACCTGCCTTTGAGCGGATAGCTTTCCATATCGATCAGCATGAAGGAGTGCGGCACAAAGACCTGATACAGGAAAATTGTGCGATGCCGGTTGCGCGGCGATGGAAAGAGCTTGTAGTGCTCGGTGGTGATGCTTTCTGCGGCCATGGTGTGATGAGTGGGGGCAGACCTGGGGATGTCCTGCTCCTGACTGTAAGCTCTAGCCTTGGCTTTGCCCTGGCTGATTCTGCATTTTTACCTTCCTTTAGCTTCCTCAGCTTTCTTTAGCCTCCTTCCGCATGGACACCTTATGACCGAGCGCCATCCCACCCCCGGTAAAGAAGAAATCGCCCTGCTCGAGCCCTTCGACCGGCTGGGCCTGGACCAGATTGAAGTGGTGTCCACACCCACCCAGGCCCTCGACGCGCTGAAAGCGCTGTCGGGCGCCACGGTGCTGGGATTTGACACCGAGTCCAAACCTACGTTTGCCAGGAACGAGGCTTCCGAAGGCCCTCACATCGTGCAACTCTCGGCACTGGACAAGGCCTGGATCTTCCAGCTCGAAGACGCCGAATGCCGCCGCGTGGTGGGGCTGCTACTCAGTTCGCCCACCCTCATCAAGGCGGGCTTCGGTCTGGGCGACGACCAGCGCCGCATCATTCACAAGCTCGGGGTGGACCTGCAGGGCGTGCTGGATTTGAATGTGGTGTTCCGCGAGCGCGGCTACCGCAAGGACATGGGCGTGCGCGGCGCAGTGGCCGTGATGTTCAACAAGCGCTTTCTCAAATCCAAAAAAGCCGCCACGTCGAACTGGGCCAATCAACGGCTCACGGAGGCGCAGATTGTGTACGCCGCCAACGACGCGTATGGCGCACTGCGGGTGTACAAGGCGCTGGGCCTGGGATGAGTGCGCACCTCGGGCGGCGGCGATTACATTAAACCCAACAAGGAAATCTTCATGAACAAACTGTCCCTGCTCTCATCGCTGCTGATCGGCTGCGCCCTGCTCTCCGGCTGCGCTGCCGGGCTGGTCAGCAACACCGACAAACTCATCATCGTCTCGGGCCGTCCGTCACAGGTCGATGACGCCAGAGAAATCGCCGAGGCTGAATGCCAGAAGCGCGGCGCCTGGCACGCACGGATGATCAGCAAGCCGGCCGACAGGCAATACGGGTTTGAGTGCGTGCGCTGAGCCGGCCAACCGCTGTTAACTGCCATTAACCGCCGCCGGCGGGGCCGTTCGGATACGCGTCTTCTTGACAATGCCTGAGGGCGCAAACAAGACCACCAGCTCATTGGTGCCGGGCGCGTCGACCGCCGGCTTGTAGGCCTTTGCGCGGTACACCCAGACCTCGTAGCCGCTGTCGAACTTGACGACAGTGCCTGTGCCCAGGGCCGCGGCTACATCGGCCTTGGTGGACTTTCCGGCGACGATGGCGTCTTTTGCACCTTGCATCGTCATGGCGGCGTTGCTGAACTCAGGCAGCGCGTTGCGGGAATCCCGCTCGTCCAACGGGCTGGCGCAGCCGGCCAGCGCAAGGCAGGCGGCAAGCAAAGGTGCGAGGCCGCCGTATAACAACGGCTCGCGCTTTCCGCACATCTTCACCGGCGTCTTCATTCGCCATCCTCCATGTAGTCAAACTCGACCAAAGTGTCGTCAGGCCAGCTGCGGTCACCCAGCGGCAAGACATAGGTGCGGTCTACCAGCACTTCGCAGTCGCAATACGGCAGGTCGTTGTTCAGCCCGGGGTCGTCGCTCGCGGCGGCGTACAGCTTGTTGATCGGCAGGACCTCTTTTCGGTCGCCGGCCACCAGGGTGACGCTGAAGAGGGGCCGGTCTGCAAAGAAAAGATAGAGCGGATCCTTGCGGTCGCAATAGGACGGCGTGTCCAGGACCACCCTGGCCAGCCGGCCGACGATGTTGGTACTGTTGGAGACCAGGCCCGCCTCCATGCCCACCCGGCATTCAAGCCGCAAATCGCCCAGACGGCGTGTGTTGGGCGGCAGGCCCGGCGTGCGGATTTCGGTGCGCCAGGTCATGGTCTGCCTCTTGCGGTTCGGGATCACCTGCGCGTTCTCGTCATAGGCTTTTTGGTTGCGCGGCAGGGTAAAGGTATGGTCCGGCGCAATGGGCACTTCAAATGCCTCGGTAGAGCCGATGACTTCCATTTCAATGCGGCCCATGTCGGTCTCGCGCTTGCGCGGCAAGAGCTTGAAGCGCAGCGATGCACCAGGCGATGTAGCGCGCTCTTTCTCGAAGAGGTCCATGCCGCGGATCATCTTGCGGTAGGACTTCTCGACCGGATCCCGGTTGGCCTTGGTCGAGATCGTGACAGTCGGCAGTGTGGTGCGCGTGGTCGTTGTGCTTGGCGGCTGCTGGGCATTCGCGTTCATGCAGGCGGCCGCAGAGACGCAGGCGCACAGGGTGTGCGTTGCCAGCCGCAGTATGAAAGTTCGCATGGCGCCTTCGGTCGATAGAAGGGCATCGTAGGACGCGTGGCAATGCTGTGGTGTAGGACAACTCCAGCATTGCTGGAGCCGACACGCCGCGTAGCAAACGTGAAAACAGCGTGAAAACGGTGGCCACCCGCCAGCGTTAGAAGTCCCCGGTGCCGCCGCTAGCCAGGCTCTCGAACTTGGTGATCTTGTTAAGGAAAGCCAGCTTCACTGTGCCGGTGGGGCCGTTACGCTGTTTGCTGATGATGACTTCGGCGACACCCGGCTCCTTGCAGGCTTCTTTGGTGTAGTACTCGTCGCGGTAGATGAACATGATGATGTCGGCGTCCTGCTCGATGGCGCCGGACTCGCGCAGGTCGCTCATCATGGGGCGTTTGTCGGTGCGTGATTCGACGCCGCGGCTGAGCTGCGACAACGCAATCACCGGGCATTGCAACTCTTTGGCCAGCATCTTCAGGCCGCGCGAGATTTCGCCGACGGCGGTGGCGCGATTCTCTTCGGCCATGCCGCCCGAAACGCTCATGAGCTGCAAGTAGTCGACAACGATCAGGCCGAGCTTGCCGCACTGGCGCGCCAGGCGGCGGGCGTTGGCGCGCAGCTCGCTCACAGTGAGGCCTGGGGTTTCATCAATGTGCAGCGAGACGGTACGGAGCTTTTCAATCGCTTCCGTCAGGCGCGGCCATTCTTCGTCGGTCAGCGCGCCGGTGCGCAAATGCGTCTGGTCGATGCGGCCGATGGAGCCGACGATACGCACCGCGAGCTGCGAGGCGCCCATTTCCATGGAGAACACGGCGACGGGCAGGCCCTCGAGCAAGGCGACGTTTTCAGCAATGTTGATGGCCAGGGCCGTCTTGCCCATGGAAGGCCGAGCCGCCAGGATGATCAGGTCGCCGGCCTGGAAGCCGGACGTCATGCGGTCCAGGTCGTAAAAGCCTGTGGGCACGCCAGTGACGTCCTGCGGGTTCTCGGCCATTTCGGTCACGCGGTCGAGCAGGCTCACGACCAGCGTGTCCATACTCTGGAAGCCTTCCTTCATGCGCGAGCCCTGCTCGCCGATCTTGAAGATTTTCTGCTCGGCTTCGTCAAGGATGGCCGCGACGTCTTTGCCTTGCGGATTGAAGGCGTTGGTGGCGATTTCGTCGGAGGCAGAGACCAGCTTGCGCAGGATGGCTCGCTCACGCACGATCTCGGCGTAGCGGCGGATATTGGCGGCGCTGGGCACGTACTGTGCGAGCGAATTGAGGTAGCTCAGGCCCCCTACTTCGTCGGCCTTGCCCTGGTTCTGCAGGTACTCGTAGACGGTGATGATGTCAGCCGGCTTGGTGGCATTGATCAGCGCGCCCACGGCGGCGTAGATCAGCTTGTGTTCGGAGCGGTAAAAGTCTTCGTCCACCAGCAGGTCGCCGACGCGGTCCCAGGCGCCGTTGTCGAGCAGCAGGCCACCCAGGACACTGGATTCACCCTCAATGGAATGCGGCGGAATACGCAGTTGGGCGATCTGGCGGTCAGGGCTGTAGCCGGGATCGTCATAGGTGGAAAGTACGGCTGACATGGGTTTCCTTGGGAGAGCGTGAATGGTACGCCGTGAGCACAAATCACAGCGGGATAACGCTGTGGATAACCGGGGGAAATCGGGTGGAAATACGCCGGGAACTTGTGCACAGCCGTTCGATGCGCCCAGCAATGAAAAAAGCCGCTCGACGAGCGGCTTTTTTGCGGAGGGAGAAACGCTTAAGCGGTTTCGCCGTACACGGTGACGGTGATGTCCACTGCCACGTCGGTGTGCAGGGCGACGGTCACAGCGTGATCGCCAACAACCTTCAGCGGGCCATTAGGCATGCGGATTTGCGACTTCAGGACAGGGAAGCCCTGCTTGGTCAGCTCAGCCGAGATGTCGTGGTTGGTGACGGAGCCGAACAGGCGGCCGTCAACACCGGCTTTTTGCGTCAGCTTGACGGTGGTGCCGCCGAGCTTCTCGCCCTGGGCTTGCATTTCGGCCAGCTTGGCGGCCGCAGCCTTTTCGAGTTCGACGCGCTTGGCTTCGAATTCGGCCTTGTTGGCTTCCGTGGCGCGGCGTGCGCGGCCCGAAGGGATCAGGAAATTGCGTGCGTAGCCGTCTTTGACCTTGACGATTTCGCCCAGGTTACCGAGGTTCACGACTTTGTCGAGCAGAATGATTTGCATGGTCGCGCTCCTTACAGGGTACGGTGCTGGTCGCTGTAAGGCAGCATCGCGAGGAAG
>Ga0136846_1218980_pt1 | contig 22847 bp, 18 predicted proteins | sample HopSoiMetagenom2_FD_96841 | JGI IMG/M metagenome (GOLD analysis project Ga0136846, IMG submission 96841) | Grasslands soil microbial communities from Hopland, California, USA - 2 Assembly 2016 (version 4) | ecosystem: Environmental > Terrestrial > Soil > Grasslands | place: USA: Hopland... | reverse complement strand
TATCAGAGCCGTGCCGCGCAGGTCGCCGCGCTCGGCGAAGGGAATGGCGAGGCGCACGCATTCCTCGTCCGGTTTGATCGGGGCGGCGTCATTGGTCCACATCCTGCCGAATTCGGCCAGCTGTTCGCGCCGATGGAGGGATCGGGCTGGATCGAAGGCGGCGACGGGATGCGCCACGCGATCCGGCCCGGACAGGTGGCATTTGTGGAGCGGGGTGAGACGCATGCGAAGGGCAGCGATGCCGGGATGACCGCGTTGCTGATTCAGATCCACGATTTCACGCCCCTCCGGCTGGCGGTGAAACGGGCCTGACCGTAGTCTTGGCAGCGTGATTCCTGCGAAGCAAGCCCTCGCGCGGCTGCGCGACGGCAATCGTCGTTTCGTCGAGAGCCATCAGGGACCGCCCGCGCGCCCCAGTACCAGCCAGCAGCCGTTCGCCATCGTGCTCGGCTGCTCCGATGCGCGCGTCCCCGCCGAGTTGGTCTTCGGCCAGGGCTTCGGCGACCTGTTCGTGATCCGCGTGGCGGGAAATATCGTCGCGCCATCGCAGGTCGGCAGCGTCGAATTCGCCGCCGAGCTGTTTGGGATTCGCCTGGCGGTCGTGTTGGGGCACACGCAATGCGGCGCCGTGACCGCCACATTGCAGGCGCTGCGTGGCCCGAGGGGTGCGGAATCGCCCAATTTGCGGTCCATCGTGGAACGAATTCGGCCCTCGGTCGAGCCGCTCGTGCGAGCCGGCGGACATGATGATGCGGCGCTCATCGCCGCGGCGGTCCGCGCCAACGTGCGGGCGTCCGTCGAACAGTTGCGACACGGATCGGTACTGCTCGAACGCCGCATCGAATCGGACGGATTGTTGATCGTTGGCGCCGAGTACTGCCTCGAGACTGGTGCGGTCGACTTTTTCGAAACGATACCTATCGAGTAGATCACGGTTTATCTGGCATTAATGCCGCTGCTGACCCCACGCGCCGGGGTATTTGACGCATGACCACGACATCGACTGCCTCGCTGGCGCGCTATGAGTCTCTCTGGACCGCTACCACAAGCATACTGACCTATCCTCGTCTCGATCGCAGTCTCACTGCAGACGTTGTGATCGTCGGCGCTGGTATCGCCGGAATATCGGTCGCCTATCATCTGTCGCGTTTCGGGTACAAAGTCGTCGTCGTGGACGACGGGCCAGTCGGCGGCGGCATCACCAGCCGCACCACGGCCCATCTCACATGCGCGATGGACAACACGTATGGCGTCGTCGAGAGTCGCCGCGGGACGGCCAACGCGCGACTGGCCGGCGAAAGTCATCGGAGCGCGATCGACCGGATCGAGAACATCATCCGGAGCGAAGACATCGAATGCGATTTCGAGCGGCTCGACGGATACCTGTTCTTGCCGCCGGGAGAGAAGATCAAGACGTTGGAGGACGAGCTGGCGGCGGTGCGACGGGCGCAGGTGCCGGTGGAACGGTTGCCACGCGCGCCCCTCGATTTCTTCGACACAGGACCCTGCATTCACTATCCCGATCAGGCGCAGTTTCATCCGCTCAAATATCTCGCCGGGCTGGCCCGCGGGATCGAGCGCGCCGGTGGCCGGCTGTTCTCCGGAACGCACGTCGAGAGGGTGGAGGGCGGGAAGTATCCGAGCGTCTCGGCGGGCGCGGTCACGCTATCGGCCGGCGCCGTCGTGATCGCCACGAATTCCCCGATCAACGATCGCATCTTCATCCATTCGAAGCAGGCGCCGTACACGACGTACGTGATCGGCGCCCAGGTGCCGGCCGGCTCGGTCCCGCGCGGTCTGTACTGGGACATGAATGATCCGTACCACTACGTCCGCCCGCATCCAGTGCGCGACGAGCTGGAGTACGACATCCTGATCGTCGGGGGCGAGGACCATAAATCAGGCCAGGCCGACGACATGGACAAACGCCACGCTCGCCTCGAGCGGTGGGCGCGCAAGCGTTTCCCCATGATCGAAGGCATCGCCTTCCGCTGGGCGGGCCAGGTCATGGAGTCGATGGATGGGCTCGCGTTCATAGGCAAGAACCCCGGCTTCGACGACAACGTGTATGTCGTCACTGGCGATACGGGGATGGGGATGACGCACGGCACGATCGCCGGGATGTTGATCAGCGATCTCATTCTGGAGCAGCCGAACAGATGGGAGAAGCTCTACGATCCCTCGCGCAAGCCGCTGCGTGCCGCCGGCAAGTTTCTCAAGGAAAACGCGAACGTCGCGCTGCGGTACGCCGACTGGGTGCTGCCCGGTGACGAAGTGTCCACCGAAGAGATTCCGCCGGGCGAGGGGGCCATCGTCCGCGATGGTTTGAAGAAGCTGGCCATCTATCGGGATCCCTACGGGGCGCTACACCAATTCTCCGCTGTTTGCCCGCACCTCGGCTGCATCGTGCAGTGGAATTCAGTGGAGCGCACGTGGGACTGCCCGTGCCATGGATCGCGCTTCGACAAGCTGGGAACGGTGATCAACGGTCCTGCGAACAAGGGTCTTCACACCGCGAAGGGATAGGTCTCGGGCATCCCTTCGCGCTCGGCAACGGGCAGCGGATCAACCGCGCGCGTTTCGTCGAACCAGATCCACTCGTCGAATTGGCGGGGCAGCACCGCCTTGAAGTAATGACTCTGTAGCTCCGTCTCCGGCCGATAGATGACACCGATCGCCCGCTCCAGCCGTTCCGCTCCGAGCTCGCGGCGCAATGCGGCGTGTCCGGTCCGCAACGGGAGCAGAAACGCGCGCACGCCACTTTCGTGACACACCCGCTCATAGCTGCGCTCGTGCGCGGGCCGGACGCGCTTGATTTCCAACGGTCCGCCCCAATCGGACGCCGCGGCCACTGTGCCGTGGTCCGTGCCAAAGCCGACGAGGTAGGCATCCTCTCCAAACCGGTTACGCGCCAGCTGGCCGATGTTGTACTCGCCACGGGCCGACATCTCGGTCCATTCCGCGTCGCCGAGATGTGAATTGTGCGCCCACACCACGGCGCGCGCCGCCGTCCCGCGGTGCCGGAGGACCGCCTCCAGTGTCTCGAACATGTGTTGATCGCGCAGATTCCAGGACGTTGCCGAGCCATAGTACATGACGCGGTAATACTCCTCGGCGTGCGCGACGAGATCGGCATTGCGCACCGCGTCGAACAGTCGCTCGGGGTCCTTATCGGCGAGCCGCGCGCGATTGCGGATCATGTCGGTCAACATGTCCACGACGTCTTTTTCACAGGCCTGGTAGCGTCCTGACAGCACCGCTGCGCCGTAGGCGGCTGGATCCTGCTGCCAGGGCTCGAGGCAGCCGTAGCGATGACGCGCGACGCGCGCCGCCGCGGGATCGACGTCGTCGAGGTAGCGGAGCACCGACGCAATGGACCGATGCAGGCTGTAGAGATCGAGTCCGTAGATCCCCACGTGTCGCGCCGAATCGGCGAGACTGTCATTGTAGCTCTTGATCCAGTCGACACACGCCCGCACTTGCCGATTGGCCCACATCCAGGTAGGAAAGCGATCGAAGGCCTGCTCGGGATGTGGCTCGACCGTGGTACTCCGGACGAATCGATCGAGCCGCTGCGCCTCGGGCCAGTCCGCCTCGAGCGCCAGGATCGTGAACCCTTTCCGCTCGATGAGCGCGCGCGTGATCGCGGCGCGCATGTCGTAGAACTCTGCAGTGCCGTGTGAGGCTTCGCCCAGGCACACGACCCGTGCATCACCGATGCGATCCAGCAACGGCTCGAGCTCGGCGCGCTCGATGTCGTCGAAAGGCTCGGCGTGGCGGGCGATGAGCGCGGGCAGCCGCGGGGGTGCGGGCGGCGCGGCCGGTACCGAATCGGCCCCCAGCCATCCGGCGACACCCACGAGCGGCACGAACGCGACTGCGCCGAGGTCCTCCTGTTTCCAATGGTCGTGATCGACGCGATGGATGCGCAGCAGGTTCTGCACGCGCGGCGTGGCGCCAATGGGAATGATCAGCCGTCCGCCGATCGCCAGCTGTTCTTTGAGCGCCGGAGGCACATCCGGTCCTCCCGCCGCCACCATGATCGCGTCGAAGGGGGCGTGCTCCAGCCATCCCAACGTTCCATCGCCCTGGCGAATGCGCACGTTGCTGTACCCGAGCCGGCGACACCGCTCGGCGGCGGCACGCGCGAGGCTGGCGTGGCGCTCGATGCCGTACACCTCCGCCGTCATGCGGCTGGCCACGGCCGCGGCATAGCCAGAGCCCGTTCCCACATCGAGGACCTTATCGCCGGTGCCGAGCTCCAGGGCTTCGAGCATCAACGCCACGATGTACGGCTGGGATATGGTCTGCTCCTCGTCTATCGGGAGGGGTGTGTCCGCGTATGCAAATTCGACCAGCTCGTGGGACACAAACTCTTCGCGGGGAACCTCGGCCATGGCGCGGAGCACACTGGAATCGCGAATGCCGCGGGCAATCAGCTGCCGCTCGATCATCTCCTGCTGGGCAGTAAACGCGGCCGTGGAAGGCATGAATCTCCTTACCCCTCGACGCGTCCATCGCGCCACCACAGGACTAACCCTTAATTTGTGAAATGGCAGAGCGCTCAGCTGTAGCGGCATTGGTGCGATCGATTGCGGGGCACGAGGTCTCGATCTCGAACCCCGGCAAGATTCTCTTCCCCAAACCGAAATACACGAAGCTCGACCTCGTGGATTACTACGTGACTGTTGCGGACGGAGCGTTACGCGGGGCCGGCGGGCGGCCCAACATGCTCGTCCGCTTTCCCAACGGGATTGCGGCCGGCTCGTTCTATCAAAAGCGCGCCCCCGAGGCGCGCCCCGCGTGGATCGAGGTCGTTACGCTGCGCTTCCCGTCGGGCCGGACGGCAGACGAAGTGGTGCCGCGTGATGCGGGCTCGCTGGCATGGCTTGCCAACCTTGCGTGTCTGGAGCTGCATCCGCACCCCGTGCGCGCCGAAGACCTCGATCATCCTGACGAGCTGCGCGTCGATCTCGATCCTGTGCCCGGCATCAAGTGGCCGCAGGTGCGCACAGTGGCGCAGATCGCGCGCGCGGCGCTCCAGGACGTAGGTCTGGTCGGTTGGCCCAAGACCTCCGGCTCGCGCGGCATGCATCTCTTCGTGCGGATCGAGCCCCGGTGGGGGTTCGATGAGGTCCGGCGTGCGGCGCTGGCCTTGGCGCGCGAAGTGGAGCGTCGTGCGCCGGGTATTGCGACCAGCAAATGGTGGAAGGAAGAGCGGCAAGGGGTGTTCGTCGATTACAATCAGAACGCGAAAGATCGCACGGTCGCGTCGGCCTATTCGGTACGACCCACTCCCGACGCGCGGGTCTCCGCGCCACTCGACTGGGACGAGGTCGATGCTGCCGACCCTGAGGACTTCACGCTGGGAACGATGCCGCAGCGCTTCGCTACAATCGGCGACCCACATGCGGCCATCGACGGCAGCGCGGGGTCGCTGGATGCGCTGCTGGAGTTAGCGGCGCGGCAGGAGCGGGAAGGGCAGGGGGACGCGCCGTGGCCTCCGCACTACCGCAAGCAGCCCGGCGAGCCCCCACGCGTCCAGCCGTCCAAGGCCAAAGTGCGAGCGGAGAAGTATCCACTCATCGAGGTGAGCCAGGGCAAGGATAAGAAGGAAGCGCTCGCTGGTCTCGCGAAGTGGAAGAAGCGCCACGCGCGCGTCGCGAAACTGCTCGAGCCTGCCGATGTGCTGGTCGATCAGATGCGAGGCCGCTCGTCGGCCTGGTATCGCATCCGCGTCAACCTGCAGCATGTTCCGGAAAAGCTCAGGCCCCGCGCGCCCCGCGCGTCCCGCGCGCCCCGAAAACCTTCTCGAGCTCGTAAGCCGGAGTGACCTCGAGCTGGTCGTAGCGGCAGTCGGCCGGCTCCTTGTCGGGCCGCCAGCGCTGGAATACGGTCGCATGGCGAAACCGATCGCCTTCCATATGATCGTATTTCACTTCGCACACGCGCTCGATGCGCAGCGGCTCCCAGGAGAGATCTTTTCCTGCACTCCAGCGGCTTTGTCCGCCGGGCATGCGATTCGATTCCGCCTGCGCGCCCGCCCATTCGCGCCAGGGATGGTCCTTCAGGGCGTTCTTGCGGAGCGGCGCGAGCTCCTTCACCAGCTGTTTGCGCATCTGCATCGTGAACGATGATGTGACACCGACATGCTGCAGCGTCCCCGCGTCGTCATAGAGGCCCAGTAGCAACGAGCCGACGGCATCCTTGCCGCTCTTGTGCGAGCGATAGCCGGCGACGACGCAATCGGCGGTACGCGAGTGCTTGATCTTGAACATGGCACGCTTGCCGGGCTGATACGGAGCGGTCGCCGGTTTGGCTACGACACCGTCAAGTCCCGCGCCTTCGAACCGCTGGAGCCAGTCGACCGCCACGTCGTGATCTCGCGTCACTGGCGTGAGATACAACGGGCGGCGGATAGTAGCGAACAGCTGCTCGAGCCGCTTGCGACGCTCTTCCTGCGGCGCGGCCATCAGGTTTTTGCCGCCGGCGGCGAGCAAATCGAATGCGACAAATGCGGCCGGCGTCGCCTTCGCCAGCTTGGCAACACGTGAGGCCGCCGGATGCAGTCGCATCTGCAACCCGCCGAAATCGAGGCCGTGCGCCGTCGGCATGACGATCTCGCCATCCACGACCGCGCCGACCGGCAGCTGCGCGATAAAGACGTCGTGCAGCTCGGGGAAGTAGCGATCGAGCGGCCGCAAATCGCGGCTCTGGATGTACACGTCATCCTTGCCCGGGCCGCGAAACACGATCGCGCGAAACCCGTCCCATTTTGGCTCGAACAGAAAATCGCCGTCTACCGGGACGGCTTCAGTGAGTTTGGCGAGCATCGGATCGACCGGGGGAGGGACGGCCAGCGCGTCAGTGCGAGGCATGCCATAAGTAAGACCACAACGCGACAAGTCGATAGGACCGGACCCCCGAGCACGTATTGGGGTTACCAGACCACCATGAGGATCGCGCAAGTCGCACCGCTCTACGAGAGCGTACCGCCGAAGTACTACGGTGGCACGGAGCGCGTGGTCTCCAACCTGACCGAGGAATTAGTCCGACGGGGACACGAGGTGACGTTATTCGCGAGCGGCGACTCGGAAACAGCCGCCCGCCTGGTCGCCGCCACCCCCCGGTCGCTCCGCTTGGACAAAAGCTGCATCGACTCGGTGGCGCACCACATCCTGCTCATCGAACAGGTCGCGCAGCGAGCCCGCGAATTCGACGTCATTCATTATCACATTGATTACCTGCATTTCCCGCTCTCGCGGTGCCGGCCACATCCGCACGTCACCACGCTGCACGGCCGCCTGGATCTCCCCGACCTCGGCCCGTTGTACGACGAGTTCTGCGACATGCCCGTCGTGTCGATCTCCAACAGCCAGCGCGAGCCGTTGCCGCAGGCCAACTGGCAGGCGACGGTCTATCACGGCCTGCCGCCCGACCTCCTGACGTTTCATCCGGAGCGCGGAAAATACCTGGCATTCGTCGGCCGGATCTCGCCGGAGAAAGGCGCGGACCGCGCGATCGAAATTGCCGAGCGGGTCGGCATGCCCCTCAAGGTGGCTGCGAAGGTGGACAATGCCGACAAGGAATATTTCGATCGGGAGGTCAAGCCGCTGTTCAAGAGCTCGATCGTGGAATTCATCGGGGAAATCAGCGACGCGGAAAAGGACGAGTTCCTGGGCAACGCGCACGCGCTGCTCTTTCCCATCGGCTGGCCGGAACCGTTCGGCCTCGTGATGATCGAAGCGATGGCGTGCGGAACGCCGGTGATTGCGTTCCGGCAGGGGTCAGTCGACGAAGTGATGGAGGAAGGCCGCAGCGGTTTCGTCGTATCCGGTATCGATGAAGCGGTAGACGCCGTGGCCCGGGCCGCGACACTCGACCGCGCCGACTGCCGCGCGGTCTTCGAGCGGCGCTTCACGGCAGAGCGCATGGCGACCGATTACCTGCAGGTATACCAAGACGTCATCGCCAAGCGACGCCGTCACGCACGGGCACCGGCGGCGTAGCCGCGATCTCCTATGACCGACGAAATCATTCGAGTCAACGACGCGTACTACATCCTGGCGACGTCCACGCGCGTCGATGACCGGCGCCGTGTCCTGAAGCACGGGGACACGTTTGCCGTGTTCGACCGCTACGGCGATATCGAGAACGTGGGACAACGGGAATTCGGGATCTATCATCACGACACGCGCTTTCTGTCGCGCTGTGGCCTCAGGCTGGGCGACCATCATCCCCTGCTGCTGAGCTCCACGGTCAAGGAAGACAATGCGCTGATGACGGTGGACCTCACCAATCCGGACGTCCCGCAACCCGATTCGATGGTCGTACCGCGCGGCACACTGCACGTGTTTCGCTCCAAGCTGGTGTGGGATGACACGTGCTACGATCACCTGCGTCTGCATAACTACGGCCGGGTGCCGATCGTGCTGTCGGTCGTCTTCGAGCTCGAGGCTGATTTTGCCGACCTGTTCGAGGTCCGTGGCATGGATCGGCCACGCCGGGGGGTGCTGCACCCGCCCAAAGTCGAGGGCAACGTGCTGGAGTTCGGCTACGACGGGCTGGATGGCCGCTCCCGGCGTACACGGATTGCCTGTCATCCCATGCCGAGCCAGCTGGCCGCGCGGTACGTGCGCTACGACATGCGCTTGGCGCCTGGTGCCGCGTCCGAGGTCGAGCTCGAGATTCGCTGCGAATCGAACGGCGGCACCCCTCCGGTCGCGGTGCCGGCGATCGGCTATCGCAAGGCGATGGCGAGCGTCGCGACATCGTTCGAGATGGCGCGCGCGCGCGAGCCGGAAATCGTCACGTCGAATCCGCGGTTCAACGACTGGCTGCACCGCTCGTTGTCGGATCTTCACCTCATGCGCACCGAGACGCCGTCCGGCGTCTATCCCTATGCCGGCATTCCGTGGTTTTGCACGACGTTTGGGCGGGACGGCATCATTACGGCGCTCGAGTGCCTGTGGTTCGACCCGACGATTGCGCGCGGCGTGCTCTCGGTGCTTGCGGCGACCCAAGCAGATCGCGATGATCCGGAGCGGGACGCCCAGCCCGGCAAGATCCTGCATGAAGCCCGCGACGGGGAGATGGCGGCGTTGCATGAGGTGCCGTTCGGCCGCTACTACGGGACGGTCGATGCCACCCCGCTCTTCATTATGCTGGCGGGCGCGTACTACGCGCGCACCGGAGACATCCCGTTCGTTCGGGCGATCTGGCCGAATGTCGTCCGCGCACTGCAATGGATCGACCAGTACGGCGACATGGATGGCGACGGCTTCGTCGAATACGCGCGGCGCAATCCCCAGGGGCTCGTGCAACAGGGCTGGAAGGATTCAGTCGACTCCGTCTTTCATGCCGACGGGGCGCTTGCCGATGCTCCGATCGCGCTCTGTGAGGTGCAGGGATACGTGTACGCCGGCAAGCTCGCCGCCGCCGACCTCGCCGAGGCGCTGGGACAGGAGCCGTCGCTGATTGCCGAGCTGCGCCGCCAGGCAATGGCGCTGCGTCACAAATTCGACGAGCACTTTTGGTGCGAAGACCTCGGCACCTACGCTATCGCCCTGGACGGCGGGAAACGGTTGTGCCGGGTGCGCACCTCGAATCCGGGGCACTGCCTGTACACGGGCATCGCGACCACGGCGGGCGCGCGCCGCACGGCAGCGACGCTCATGGACGAGCCATCGTTTTCAGGGTGGGGCGTCCGCACGCTCGCGGCGACCGAGGCGCGCTACAATCCCATGTCCTATCACAACGGCTCCGTCTGGCCGCACGACAACGCGCTGCTCGCTGCCGGGCTCGCGCGCTACGGGTTGAAAGCCGAAGCGGCTCGCATCCTCGCCGGATTATTCGATGCGAGCCGCTGGTTCGAGCTCCACCGGCTCCCGGAGCTCTTCTGCGGTTTCCATCGCCGCACCGGTGAGAGCCCCACGCTCTATCCCGTATCGTGCGCGCCGCAGGCGTGGGCGGCCGGCGCATCGCTGTTACTGCTCCAGTCGTGTCTCGGGCTCGAGCTCGCCGGAACGGCAGGCACGCTCCTCGTCGCCAATCCATTCCTCCCGACATTCCTGCCGGAGGTGTACGTACGCGGACTCCAGGTGGGGACGGGCTCCGTCGATTTGTCCTTCGTGCGCCGCGGTGATGCAGTGGATGTGCAGGTCACTGGAGGCGCCGGCGACGACCTCGTGCAGGTGATCACGTCACGGTGACCGACGCTCGGATCCAGCACGCCATTGAATTGATGACCCGCTTCGCCGAGCAGACGGGCGAGCGGCAGCGCTATCTCTGGACTGATGCATTCGCGGTGACGAACTACCTTGGTCTCGCGCTCGCGACGCGCGACCCGGAATTCATCGAGCTCGCCCGCGCGCTGATCGACCGTGTGCACCATGTGCTGGGCCGTCACCGCCCGGATGCGGGCCGCTCGGGATGGATCAGCGGTCGTTCCGAGCCCGATGGAGCGGCGCATCCGACGATCGGCGGGCTGCGGATCGGCAAACGGCTCGACGAGCGCCCCCCCCATGCGCCACCCGATGAGCGGGCCGAGTGGGACAAAGATGGTCAGTACTTCCATTATCTGAGCAAGTGGATGCATGCGCTCGATCAGACGGCGCGTCTCACTGGCGATTTGTGGTACAACTGCTGGGCCCGCGAGCTGGGCGCGACAGCCCATCGCGCGTTCGCGTACGCCCTGCTCAACGGATCCCGCCGAATGTATTGGAAGATGAGCATCGACTTGAGCCGGCCGCTCATCCCGTCCATGGGCCAGCACGATCCGCTCGATGGATACGTCACCTATCTTCAGCTCCAGGACACGCCGCTTCCGGCGGAGTCCTGCACGGCCGCATCGCTCGATGGAGCGATCGCAGACTTTGCTTTGATGATCGACCCCGATCATTTGGCTACGAATGACGCGCTCGGCATCGGCGGTTTGTTGATGGACGCGTACCGGCTCGCTCAGCTCGGCAAGGACGACGAGGTGCTCGAGGCGAGCCTCCAGGCAGCGCTGGCGGGCTTGGACGAGTACGCCGGATGGAGCCTGCAGATGCCGCTTCAGACGCGCCGGCGTCTCGCATTTCGCGAGCTGGGACTGGCCATCGGACTCGCGGCAGTCGAACGCCTGGCGGGCATCGTCCAGCCGGGCCTGCGGTCCCTGGTGGCGGAGTTGGAGCGGTACACGCCCCTGCGGAAGGCGCTGGAGACGTTCTGGGTGCAGCCTGAGAGCCAGCGTGCGGACACCTGGCAGGAGCACGCGGCCATCAACACGGTGATGCTCGCGACCAGCCTGGTGCCCGACGGCTTTCTGACACTCCATCGCCCAGCCGACGTTTCATTTCTCAACCCCCCGGCAGGCCGGGGTCCTCGTGAGCCTTCGCATTCCGCATAGCTTTATCGTCGCATGATCGGACGCTTCTCCTGTCTTACGCTCGCCGTCGTCATTGTCTCGGCGTGCGCCAAGCACTCGCCGTCGCCGTCGAACGCCGCCGCGGTCACTCCCGCCACTTCGGGGACGGCAACTGCCGCGAAGAAGAATTACACGGACGCGGACGTCCACTTCGTCGCTGGAATGATCGGCCATCACGCGCAGGCGATTCAAATGGCGGGATGGTCACCATCCCATGGCGCGAGCCAGGCGGTGCGGGTCCTGTCCGAGCGGATCGTGGTGGCGCAGAACGACGAGATTGCCTTCGCGCAACGCTGGCTGCGAGAGCATGGCGAGTTCGTACCGCCCGCCGATCCGCGCGGTCATGTCATGCAGGGAATGGCCGAGCCGATGCTCATGCCGGGTATGCTCACGGCCGCCCAGATGCAGCAGCTCGACAGCGCACGTGGCCGGGACTTCGATCGCCTCTTCCTGACCTTCATGATCCAGCATCACCAGGGGGCGATCACGATGGTGCAGCAGCTGCTGGCGGTGCCGGGCGCCGCTCAAGATGGACCGATCTTCCGTTTCGCCTCGGACGTCAACGCCGATCAGACGACTGAGATCAATCGCATGACCCTCATGCTCGAAGACCTCAAACGGAGCGCTCAGTGAAATTCCGAATCTTTTCTTGCGTCGCCCTCGCGACGGTTGCGGCGGCGGCCTGCTCGAGCTCGCGCACACAGTCGGGCTACAGCGCATCGTCCTCGGCCGCCCCGGCTCCCGCAGCCGGCCGCCCCGATCCCCGTATCGGGCTGCACGCCGGATGGTTCAACGCGGAGCAGGCGGCGTGGAACATGCGGCTGGTCTCCAACACACCGCCGTCGCCCGAGTTCATCAATCGCAGCGAGCCTGGTGATTTCCGCTTCATCAATTCCGATCTGTCGTTCCGCGGCACGTACGCCATTCAGGGCAACTTCAACGGCGTCCAGGTATGGGACATCTCCAATCCGAAGATCCCCAAGCTGTACAAGGCCTTCGTCTGCCCGGGATCGCAGAGCGACGTGTCCGTCTACCGCAATCTGCTGTTCGTTTCGGGTGAAGCGCTGAACGGCCGGACCGACTGCGGCACGCAGGGCGTCAACGATACGGTCAGCCACGACCGGCTGCGCGGCATCCGGGTCTTCGATGCCACCGACCTGGCAAATCCGAAGCCGTTGGCGAACGTACAAACATGCCGCGGGTCGCACACGCATACGGTCGTGACATCCCCGACAGACACCGACAATGTGTATATCTACGTGTCCGGCTCCGCGCCGGTGCGCTCCATGAACGAGCTGCCGGGCTGCTCCGTCGGACAGCAGGACGCGAATCCCAACACCGCCTTGTTCCAGATCGAAGTCATTCAGGTCACGCTCGCCCATCCGGAGCAGGCGCACGTCGTCAGCTCGCCGCGCATTTTCCAGGATCTGACCGAGGCCCCGACGCATCCGGCCGCTCCCGAGGATATCGCGGAGGCGAAACGCGAGGCCGATTCGGCGCGCGTTGCGGGCGGCTTCACGGCCGTGATCAAAGGCCAGCGGGACACGACGCCGATTATTCTGGGCCCGAATTTCGTGCGCACCCGGCTCGACAGCATCGTCAAAGCGCGCGGCGGCACGGGGACGCCGACGGCAGCCGACACCGCCACGCTCCGGACGAATGCGCAGCAAATCGTCGACTTGATCGTCAATCCGCCGAACCGCACCGGACCGCGGCCTGGCCCGACGCAGTGCCATGACATCACCGTCTATCCGGCCATCGGCCTCGCCGGCGGGGCGTGCGGCGGCTACGGCCTGCTGCTCGACATCCACGACGTCGCGAATCCCCGGCGCATTGGTGCCGTCGCCGACTCGAACTTCTCGTTCTGGCACTCGGCCACGTTCAACAATGACGGCACCAAGATGCTGTTCAGTGACGAATGGGGCGGGGGCCTGCAGCCGCGCTGCCGCACAACCGACAAACCCGAGTGGGGCGCGGACGCGATCTTCACGCTGAACGGCGGCAATTTGAAGTTCACGAGCTATTACAAGCTGCCGGTGGCCCAAACCCGGTTTGAAAACTGCGTCGCGCACAACGGGACACTGATTCCGGTTCCCGGCCGCGACGTCATGGCGCAGGGCTGGTATCAGGGCGGCGTGTCGGTATTCGATTGGACCGATCCGGCTCATCCGAAAGAGATCGCCTACTTCGACCGCGGACCGATGGACTCGACGAAGCTGGTGGGTGCCGGATCGTGGTCGGCCTACTGGTACAACGGGTACATCGTGAGCTCCGAAATTGCGCGGGGACTCGACATCTTCGAGCTGACGCCCAATGCGCTGCTTACACAGAATGAAATCGACGCGGCGAAGCTCATTCACTTCGATTATCTCAACGCCCAGGATCAGCAGAAGCTCGTGTGGCCCGCGAGCTTCGTCGTGGCGCGCGCCTACCTCGACCAGCTCGCCCGGTCGAACGGGCTGCCCACCGCCAGAATCAACGCCACGCGCGATGCCCTTTCCCGCGCCGAGAAAGCGTCTGGACAGGCGCAGCGCGACGCGTTGAGCCAACTGGCGACGCAGCTCAACACCGATGCCCGGAACTCGACCGATCAAGCCAAGGTGCAGCTCCTGATCGGGGTTGTGAAAGATCTCGGCAAGTAGGATCCACCAGTTGACGAAGCGAAACGGCGGGGTTCACGTAGTCTCGTGAGCCCCGCTCGTTCTTCCCGCAAGCGCTACCAGGAATTCGTCCAGGACTACAAGCATCGCCGTCTCGACGAGGCCGCCGAAACGGAGGATGCGGGGCAGCCGCCGCCTCCACGGCGGCGCGGCGCGCGTCGCGGCTACGTGCGCGACTACATCCGTTGGCTGCGGCCGCATCGCGCCGAGCTGGCGTTCGTCTTTGTCGTAGCGCTGGTGGTCGCGGGCCTCCAGATGATCGAGCCGCTGTTCATGCGGTTCATCGTCGATAAGATCATTCTCAACAAGGGCCTCGATCTCCCGTCCCGTCTCACCCGGCTCAATCTCACCGGGCTCGTTTTCCTCGGCGTCATCATCCTCTCGCATGTCGGCGGCGGATTCAAAGATTATCGCCAGCGCATTCTCAACGTACGGGTGATGCTCGCGCTGCGGCGTTCGCTGTATGAGCGGCTGCTGCACCTGCCGCTGCCGCGCCTGTGGGAGATGAAGACCGGCGGCATCCTGTCGCGTCTCACGGGCGACGTCGAAACGACCACCGGATTGCTGCAGATGGCAATCGTGTCGCCGGCCATCTCGGTTATCCGTCTCGTCATCGCCATCGGCATTCTGTTGACGCTCAACTGGCAGCTCGCCGTCACGGCGCTGGCGATTATCCCAGGCGTCATGGTATTGAGCCTCATCTTCACGCGGCGCATCCGGCCGATTTACCGATCGGTACGCAAGGATGTGGAGATCGTGGATGGGAGGGTCGGCGAAACGTTCTCCGGCATTCGCGTGGTACGTGCGTTCCGCCAGGAGATTCAGGAGCTGATCAGCTTCATGCTGGGGCGGCACACAGTGCTGCGCAAAGAGCTGTTCGCGCACCGGCGCGAGCTGCTGCTGTGGACGTCGTGGGGTCTGCTCGAGGCGGGGATCAGCGTCGTCATCGTCTGGTTCGGCGGCTATCTCAATATCGTGGGCCGCGCGTCGGTCGGCGATATCATGGCATTTCAGTGGTACATGTTCCTGCTGCTGAATCCCGTCTGGAACATCGTCAATTCGTTTTCCGAGATGCAGCGCTCGCTGGCGGCGATGGAGCGTGTGTTCGAAGTGCTCGCGATGGAGGACGACAAACCCGATCGGCCCGGCGCCCGCGAGGCGCCGTCGCTCGTGCGCGAGCTGCGCTTCGAGGACGTCACGTTCGAGTATCACGAAGGGCAGCCGGTGGTGCGCGATTTCAACGTCGCCGTACCCGGAGGATCGGTCGTCGCGCTCGTGGGCCGCAGCGGCGCCGGGAAAACGACGGTGACTGACTTGGTCGCGCGGTTCCACGATCCCACGCGTGGCCGCATTCTCCTCAACGGCACCGACATCCGCGACCTCAAGCTGCGCAGCTATCGCGATCTGCTCGCAATCGTGCAGCAGGACGTCTTTCTCTTCGACGGCTCCGTACGCGACAACATCGCGTACGGCCGGCACGATGCGACCGACGCCATCGTCGCAGACGCCGCGCGCCGTGCCAACGCCCACGAGTTCATCGTGCGCCTGCCGCAGGGCTATGACACGTTCATCGGCGAGCGCGGCGTCAAGCTGTCGGGTGGGCAGCAGCAGCGGCTCGCAATCGCGCGGGCGATTCTCGCATCGCCGCAGATCCTCATTCTGGATGAAGCCACCAGCAACCTCGACACGGAGAGTGAGCAGCTGATTCAGGCGGCGATGGCTGACCTGCTGGCCGACCGGACCACGTTCGTCATCGCGCACCGTCTCTCGACGATCCGCCGCGCCGACCTGATCCTGCTCATGGAAAATGGCAGCGTGGTCGAACGGGGGAGCCATGCGGCCTTGATGGATGCGGGCGGCGTGTATTCCGAAATGGTTCGCCGGCAACGGGAAGGCATCGTAGAACGCGATGCGTCGAAGACTGATGTTACCGGATGGTGAAACCGATGGATGCTTGGTAGACCGTAGCAATGACGTCATCAACGCGCCTGCCCGGCAAGACCACGTCTCCCAACGCAGTCACGAATCCAGAGAGATTCCCCGTGAGCGCAAACTTCCGCGAGATCGGGAGATCCCAGCCCAACCCAAACGTCAGGCCAACGCCGCCGCCCGTACTCGTGTCGGCGCGCACGACCCCTCCGCTGTCGGTCGGAACGGAGAATGACCCGTACGCCGCGCCCACGCCTCCCTTGATGAACAGGCCGTGCCGGCCCGGATACCACATGATGATGATCGCCGCGGTTCCCGTTTCGGCGGTGGTGGTTGTGTCGCCGGTCGCGAACCCGAACGCCTGGTCGAGGAGGGAAAAGAATTCGAACCCGATGAGCACGTTATCCGACACCGTGCTCCCGATACGGACGTAGCTCGTCGCACCGTTCGCGACGATCACATTTTCACAGTCCGAGCACCCTACGCGGACCTGACCCGCCCCGAAGCCGAACTCACCCCATAACCCGTTGCGGTGCGGCCGCGGCCCTCGCCGAACCGGAGGGGCGACGGTGGTATCCGGAGGTTGCTGCGCTGTGATCGAGCCGGCGCCCATGAGCAGCAGTCCAACGAGGCACAACGCCAGCCTCACTTGCCGAACCCCACCTTCGTCCAGACGAGCAGCAGGCGGGCTTCCGGAAACTCGCGTGCGTCACGTGTCCGCCCGTCGGTGTACCGGCTGGTCCGGCCGAAGATCGTGCTGCTTGCCGAGAGGCCGAGGCCGCGGGCGATTGGGATTGCGGCCTCGATGCCGCCGAAATCGACGAGGTGATCGGCGCTCGCGCCGCTGACCGCATGGATGTATTCGAGCTGGCTGAACACCCGCAGGAAGCGCGCACCGTGTTTCTCGAGCGCTAATTCCCACCGCGCGCCCGCGCCGGGTCCGAAATCGTAGGTGCGGTCGCCGAGACCGGTGCCCGGCGCATCGATGGCGCCGAGCAGGATGCCGTCTCCGAACAGAGCGGTGCGAATGCCGAACCCCTTCGAGCCGATCAGCCAGCGGGAGTTGATCCCGATCTCGATGCTCTGGCCACCGACACTTTGGGCGGGATTCTTATAGAAGTCGTAGCGCTGATTCACAGCCAGCATATGCCGGTTGCGGCCGGTGGGACTGTTCAGATTTTTGCCGTACAGCCGGCCCGATGCGCGGAGCGCATTCAGGCCGCCGTAGGTGCTCAGCAGCACGCGCACATTGAACACGTCGAATGGCGCCTTGTACGCCTGACCCACTTGATCGCCGTACAGAAGATCGAGCAGGAACGTGCCCATGCTCGTCGCGCTGCTGTCATGGATGAACTGTTTGGCAAAGCGCAGACCGCCGCCGAGCCGCAGCACGTAGTCGGCGGGGGCGTGCTCGGGAGGATTCGGCCCCTTGGCGCTCCATTGCCCGCGCAGCAGGCGGTTGAAACCGCCGATCGGATCGATCGGCAGAGCCGCGATTTCACGGAGAATCCGCGTCCCGCCCCCCGCATTGTTGTCGCGTATCGTGGCGCCGACGCGGTGAAACATCTCGCCGAGCGTGATGCCGCCGAAACTGGTCATGAACCAGTCGTTGAGCGACGGTCGGTACGTCTCGCCGAAGTTCTCCCAGCTCCATGATCCGAAGAAGGCGACAGGCACCGACTCGAAGTATCCCATACCGTTGGAGCGGCCGGAATTGAAGTAGAGCGCGCCGTGGTACGGATGCGAGAACATGTTGGTGAAGAAGGCGTCTTCGTCCCATTCCCAGCCCAGTCGCAGATTTCTGGCCCACGCGCGCGTGCCCGAGCGCGCCCAGTCCTGCTGGAAGCCCCAGGCGTCCACGCGATTCACGAGCGTATTGATCAGGATGGTTTCCCCGAACGCGAGTAGCGGCCGCGCCGGCGGCGGATAGGGAAACTGTTTTGTGCTGTCGACCTGGAGCAGCATCAAGACGGCGACGACGGGAGCCATCATGGGGCCCCAACGTACGCCGTCATGGGGCTTTCGAATATCAGACCATTGGGCATATGCGGCAGCGCGGTCTTGACGCGGGGCAAAGGAGACGAAACCATTGAGGCCTCCTATCCTCCCGCCGGGGGCCTCACATGACGCTGTTGTCTGCGCTGTGGCTGCCGATTCTGATCTCCGCCGTCGCCGTATTCGTGCTGAGCTCGATCATTCATATGACTCCGCTGTGGCACAAGACCGATTATCCGCGGTATGCAAACGAGGATCGCGTCCTCGACGCGCTCCGCCCGCTGAGCCTGCCGCCGGGCGACTACTTCATGCCGCGTCCGGCCAGCTCGGCCGAAATGCGCTCCCCGGAGTTTCAGGAGAAGATGAAACGCGGCTCGGTGTTGATGACTGTGATGCCGCCCTGGAGCGGGTCGATGGCGGGAAATCTCTCCCAGTGGTTCGCGTATTGCCTCGTCGTGAGCGTCCTGGCGGCCTACGTAGCGGGCGCCGCGCTCCCGCCAGGAGCGCCTGCGATCCAGATCTGCCGCTTCGCCGGGACGACCGCCTTCATCGGCTATACCCTCGCCCTGTGGCAGATGTCGATCTGGTATCGGCGCGCGTGGAGCATGACGCTCAAGTCGACGCTCGACGGCGTGATCTACGCGGCGGCGACCTGCCTGGTGCTCGCCTGGCTCTGGCCGCGGTGACGGCTCCTCCCGTTCTCTGCTATCATCGCATCGGCGGCCCGCTCGAGCTCGGCGTCACGCGGGTGGGCCGTTCGGTCTTTGTGCGACAAATGACGGCATTGGCGCGAGCGGGCTGGCGGGCCCTCACGCTCTCGGAGTTCGCGGCGAATGCGCCGCACGCCGCACGCCGCACGTTCTTACTGACCTTCGACGACGGATACGCTTCACTCGCCGACAACGCATTTCCCATCCTCGCGGATCTCGGATTTACCGCGACGACGTTCTTGATCACCGACTACGTCGGCAAGACCAACGAATGGGACGTGCGCTACACGTGGAATCGCCTGCCACATTTGAGCTGGCAGGAAATCGAACGCTGGTACGCGCGGGGCTTTTCGTTTGGCTCTCACGGGGCCACGCATCGCCGGCTCACCTGGTTGCCTGATTCGACCGTCGCTACCGAGCTCACCCGCTCACGCGCGACCCTCGCGACACGTCTCGGCCCAGATGCTGCTCGCGCGATCGCCTATCCGTTCGGCGCCGTCGACGATCGCGTCATTGCGCTGACCCGGTCGGCGGGGTACGAGCTCGGATTTGGCGGAGTCAAGGGAAACGGCGAGCGGCTACACCGGTCCCGCGTGCCCGTCTACTTCTGGGATGTGGGCGACGTACCGTTCGGGTTGCGCGAGGATAATCTGGGTCGGCTGGGAAAATCAGTCGCACACGTTGCGAATCGGTGTGCTGTCGGGACTTCTGCGATGCAGCGGCTCACACAAAAAACCTCGCCGCCACCGGAATCAGCTGTGGGTGCTTGAGCAATGCGTGCGCGAAGACCCGGCCGATGGTGCGCTTGGCGGGCTCGATCCTGTTGACCGTGCGCGCCAGCGAATTGAGGAACGCGTCGTCCATCTGCTCCAGGGCCTGTTTGATCCGGTAGTACTTGAGGTGGTCCTCGCCGAGCAAATCCATCCACGCCTTGTGATACGCGGATAAGCGGCGCTCGCTGGTGTCGTGTTGCCGGATCGCCGCCGCTGCCGTGCACCCGGCCAGCCGCCCTGCCTTCATCGCGTTCGTGATGCCGCCGCCCGAGAGCGGATTGATCATGTGCGCCGCGTCGCCTGCCACCAGCACGCCGTCGGCATACGTCTTCTTGATCGTCGTGTGAACGATGACGCCGCCTACGGTATATCCGGTCCGTGCGCCGGTGGGAAAGCGCTGCGCGATCCACGCATCGAGATACTGGCGCGCATTGCGGCCATCGGTTTTCAGCGCAACGAGACCGAGGCCGACGTTCGCGACGCCGACGCCCTTGGGGAAGATCCAGGCGTACCCGCCGGGCGCGATGGCGTGGCTGAACTGGAGATAAATCGCGTCAGGATTGAAATCGATCCCTTGGAGGACGTATTGGGCACATGACTCCATATCGCGCGCCGGCACGCGGGTCTCGAGCCCCGCCCACCGGCCGACCATCGTTTCCACGCCGTCCGCGCCGATCACGACGCGGGCCCGATAGATCTCTTCGCTCCCGCGCTGTTTCACGCGCACGTGCCAACGACCATCGCCGTTGCGCGCCATGGCGGTCGCCTCAGCGCCCACGAGGACTTCCGCTCCTTCAGCCACCGCCTGGGCGGCCAGGAAGGCGTCGAACCGCGTGCGATCGAGAACCCAGCCGAGACCTGAGCCGGACAGTACGACCTCCGTGTCATCCGGCGCCTGAAAGATCACGTCCGTAATGCGTCGTGCGACCCAATCCGCGCCGTCGGGGTTCGCGAACTCACGCAGCCCCGCGTCGCCGACCCCCTCGGCGCAGCGCACCGGCGTTCCCACGGCGCGGTCGCGCTCGAGGAGCACGACGTCCATCTCGGGCGCGGCCTGTTTCGTTTGCCATGCGGCGACGGCGCCGGCCGGCCCCGCGCCAACGATCAGGACATCGACGTCACGCATGGACGGGGACTCGGGATTCGGGACTCGGGACTAGAGGAATCATCGCCAGCGCTCCGACGGGGCAGGGCGCGACGCATTTCTCGCAGCCGGTGCAGGATTCGCGATCCACGGTCAGCGTATTCGACTCGAGGTGAATCGATTCCGGGGGACAAAGCGGAAGACACAGCCCGCACCGGTCGCACACATCGAGATCGACGGCGGCGATTTTGATCGGCGTGACACGGCGCATGGCGAAACGCTAGTAATGCGTCAAAGTGTCGTCAAGCGACAACCAAAACTCTTGCTTGGAGTTACGCGGCCCGGTACGTTGCAGCCCCATGCGCCTACCACTCTTGCTGTGCTGCGGGATGCTCCTGTTCCCCGTAATCTCGCCCGCACAAACGCCCGATATCTCCCCTGACTCGCTCCGCGTCTCGCTCTATAACCTCGCCGCTGACTCGATGGGCGGACGTCAAACCGGTGAGTTGGGCGACTGGAAGGCGCAGGAGTGGATTGCCGGTCAGTTTCGGCGTCTGGGACTGCAGCCGGCGGGCGATAACGGCACGTTTTTCCAGGTCATTCCATTCACACGCGTTTTCATAGACACCACGTCTCGCATCAGCGTCGGGCGTTCCCGTACGATGCTGGCGGTGGGCCGCGACTTTCTCTTCTCCGCGGCACGGGTGTCGTTCTCCCTCGATGGCATGCGCGCAATCTTTGGCGGCTGGGCCGATCGGCCGGATACGTGGATCGATTCGGCGACCGCCAGCGGACGCATGGTGGTCCTGGCGGTTTCGGATTCTTTGCGCGAGCTGCGCCAGGTCTTCGCCATACTCGCGCCGGTGCGCCAAGCTCCGTTCTATCGGGCGGCAACGGCGGTCGCGGTGGCGGCGCTCGACCGTGTGGCGCCCGATCTCATCCCGCAGTTTCTGGCGGGACGGATCACGACCGATACCACGCCGTTGGCCACGAGCGGTCCGGCACCCATCCTGACCGTCACGCCGGCGGCTGCCCGCCTGTTCCTTGCCGCCGATCCGAGGACGGCTCGGCCCGGACAGCTCGGCGATTCGTTGCACGGTGAGATCCGCTATCGCCGCACACCACTCGCGTACCCGGCGCGCAACGTGGTCGCTGTATTGCCGGGCCGCGATTCGATTTTGAGTCGCCAGTATGTCTCGTTGAGCGCACACCACGATCATGTGGGATTCACGGGTCGGCCGGTCGATCACGACTCGACCTATGCCTTCAATCGCGTCGTTCGCCCCATGGGGGCCGATTCACCGCTGCGCCCCGCAACACCCGCCGAATCCATCCGCATCAAGGCGATTCGGGACAGCCTGCATGTCAGCCACAAGCCGCGTCCCGACTCCGTGTTCAATGGTGCCGACGATGACGGCTCGGGGACTGTCGCGCTGATCGAGATCGCCAGAACGCTGTCCCGAGGTTCTGGACTGCGACGTTCCCTCCTATTCGTCTCGCACGCCGCCGAGGAACGAGGACTGCTGGGCTCCGCGTGGTATACCGACCACCCGACCGTCGCGCGTGATTCGATCGTCGGGGAAGTGGATATGGACATGATCGGGCGCGGGAATGCCACGGACCTGCCCAAGGGCGGGGTCGGGTATTTGGAGGTCATCGGCTCGAAGCGCCTGTCCAAGGACTACGGTGACTTGCTGGAACAGGTGAACGCGAGGCTGCCGCAGCCATTCACCTTCAACTATGAGTTTGATGCTCCCGGTCATCCCCTCCAGTACTACTGCCGGGCCGATCATTACAGCTACGCCCGTTATGGAATCCCCGCGATGGCGCTATCGCGCGGCGAACATGCCGATTATCACCAGGTGACGGACGAACCGGCCTATATCGACTACACCGCGCTCGCTCGGGTTGCGACTCTGGCCCGGAACTTTGTGACGGCGGTCGCAAACCGGGACCGGCCACCCGCTGTGGATGGAACTAAACCCACCGATCCCCACGCCCCGTGTCGGCAATGACAATGCTTGCTTGAGGTTACGCATTTCATTACCTTGTGCGCGTTCGCAGCAACCCGCCTCACTCTTTTACCGACGATCACGTGCCGCCAAGCTGGCTGAATTTGAAAATGGGTGCCTGGAGCCCGGCGAATGAAATCGCCGTAGATCTTGGTACCGCTAATACGCTCGTCTACGTGCGAGGCGAAGGCATCGTGCTGAACGAGCCCTCCGTTGTCGCGATCGAAAAAGCAACCGGGAAAGTCAAAGGCATCGGCCTCGAAGCCGAGCGCATGCT
>Ga0136846_1219079_pt1 | contig 22852 bp, 21 predicted proteins | sample HopSoiMetagenom2_FD_96841 | JGI IMG/M metagenome (GOLD analysis project Ga0136846, IMG submission 96841) | Grasslands soil microbial communities from Hopland, California, USA - 2 Assembly 2016 (version 4) | ecosystem: Environmental > Terrestrial > Soil > Grasslands | place: USA: Hopland... | reverse complement strand
CTATCCTCTCGGCGAATAGCGTGTGGGCAGCAACCGGATCTCCGTGACATCGACGTGCTCCGGCTGCTTCACCGCAAACACGACCGCGGCCGCGACGTCTTCGGCACGCATCATGTCTTTGCGCTTCGTGAACCCGGGCTTGGAATCGGGATCGACCGGATCCCAGATGTCGGTATCGACGGGGCCGGGCGAGACGAGCGTCGTCCGCACGCCGCTCTTCGCGGTCTCCTGACGGATCACCTCGTGCATCCCGCGCAGACCAAACTTGCTGGCCGCGTACGCGGTGGACCCCGAGAAGCCGATGTAGTCCGAGATCGAGCCGATCGTCACGAGATGCCCGCTCCCCCGCTGTACCATCTTGGGTACGACGCCGCGGGCGATGAGAAACGGGCCGGTCAGATTGGTGGCGAGCGTCTGCGTGAAGTCATCGACGCTGGTCTCGGCGAGCTGCTTGATGAAGAAGATCCCGGCATTGTTCACGAGCACATCCGGCATGCCGAGCTCTTTTTCGACGCGCGCGAGCGCGCGGTCGACCTCAGCGGGCTGTGTCACGTCGCACGCGATGTCCGAACGGCGGTCGCCGGACTCATTCCGCAGGCTCCTCGCGAGCCGGACGACATGCATGCCGTTGGCCCGCAAGGCGTCCGACACCGCGAGCCCAATCCCCCGAGACGCGCCCGTCACGAGCGCGATTTTCACAGCGCGAAGCTGCCGCCGTGTACGAGCCTCAGGAATTCATCACGCGTCTTGCCGTCGTCGCGGAACGCGCCCCGCAGCGCGCTGGTCACCGTCTTCGAGTTCTGCTTCTCCACGCCGCGCATCATCATGCAGAGGTGATAGGCCTCGATGACGACCCCGACGCCCAGCGGCTTCAGCACGCTGCACAGCGCCTCCGCCACCTGATCGGTCAGCCGCTCCTGCACCTGCAGGCGGCGCGCGAAGACCTCGACGACGCGGGGAATCTTGGACAGTCCCACGATCCGGCCGTTCGGGAGATAGGCGACGTGGGCCCGGCCGAAGAACGGCAGCATGTGATGCTCGCACATCGAATAGATCTCGATGTCGCGCACGCAGATCATGCTTTCGTGCGCTTCCTCGAACAGCGCGTCGCCGATCACTTCGTCGACGTCCATGCCGTAGCCGCGCGTCAGCCACTTCAGCGAGGCTTCGACGCGCGCGGGCGTCTGCCGCAGCCCTTCGCGCGCCGGATCTTCGCCCAGCTGTTCGAGCATCTCGTGCACGAGCTTCTGGAACGGCAGATCGCCGGCCGCCTCGTGGGCCGACTCCGTGTGCGCCTCGTGGAAGCCGTGCAGACTCGCGGACTTCATTTGGTCTCGTGCCATGGTAAGTTTGGACCCCCGTGCGATTCCTAAAGCTACTCGGAACGACGACGCAGGCGGGAGGCGCCGCGCTGTCGGCGCTGTGGACCTTCCCGAGCATGCTGCTGTCCGCTTTCCTCGTCGCCTGGGGCGCGGAAGCGGCGCAATTCTTGATTTCCCAGGGCCTCGCGCTGGCGATCCTCGCGTGGCTCCAGACGCTGCCGGAATTCGCGGTCGAAGCCGTCATCGCCTGGGACGCCGGCCGGAATCCCGAGCGTGGGCACCTGGCGATCGCCAATCTCACCGGTGCGATTCGGCTGCTGCTCGGCCTCGGCTGGCCGATGATCTACTGCGTCTTCGCCGTCTCGGGCCGCCGCCGCGGCGATCCGACACTCACGCCGATCAAGCTGCAACCCGAGCACGCCGTCGAAGTCCTGGGACTCGTGCCGCCGCTCCTGTACTTCGTGATCATCGTATGGAAGCAGAGCATCAGCTGGGTCGATGCCGCGATCCTGCTGCTGCTCTACATCGGTTATCTGGTGATGCTGCTCTTCAATCCCCCGCATAACATCGAGGAGCTGAACGACGCGCCGCGCGTGTCACAGTGGGCCTACCGCCTGGGCGGCGTCCGCCAGAAGCTCGCCATCGGCGGGCTGTTCGTCGCGGGCGGGTTTCTGCTTTACGTCACCGCCCATCCGTTCCTCGAGTCGATGCTCGCCGTCGCGTCGGTCTTCGGTGTCAGCCAATTCGTGCTGGTGCAGTGGGTCGCGCCGTTTCTCTCGGAATTCCCCGAAAAGGTCTCGGCATTTTTGTGGGCGCGCCGCGTGACCCACGCGCCGATGGCGCTCATGAACATGGTGTCGAGCAACATCAACCAGTGGACCGTGCTGGCCGCGATGATTCCCCTGGTGTACGGCTACTCGCATTACCACCACACGGGCGCCTGGGCGGCATTTCATTTCGACGCCGCGCAGCGGCTCGAAATCATCCTGACGCTGCTGCAGACGGCGCTTGGCGTCGTGGTGCTGGCCAATATGGAATTCGATTGGTTCGATGCGACCGCCCTGTTCGTGCTCTGGGTCGTCCAGTTCATCGCGCCCTATTTGCGCGAGGAGGTCGCGCTGGCGTACGCCCTGTGGATCGTGATTCTGCTGGTGGGGTTCGTGGTGCGCGGACAACCGCTGCTCGCGCCGCGCTACTTCTGGGAGACGGTCACCAAAAAACGATCGGCCGGGACCGCATAACACGGACCGGCCGACCGATTGCAACGGGAGCGAAGAGGGTTATTGAAGCCCGAAAGTAATGATGGGTCCCTCACCACGAATTCTGTCTTCCCCAATCGAGGGGGCCTGACATGGGCCGCGGTATGCGGGTCCACAATCGAGCTTGTTGGCTCAATAGTTTGATCTCCCCGCCCCTGCGTACTACAATATCTGTTGTCCCTCAAAGGTCAATCGCTCTGAATCTCACTCTGCTCGCCGCTGTCGTGATGCTGTTCGCCTGGCTGCTGCTGCTCTTCGTGGCGCAGGTCCCCAGCGGCGCCATTCATCTGCTGTATGCCGGGGCGGTGATTCTGTTCGCGCGCCGCGCGCTCGCCGGCGCGCCGCGTTTCATGTCGTAAGCGCCCGCCCCGCGTTCAGATCTCCCAGTTCGAAAACACCACGCCCCGCGAGGCGTGCTGTTCCGGATAGCCTCCATACGACATCCGCAGGTCGGTCCAGCGCACGCGGTACCCACGCGCGATTAGGCGGCGGAACGACTCTCCGTACCGGCTCTGGCAGCGGATCGCGATGCGGCGAATTCCGGCCTTCGCGGCCGCGGCTTCGACCGCGCTGATCGCCGCATCGAAGGACGGCTCGTCGCGCGCGGCGAGCTTCAGCACCCGGACCTCGTCGCGGGTGCGGCTGTCGGCGAGCGGAGCGGAATGCCAGACAGCGAGCGCGTCGAGCCCCGTATCGCCTTCCACAAGCGACGTGTCGCCGAGCCCCAGCTCCGCAGTGAGCAGAATCTCGCGGGAGAAGTCGATGCCGGGCACCAGATCACCCAGCAGGCCGCGCGCCGCGGCGATCACGCCGTCCCGGTGCTCCACCGGGCGGCGCGACAAGAGCGAGGGCGCGGGGTGACCGCGCGTCGCGATTTCATTCGTGAGCGTGATCGTGAGATGTCCGGGGATGAAGCCGAGGCGCGCGTAGAATCCGATGTTCTCGGGCGTGCGCGGCATGGTCTCGAGCCCGAGCGTCGTGACGCCGCGATCGATGAGCCAGTCGGCGGCGGTGTGCACGATCGTCTTGCCGACGCCCGTGCCCTGGCGGTCGGGCCGCACCGCGAGCGGCCCCATCCACCCTTCCACGCCGGCCTGATGCGCCACATTGAACGCCGCGATGTCATTGTGCTCGTCGCGCCAGACCATCGCGCCTTCGCCCGCATCGAGGAGCGCGTACCGCCAGACGAGGGGATTCAGCTGCGGCACGCGCACGCCGATGAGCCCGTCGCGGCGGTAGCGATCGGTGAACGCCTCCGCAAAGACGCGATTCAGGGCCTCGATGTCGCGCTCGGTGGCGCGCTCCGGCCCGGTTACCCGGGTGTCAGGCAGCCACGCTCGCATCGGGCGGCCCCAGAGTAGCGGTGTCGTCGCGCGCAACGCTCGATCCAGTCGTGGCGTCGTACGAGACCCTGATTACGCGATCCAATCCATCACGCACCTGTTCAATGTGCGTGATGAGGATGACTTGGGGGAAGCGATCGCCCAGACGGCGCAGCAGCGCCAGCACATGCTGGCGGCGCGACTCGTCGAGCGACCCAAAGATCTCATCCAGCACGAGCAGGGACAGCGGCTGGCCGGCCCGCTCGGCGATCATCTGCGAGATCGCCAGGCGCAGCACGAGGTTGGCGATGTCCTCTTCCCCGCCGGAGATCACCGGCTTCGGCACCCCTTCATCGAGCACGACCACCCGATAATCCTCGTCCAGATCCACTTCGTCATAGCGCGCGTCCGTCAGGTCCGAAAGAAAGCCGGAGGCCAGCGCACTGATTTCCGGTCGCATCGCCGCATTCAGCTCCGCGCGCAGATCGGAGAAGGCGCGGTCCAGCTCGTTGTGCAACCGGAGCTCGATCTTACGCTCCGCAATCGTCTTCTCACGGGCGGCCCGCTCGGCGGCGCGGCGCTCGGTTTCCCGGACCGCGCTTTCAGCGGCGACCAGCTCGCCCCGCGTCTCGGCCACTGCGAGCTCCGCGGCGCGCAGCGCGTGCGTGGCGCGATCGTGGCGCTCACGGGCCGCCTGAAACTTGGGCTCGGAGAAGCCTTCGGCCTTCACGGCATCGCTGAGCTGCTTGACGTGCTCCTCCCGCGCGGACAGCCTTTTTTCGGCAAGCTCCGCTTCCCCCACCAAGGCCTCGGCGCGCTCGGCGCGCGCCGCCAGCACGGCGGCCTGCATGGCGACAGGCTCCAGCCGGGCAAGCTCCGTCCGCACGGTGTTGTGTCGCTCCGCGTCATACCCGCCAGATCGCGCCGCGACGCGTGCCTCGATTTCCTGCGTCCGCCGGGCCAGACCCGCCCGCTCCTTCTGTAGCCGGGCGCGCTCGCTCGCCTGAGCCCGGAGCGTCCCTTCGTGCTCGCTCGCCTGGCGCGTCTCCGCGCGTACCGCATCGCGCGCCGCCTCGGCCTGTGTCACGGCCACCGGCGGCGCGGCAAGCTGCTCCATGCGCTGCCGGAAGTATGTCCCATCGTCGACGATCGCCTGCAGCTGGCGATCCAGTACGCCGAGCACCGCCGGATGCTCGGTGCCAAGCGGCCGTCGGCAGGTGGGGCATTCGCCGTCCGGCCCCAGCCGCTCGATTTTGTCGCGCTGATCCTTTACTTCGTCGTATTGTTTGAGCAGCTCCGCACGACGCGTGCCCGCGTACTCCTTCTCCCGGACCCACGTCGCCTGCTGCTCCCGCGCGACCGTGTCGGCGCTCTCGAGCCGTTCGGTGAGCGCTCGCACGGCCGCGGTGGCTCGCGTCAGTGCGGCGTCGGCATCTGCCAGCTCGGCGATACGCCGGTCAAGCACATTGAGGTTACGGGTGAGCTCGGTGATCTTCGCCTGATCCTCGCGCCGCGCCGCATCTTCGCGATGCAGCCGCTCGAGCTCGGCCAGCTCGGCCTTGAGCCTCGAAATCGGGGCCACGTCGGCGTCGAGCTTGCGCAGCTCTTCCCGCGCCCCGAGCGCCTCCGCCAGCTCCTTATCGAGCCGCTGGAACTCCTGACGCGCGACCACGACACCTTGTTCGGCAACGCGCAGATCGCCGTGCAGCGACAGGGTGCGCTCCTTTCGCTCCACCCACTGCTGCCAGCGGGGCTCCTCTTCGACCAGCACCTGCTGTGCCTTGGTGCGCTCTCCCGCCGCGAGAGTGGCGGCCTTGCGCGCGCCGGTCAACCGCGTTTCCGCCGTTTTGCGTTCCTTCTCGAGCTCGGCCTGCGGCGGAAGCCCCGTCTCGAGGCCCTCGAGCTCGTGCGTGAACGCATTGCGGCGCTCGCGGACGCGCTCCTGCGCCAGTGTGAGCTGCTCGTGCCGCAGCACGCGCGACAAAAAGGCGGCGCGCTCGGGGCGCGATGAGTCGGCGAGGACCGCGAGCTCTTTCTGACCGGTGAAATACGTGTTGAAGAACTCGGCGTGCGTCATGCCGAGCACGCGCTGCAGTCGCGCGGTGACCTCCTTGAGGGAATTCGCCACCACGGCGCCGTTCTGGTACAGCTCGGCATTGTTCAGGCCCCGTTCGACGCGATAGGAGTGGCTGCCGAGGCCGAATTCCAGCTCCACACGCACCGGCGACCGCGCTTTGGCGCGCAGATTGCGGATCGAGTCTTTGTCGCCGCGCGCGGCGGGGTTGCCGTAGATCGCCCACGCGATCGCCTCGAGCAATGACGTCTTGCCAGAGCCGTTCGGTCCGATGATGCCGGTGATCCCATCGCCGAACACGATTTCGGTATCGGCGTGCTGCCGGAAGTTCACGAGCCGCAGGCGGTGCAGCTTCACCTGGAGTCGCCGGCGGCTTCGTCGCTGCGCGCCGCCGCCTCGAGATACTCGACGCCCATCGTGACGAACGTGTCGCGATTCAGCTCGGCATCGAGCGGGCGGCGGCCCAGGAACTCGCGCACCGTCTCCGTCAGCGTCTGGCGGCGGCCGCCTCCCGCGCCGGGAGAAGCCGACGCGCGCTGCGATTCGGGCCGGCGCAGATCGAGATGGAAGTTCAGCGCGCGCGCCTTGAATGCGCGAATTGCAGCATGGTCCAGATCGCGCGCGGTGGCGCGATCCACGTCCCACGCCAGCAGGCGCACGATCTGGTCGTCGATCTTGGCGGCAGCGACGCGCTGTGCGATCTGCGCGTCCAGCTCCTTGGCATTGAGGCCCGCGGCCTGAATGAAGGGTAGATCGATGTGGCGCCGCACCGGGGCGACCGGACGGAACGTCACGCGCGCACCGGGAAGCTCGACGAGCAAATAGCCCTTACCGGACTGCTTGGCTTTCTTGATTTCCGCCTCGTCCTGCAGCTGGCCCCAGGGATTGGGCGGCAAATACTCGAGGCTGCCGGAATACCAGGCATTCGCCGCGATCGACTGCGCCGTGTGATAATGGCCGAGCGCGATGTAATCCCACTTCTCCGGCGCGAGGATCTCACGCGACAGCACCGCGCCGCCGTATTCCATCGTCCCGCGTGTTTCGCCCAGGCCGCCATGCACGCCGTGGGTGAGCAACACGTTGCGCGTGGGCCCACCAGGTTCGGGCCGCAGCGCCGGCCGCTCGGCTTTGAGCAGCGCCTGGTGCGGCACCGCGAGCACGGCGCAATCGAGCTGAGGTAGCACGATGCGGCGCGCTTCTTCCACGGCGACTTCGACGCCGAGCGCCTCATAGAGCCGCAGGATCGTTCCGGTTTCCGTGGAACGCGGCGTGTCGTGCTCGCCTGCAATGATGACGATGGGAGTCTGCGGCAGTCCGGTGCGCAGCCGATGCAGCTGGCGGAAGCAAAACAGGATTGCGGCGTTGGTGGGACGCACCGAATGGAACAGATCGCCGGCAATGACGATGAGCTCGGGCTTCTGCTCGAGCAGATCGTCTACAGCGCGACGAAACACTTCGGCGACGTCCGCCTCGCGCTGATTCGTGCCTTTCGGGGTCTGCCGGTCGAACTGGCGAAACCCCAGATGCAGGTCGGCGAGGTGCGCGAGCTTCATTTTGCTCCGGCCAGACGAATGCTGCTCTCGGTTTCCGTCGTCACTGCCATTTCCCGCATCAACAGCGTCGGAATCGTGAGGTTGATCTTCGAGCTACCGGTGATCGTCGCGTTGACGATCGCCCCACGTGAGATCGAGAATTCCTGAGAACCGGTCATGTCACCCGACAGCGTCATCGTTCCGCGCTGGCCCGCAACCGCGAGCGCGATGGGCCCGGTCGGAAACGCCGTCTGGATGTCGAGGACCACCGCGGTGTCGGCACCGTCAGTCCGGATCTCACGGACGGTCAGCGTGGTTGTCGCCGCACCGGCTTTGGATGCGTCGACGCCTCCGAACTGCTGCACCGGCAACGCCATCGACACGGTCCACGAATCGCCGCGCTGCACCGCCTGTTCGGGGAACGCGTAGGTGGTCCCCTTGAGCACGGCAGACATCTGGTTCGCCACCTCGGGTGGCGCTCCCGCGAGCCCGATGACGCTGTCCCGCAGTAACTGTAAGCGGTCGTCGAACACCGCCGTGCTGCGGCTGCCTCGCAGCCCCGCGACCCGGCTCCGCAAGTCCGGCGAGATCCCGGGCATGTCGATCGTCGCCGAATCGATGACGATCTCGACTTCGGTTCCCCCGCCGGCGAGCGGCCCCTTCACCGTCTGGGTCGAGTACATGCGCAAGCGCATTTCCTGCCGATTGACGCTGGCGAGCGGGCCGAGTCCCGAGGGCATCGCGACGCGCGTGTTTTGCTCGAGCACGAAGTGGTACACGGCACCGGCGGGTGGATGGTAACGCAATGCGATCTTCGGTCCGGCGTCCTTCTGACAGCCCGCGATCACGAGCGCGAGCAGCAGTGCGCGCATCAGTAGGGCTCGTCGCTCATCGGGTTCAGCGGCGGCACCGGTTGGTGCTCCCGGGCGAGCGATGCATCGGAAGTGACGCGGCTCCCCAAGACCTTCCGGAAGTAGGCAAGGACGTCGTCGGGCCGGGTGCGCCGCGCGGCGGCGAGGGCACGACGCACATCGTCCGGCTCGCGATCGGCGATGAGATCTTTCACCTGATTGGGGCGAACGCGCCGGTCGAGCCGGACGAGCTGCCGCACCACGGCCTCCTCGAACGGGACGTCGGCGGCAGGGGGAAAGCGCTCCACCCCGTCGCGGCCCCGCAGCACCGGGGGCTTCGGAAACCGCAGGAAGATCGGCTGCGTGAAGTGCGGATGACGCACCATGAGTTCGCCAATCGGGAGCGTCGCGAGTTTGCTCTTGGTCGCGGGACTGAGCACCTGATAGCCCGGAGTCGCGAGCTCATCCATGTCCATACGGCCAAACAGCTGCGTGCCCGCGTTGCCTACCACGCGCCGGTGCACCTGCGACCGAAATTGCTCGGCGCCGAACAGCACCAGGCCGAGGTAACGCCCCCGCTCCGAGATATCGAGGAGCATCTTCTTCACGTATGTCTCGGAGCCGTCTCCCGGCGCGTATTTGTTGAGCTCGTCCACGAACACCACGATCGCGTCCACACCGAGCTCGCGGCGCTCCAGCTGCTCGCGAAGCATCGAGACGACGCGGGCGAACACCAGGTCCTGCCCCAGCGGGTCGACGTTCGCGATGTCGATTACATACACGGTGCGGTCGGTGAATTCTTTCCAGGGTAGATCACTGGACGGGCCGTCGTCCGTGACGAGTCCCTTGCAGCGGATCGAAATGTTGAGCAGCCGGTTCCGCACTTTCCGCATTGTCGCGATGTGGTGGGTGCGCCACGTATCGCTACGCCCGCCGGCCGTGATTTCGAGTCCGTCAAAGATCGACCGGAACAGCCGATCGAGATCGGCGAATGTCTGCACGCGATGTGTGGTACCGAAGCCGTCGTCGAACGTCCTGCCCAGGACTCTGTCTCTTAAAAAATCGATAAACGCGTCGGCCTTCGCGTCGATGTCGTCCCGATTGAGCAGCACTTCCGCGAAGTCGACGACCTCCTGCAAGCCCCAGGTGAGCGGCTCGACGTCGCCGACCAGATCGGGGTGTGTGCGCAGCGTGTTGAGATTGACGCCATCGGCCTTGAGCGGCGCGTAATAGCGAACGCGCTCGAACGGCGTTGACGGCACAGCGAGCCGCTCATATCGCTGCCGATCCTCGTCGCTCAGGTCACCGGCCTGATCGAGAAAGCAGAGGTCCGGGCCTTTGACGTTGAAACAGACGGCGGCGATACGGCCTTTGTGCGCCGGAAAATGCGCGAAGAGCGACCCCAGCAGGAATTCGACGGCGCTCGTCTTCGTCGCAAGTCCCGAGACACCCGAAATGTTCAAATGCGCGGCTTCCGGACCGAGCAGGAAATCGGCATCGAGATATACCGGAGCATCGCGACCCGCCGACGTGTAGAGCCCGACCGGGATTGCGGTCGGCGTCGCGGAATGCAGGAACGCATCCATACGCAGCGCCTGCGCCACGTCGGCGTCGTCGGCGACGTACACCTGCGCGAGCGGCACGGGCTGCAGCGGCTCTTCCGGCATCTGACGCAGCACCGCGGCACTCCAGTAGCGAATCTCCTGCCGGACGGTCGGGGCTTCAGTTGCCCGCGTCGGATCGCCGTCCGCGCCGACCACGTCGTGCAACGGCGTGGCGAGGTCGGAATACGCGACGCCATCGGTCACGACGCCGTACACGACGCGCTCCCCCGCGACTTTGACGATCGCCCCAATCCCGATCGGCGTGTCCGTTGCGGTCCAGAAATGGAATTGATGGGGAGTCGAGGGCTTGAGCTCGGTCGCAACAACGCGACCGATGGGAATCGCCGCGTTGTCTGAGCGCGCGATCATGTCCCCGTCTTGGGCAGTCGCGAGACGCGGCGCAGCTCGATGTCGCGCGGGGCGAGGGCCTTCAGGTATTCCTCCACGTTGTGTAAAGGATACAACAGCCGGTCCCAGCGCGTGGCCGGGGTCGCGAGCGGCGCGCGCTCCGCCCAGAGCCACCCGCTCAACTCGGTCGCCCGCGCAGTCGTCTCGGGATCGGAGCGGGCTTCGACCCGGAGGAGACCGTACAGCAGATCATTGCCTTCCCACGGCCACAGTCGCAGGTACCACGAATACACCTCGGTGCGCGTGTGTCCGCCTCGCACCGCGAACACGCTGGTTCGGTTTCCCGGCGGCAGGGTCAGGGCGCGCTCGAGCCCACGCCCTTCCAGGAACTGCGCGCCGTGACTCTTGATTACGCCAAGGGCGCGCGGGTGACGCGCAACGGCCGGAGACCGCGACAACAACCCATCCAAAACGAGCCACTCCTCGGCGCGCGCGGCGGTGATCCACTGCTCGGCCAACTCCCGCTCGATCGCGCCACGCGCGCGACGCACGGTGCCTTCGACCTGATCGAGATAGCGCGACGGCTGATCCACCAGCTCCGGGCCGATCGATTCGAGATCGGGAGCGGCCAGCTCGAGCCGCTGGCGCAGGCCCGGCTTCATGCGCTCGAGCGGCGCAATCGCGAATCCGCGATGGCGCTCGCGCGTCGTCCGGAGCAGTCCTCGCTCATCCCGACGCCGAATCGCTGCCGCCACATATGCATTCACGACCTGTACCACGCCGTCGTAGGCCACCACGCTCCAACGCTCGATCCCGGCAAGGAACGAGACGGCCTCGGGGAGACGGGCCACGCTACGTCCGGGAAGGGGATGCGCCTCGAGCTCGGCATCTTCGACCAGGTCGGCATGCTCGGTCCCGCCCGCGCCGTCCGTGCCTGGCGTCGTGGGCGGCGGAGTGAACGCCGCCGGGACCGCGCCCGCGGCTATCAGCTCGTGCCACCAGGGCATGTTCAATCGCGCACCTTGAGGCCCACGACCAATCCGTCACGGACGGGCACGATCGTCGCAACCAGCCGCGGATCCCTGGCGGCGAGCTCATTGAAGCGGCGCACGCCGACGGCAGCGGCGGATTTGTCATTAGGGTCGACGGCGGCACCGTGGAAGAAGGCGTTGTCGCACAGCAAGAGCCCACCCTGGCGGAGCAGGCGCATACCCCAATCGAAGTATTGTGGTAAGGGTTCTTTGTCGGCATCGATGAACACCGCATCGAAGCCCGGCGAGAGCTTGGGCAGAACGTCGAGCGCCGCTCCTTCGATCAGACGAACGCGATCCTGTAAGCCGGCCGACGCAAACGCCGCGCGCGCGACCCGCGCGTGTGCTGCGTCTTTCTCGATGGTCGTCAGTGTACCGCCGGGCTCGAGCGCGCGCGCCAACCAGACACCGCTATACCCGCCGAGTGCGCCCAGCTCCAACACGTGCTTCGCCTGAGTCAGCCGCAGCAGGAGATGCAGCAGCTTCCCTTCTTCGGGTGAGACGTTGATGGCGGGCAATTTTTCGGATTCGTGACGCCGGCGGATCGTGGCGAGAATCTCATCTTCTGCGGCAAACAGCTCGGTGACGTAGCGCTCGAATCGCTCGTCCACTACGCCGTGGCTTCGACGTTCGGGAAGGGGGGAACCTCGAGCAACCAGAGGCCGGCGATGCGCGATTGCTTGTCGACCTCCACCAGCAGGTGATCGGCGACCCGCACGACGGTCGCGGGCCGCTGCCGGCCCACGCGAATGTGGAACACCGACTCCGCGGGATTCTTGTCGACCGTGAGCGCCGTGTCGAGCTCGACGGCGGCCACTCCCGCCTCAGCGCGCCCGTCGGGAAAAGTCACCTGGCCCGCCTTGCTCGCATCGGGCGCCGCGAGCGACGCCAGGGTCCGCACGTCGTCCGGCCAGGTGACGACATCCAGGCCCCGCAACGCACCGCCGGCGACGTCGATCACGACGAATGACCCGTCGCCGCCCTCGAGGTCGACCGTGCCATTCATCCCGTTTCCCTTCGCGACGCCTTTGCACGCGACGGTCAAGATGTCGGTTTCCGGATCCCAGCGGTACGCCACTTTCGGAAGTTTGCCGTTCAGTGGCTCGATGCGAGCTTCGAAGTGCATGCAGCGCCGCGCCTTCCTGCGCAATGAGAGGGTGGGTAATATAGCTGCACCATGGAACGACGCGAGTTCTTTACGGCTGCGGGACTGATCGCAACGCCGCTCGTTGGACGTGCGGCGTGGGGCGTGCGGCGTATCGAGCCCGGCACCGCTGCGCCGGACGCCGCACGCCGCACGCAGGGCCCCACGCTCGGTCCCGAAGTGTTCGCCCGCCGCATCGAGCGCCTGCAGGAAGAGCTCAAGACGCGCAAATACGATCTCTTCGTCGCCGAGCCGAGCACGAACTTCCAATACTTCGTCGGCTACAATCCCGGCCGCAGCGAGCGACTCATTCTCCTGATGGTGCCGACAGCGGGCACGCCGGCGCTGATCTGTCCGTCGTTCGAAATCGAGCGCATTAAGCGCAACAGCGCGATCAGCGACGTGCGGGGGTGGGAGGAGCAGGACGATCCGTGGGGACTCGTCGGCAAGGCGGGCCGCGCCATGAAGCCGCCGCATCGCAACGGCGTCGTCGCGCTCGAGCCGACCACCTCCTACCAGAGTTACGACCGGCTCACCGATAAACTGGGTGGCTGGCGATTCAACAACGGCGCGGGCGTCACGGAGCGGTTGCGGATCATCAAGAGTCCCGAGGAGATCGAGATGATTCGGCGGGCGATCGCCGCGACCGAGGCCTCGATTGCCGCGACGTTTTCGCAGCTGGCGGTGGGCATGACCGAGCGCGACGTCGCGGCCCTGCTGTCGCGCGAGATGGCGAGCCGGGGCTCACCGGGCGGCGGTCTCGTGCAGTTCGGTCCAGCGAGCGCTCTCCCGCACGGCGGCCCCTCGGCGGGTCAATTGCAGCGTGAGACGGTCGTACTCATCGACGCCGGCTCGCGCGTCGAAGGCTATACGTCCGATATCACGCGCACCAACTGGTTCGGTGACGCGCCCTCAGATGAGTTCAAGAAGGTCTACAACATCGTCCATGACGCGCAGTCGGCCGCCATTGCAGCGGCAACACCGCTCGCCCAATGTCAGGAGGTGGACCGCGCCGCCCGGAAAGTCATTACTGACGCAGGGTACGGGCAGTACTTCACGCACCGCCTGGGCCACGGCATGGGCATGGATGGTCATGAGCCACCCTATATGGTGGAAGGGAACGAGACGCGCATCGAGCCGGGGATGGTTTTTACGGATGAACCGGGAATTTACCAGCTCAACAAGTTCGGCGTCCGGATCGAAGACGACTGCCTGATGACCGAAAAGGGCATCGAGGTTCTCTCCAAACGAGCAGCCAAGCTCTAATCCCCGAGCTTCCTCGCGAAGTTGACGATCCGGTCCAACGCTTGCTTGATCGAATCCGTCGCAGCGGCGTACGAGAGACGGACCCACCGATCATCGCCGAACGCCACGCCGGGAACCAGCGCGACCCCTGATTGCGTGATGAGCCGCGTGCAAAACTCCGTTCCCGTAATCCCGCCGAACGAATCCACCCTGAAGAAAAAGTAGAACGCGCCGAGCGGGTCGACGAACTCGACGCCCGGCAAATCCTGCCGGAAGCGCGCCACGACCACGTCGCGGCGTTTGCGAAACTCGCTGACCATCCGCGTGACGTCCTGCTCGACGCGCTCGTCGGCCAAGGCCGCCGCGGCGGCGAATTGGGCCGGATGGTTCGCGCCCGTCGTTGTATGCGACTGCAGCGCCGCCATCGCTTTCGCGATCTTGGGTGGCGCGAGCGCAAAGCCGATCCGCCAGCCGGTCATTGCATAGGTCTTGCTGACGCCGGTAATGAGGATGACTCGCTCGAGCAGATCGTCGGGCAGATCGAGGAATGATGGCGCGGGACCGGTGCCGTAGTGAATGCGGCGGTAGATCTCATCCGCGATCACCCACACATTCCGCGCTTTGGCCCACTGCGCAATCGCGCGGATCTCGGCGTGCGTATACACGGCCCCCGTCGGATTGCACGGTGAGCAGAGAATCAGGCCGGCTGCGCCGGGCAACATCCGCTCGAGGTCTTTGACGCTCGCTTTGAGACTCCACTCGGGGTCGCCCGCGACCATCACCGGACGGGCCCGTGACAGGTGAACGATCTGCGGGTACGACACCCAGGCCGGCGCCGGGATCGCGACGACATCGCCGGGACCGAACAGCGTGAAGCAGGCGTTGAAGAGCGATTGCTTGGAGCCGTTCGACACGACGATGTGATCCGCGTTCACGGGACGGCCGCCCGACAACAGTGAGAGGTGCGTCGCCGCCGCCGCCCGCAATTCCAGGATGCCTTCGTTCGCGGAATAGTGGGTCTTGCCGTCCTTGATGGCGCGAATGCCGGCGTCCGCCGGGACCTGCGGCGTCGGGAAATCCGGCTCTCCCGCGCCGAGGTCGATGACATCCTCGCCTGAGGCCTTGCGGCGCTTCGATTCAGCCGAAATCGCGATGGTCGCCGACGTCTCGAGATGCTGCAGGTTGGCGGACAGACCTTCCGTCATCGGGGAATGGCTCCATGGCGTTTGAGGATCATCACGGTGGAATCAACCGGCAGGGCACGCACAACCCCACGATAGCCCCGAACCGTTTCGGCTCGCAATGATGAAGTGAGTCCGCAAAGGACCAGCGCTGCCAGAACAGTTGCCATTCTCACCGCGTGAAATTACCATCCTCGCACAGGAATCGCCGTACTTTGAAAATCGAGGCGCGAGTGAAGGGCGAACGGAGCCGGCACACGGTGGTGGTCGTGCCTCCCGCGATCGAGCGGGTGGGCAAGGCGTGGGAGTTCATCGATTCCCGCGCGGTCGTCATCTGCGCCGATTATGAGCAGGCCGCGCTCTGGGCCGACGCCGCGCCCCCCGAATACCGCGCCCACGCGGTCACCGGCCTGGCCCGCACAACCGCTCTCTTAAAGGAAGGCCGGGTCGGACTGCTCGCCGGCGCCTCCGCCGATCTCGCGGCGCTTGTCACCCGCGCGGCGCTCAAGCTCGAATCCATCGAAACAGTCGTGATCGCCTGGCCGGAAAGCTTCGCCACAGAGTTGGACGCGTTGCTGGCCGAGGCGCCGACCGCGCGTCGCCTGATACTCAGCTGGAATCCCCCTGCGCTCTCCGAATTTCTCGAGCGGCACGCGCGTCGCGCTGATGTCGTTGGTGACTTGCCACTCGATCCCGACGGCAAGCCACTCGGTCCCGTCGGTTCCGCTCGCTACATGGTCGTCGCGACGCACCGCCGCACAGCAGCCCTGCGCGAGGCGCTCGACACACTCCGCGCGCTCCGGCCCTACGTCTGGCACGGCGGTGAGGTAACACCGCCGCCGGATGCCGACGTCGTGATTGCGGCCGTACTGCCGTCTCGCGAGGACATGGAGCGCCTGGTTGCTATCGGCGTGAAGACGGTCGTGCTCGCGTTCGCCGCTCAGATTCCCTACCTCCGATCGATCGCCGCGCTGACGCCGCTGCCGCCGAGTAGCGCGGCGGATCGCGCCCAGGATCGTGCGGCCGCCCTGCGCGCGCTCATCACGGAGCGCCTGGCGCGGGGCGACGTCGACGCAGAGCTCGCGATGCTGGCGCCGCTGTTCGAGGAACAGGACCCCGCGCTCGTAGCGGGCGCGCTGCTGGCGATCGGTCGTGAGTCCGCGGTCGTGAGCGACAAACCCGCCGACGTGACGTCAGGAGGAGGAGCGGCCTGGGTGAAACTGTTCGTCACCGTCGGAACAAAAGACCGCGCGAGCGCGAAGGACCTGGTCGGCGCATTGATCAAAGAAGCGGGACTGCAGAAGGGGCAAATCGGCAAGATCGACGTACGGGAAACGTTTTCACTCGTTGACGTGGCGCCGGCCGTCGTAGAGCAGGCGGTGCGGCGGTTGACGGGCGTCGCGATCCGCGGCAGACGCGTGGCTGCGCGGCCCGATCGGGGATAAAACCGAACGGGCCGCGCAGTCGCACGGCCCGTCGCTACTTCTTGATGTTTACCGCCATCTTGAGTTGCTTGCCGGCGCGGAATGCCGGCGCGATCGACGCCTTGATCTGAATGACGCCACCCGTCTTCGGATTGCGTCCCATTCTGGCAGCCCGCTTGCGCGCTTCAAAGTTGCCGAACCCGGTGATTTGTACCTTCGACCCCTTCTTCAACTCGGCGGCGATGATGCCCTTATCGTCGAACAGCGCGTCGATCGTGCGTGTGGCATCAGCCTTCGACATCTTGGTGCGCATCGCTAGAGCGGCGGTGAGTTCTGCCTTGTTCACGACGATCTCCTTGGGGTGGGTGGGCGGCTGAGAAAACCCGCATAAACACTGGCTTACTATGGGGTATGCCCCGAAAAACCGCAAGATAGCTGGGTTTTTGAGGGATACACGTCGGTACGTTGGCCGGTCGGCACGTTGCCGCATCGACCGGCGGTCACTAGCCTCGTGCCGACGTGCCGACGTGTACTGTGAGGACCAATGTTCCAATCGACTCGTCCTGGATGGATTGAAGTAATCTCCGGCGTCATGTTCAGCGGAAAATCGGAAGAGTTGATCCGGCGCGTGCGACGGGCGGTCATTGCGCGCAAGCGGGTGCAAGTCTTTAAGTCTCATCTAGATGCACGCTATGCCGGCCTGTTTTCCGTTTCCTCGCACGACGGTGTCACCGTGGAAGCCGATCCCGTGGACTCCGCCGAGGAGATCGCCCGCCGGCTTCGGCATGATACTGAAGTCGTCGCGATCGACGAAGCCCAGTTTCTCGACGACGACATCATCGGCACGGCAAACCGTCTCGCCAATAACGGGGTGCGGGTGATTCTCGCCGGCACCGACGTCGACTTTCGCGGTCTGCCGTTCGGTCCCATGCCCACGCTCATGTGCATCGCCGAGGTCGTCGACAAGTTTCAGGCGATCTGCGTGGTCTGCGGCGGTTCGGCGACGCGTAATCAGCGCCTGGTCAATGGCAAACCCGCGCCGTGGGACAGTCCGATCATCATGGTGGGTGGGCGCGAATCGTATGAGGCGCGATGCCGGCATTGTCATCGAGTCCCCAGGCAGGATGAAGATCAGACTGCGCTACTCTAAACGCGGAACGCGGAACGCGGAACGCCGAACGCCCGTTGCAAGCCGGTTCCGACTTCCGCGTTCGCACTTCCGCGTTCCGTGCTAAACGTCGCCCTCACCGGCAACATCGCGGCGGGCAAGTCGACCGTCGTCGAGCTGTTCAAGCAATGGGGCGCCACGATCATCGATGCCGACGCCCTCGCGCGCGAGGCGCAGGCGCCGGGTGGCGGCGTGCTCGCCGCCATCGCGACACGCTTCGGCGCCGACGTGCTGGCCGCGGACGGCACGCTGGACCGCGCGGCGCTGCGCGCCAAAGTCATGGGTGATGATGCGGCGCTCGCAGCGCTCAACGCGATCGTTCATCCGGCGGTACAGCAGCGTCGCAGCGAGCTGCATCGCGTCGCGCGCGAGCGCGGCGACGCGATCGTCGTGAACGACATTCCGCTGTTGTTCGAAGTGCTGGACCCCTCGCAGTTCGACGCCGTCGTGCTCGTCGACGCACCGGCCCCGCTGCGGCGCACTCGGCTCCGCACGCTGCGCCAGCTTCCCAACGGAGACGCCGACCGCATGATCGCCGCACAGATGCCGGCCGAGCGCAAGCGCGGACAAAGCCAGTACATCATCGAGAATGAGGGGACGCTCAAGGAACTGGAGAAGCAGGCGAGAAAAGTATTTTTAGACCTGTGCAAGCGCGCGGCGCGGACGGGTGTGAGCAAGGAAACACCGGGACAGCGGCTGATTTTGTGCGGAACCGACGCGAAGGACACGGCGGCGGTACTGGACGCGATCGACCGGCGCTATAGCGACGCGGGGATGCGGGTGGAGCGGATTCCCGTCAAGGGATTAGCCAAGGCGCTACGCGGGAACACCCCATTGTCGATCGTGACCACGGAGGCCGCGAGCGAGGGCGCGCGCGCGGCGTGGGAGCGCGCGGTGCCGCCTCGCCCGTGCCGCTTGTACCATATCTCTCCCGATCCCGATCCGGTCGCCGTCCGACTCGATCTTCGGCCGTGGGGTCATGCGCGCATTGCGTTGAGCGAAGAAGACGGCGCAGGGCTGGCGCCCCGAGCCGACCTGTTGTAGGCTCCGCTCCCATGTCGAGTGTCCCCAAGGACCTCCGTTTCACTGCCGATCATGAGTGGGTACGGTCCAGCGACGACCCGCAAGTCGTCGAGATCGGCATTACCGACTATGCGCAGGGTGAGTTGGGCGACGTCGTCTTCGTAGAGCTGCCCAAGACGGGCGCGAGCTACGCGCAGAAGGCGGTCTTTGGGACGATCGAAGCGGTGAAGGCGGTGTCCGAGCTGTACGCGCCGGTCGCCGGGACGGTGCTCGAGGCGAACAAGGCGCTGGAGCAGGATCCGGCACTCGTCAATCGCGATCCCTACGGCCAGGGTTGGATGATCAAGGTGAAGCTCAAGAACCCCAAGGAATTGGAGGGGCTGCTTCGCGCAGATGCCTACGCGCAGCATATCGGAGAGTGAAAGCGACATTCCACGGGCACGCCTGTTTTGTGCTAGAGCGAGACGGCAAACGCGTTATCATCGATCCCTTCCTGAATGGCAATCCCGCAGCCGACATCGGACCTGACAAACTCCCCCGGCTGGACGCGATTCTGCTGTCGCACGGGCACGGCGATCATCTGGGCGACGCGGTCGCCCTCTCCAAACAGCACAAGGCCATCATCGTCGCCACCTACGAACTCGCGCAGTTTTGCGCTGATAACGGGGCCAGCACGCATGGCATGCACATCGGCGGTGGACATGACTTCCCGTTCGGCAGGGTGAAGCTCGTACCCGCGTTTCACGGCGGCCGGGTCGAAGGCGACAGCACCGGCAAATACACGACGAATCCGGCCGGTGTCGTGGTGACGATGGGCGGCAAAACGGTCTACCACACCGGCGACACCGGGCTCACGCTGGAAATGCAGCTGCTCGCGGGCCGCATCGACCTGATGCTCGTACCGATCGGCGACAACTTCACGATGGGAATCGAAGACGCCGTCCGCGCGGTCGAGTTCGTGAAACCCAGGTTTGTTATTCCAATGCACTACAATACCTGGGATATCATCAAGGCCGATCCCCAGGAATTCCAGCGGCTGGTGGGGAATCGGGCCGCCGTCAAGATTCTGTCGCCCGGGGAATCACATACACTTTCGTAATACATGACCATCGATCACGATCTGTTTCAGGAACGTCACATCGGCCCCTCCCCCGAGGATCAGGCCGCCATGCTGGGCGTGCTCGGCTACGACTCGCTCGACGATTTCATCGACGCCGTCGTGCCGGCGGATATCCGGTTGCGGAAGCCCCTGCGCATCCCGGAAGCGATCAGTGAGCAGCAGGCGCTCGAGCAGCTCCGCCTGCTCGCGGCGCAGAACCAGATCTACCGGTCCTACCTCGGCATGGGCTATCACGACTGCGTCACGCCATCCGTGATTCAGCGCAACGTGCTGGAAAACCCCGGCTGGTATACGGCGTACACACCGTATCAGGCCGAGATCGCGCAGGGACGGCTCGAAGCGCTGTTGAATTTTCAAACGATGGTCTCTGACCTCACCGGTCTCGAGATCGCCAATGCGTCCCTGCTCGACGAGGGCACGGCAGCCGCGGAGGCGATGCATCTCACGGAAGCAGTGTCGAAGCATGAAGGCCCGCTGACCTATCTCGTCGATGCGAACTGCCATCCGCAGACGATCGCGGTGGTGCGGACGCGCGCGGCCGTGCGCGGCCTCGAAATCGTCGTTGCCGATCCCGCACAATTCGATTTCACCCAGGGCCGGGTGATCGGCGCGCTGGTCCAGTATCCCGCGACCGACGGCGCGATTCGCGACTACCGCGCGCTGTGCGCGGCAGCCCACGCAGCGGGAGCGCTGGTCACCGCGGCGACCGATCTGCTGGCGCTCACCGTGCTGACGCCGCCGGGTGAATGGGGCGCCGACATCGCCGTGGGCAATTCGCAGCGCTTTGGCGTGCCGCTCGGCTACGGCGGGCCACACGCGGCCTTCTTCGCCACGCGCGATGACTACAAGCGCTACCTGCCCGGGCGCATCATTGGTGTATCGAAGGACCGCGCCGGCCGCACCGGCCTGCGCATGGCGCTGCAGACGCGCGAGCAACATATCCGGCGCGAAAAGGCGACCAGTAACGTCTGCACGGCGCAGGTCCTGCTCGCCGTCGTCGCGGCGATGTATGCCGTCTACCACGGGCCCGAAGGCCTGCGCCGAATCGCGCGCCGCGTGCACGCCCACACGGCCGCGCTCGCCACAGCCCTCGAAAAACTCGGGGTTAGGCTGGCCTATCCCGAGTTCTTCGACACCGTGGCCGTGGACGTGCCGGCGGAAGCGTTGCCGCGCATCATCAACGCAGCGCGCGCCAAACAGATCAATCTGCGGACGTTGTCGCAAACGCGGATCGGCGTTGCCTTCGATGAGGCCGTGACCGAATCCGATGTGCTCCATGTGGTCGCGGCGTTCGCCGCCGGCATGGATGGCGGCAGCCGGCGCAGCGGCGCGGGGGGGGGGGGCGCCACGCTGCGAACCGAGAGATCGTTCCTGCCGCAGGCTCTGGTCCGGACCACGCCCTTCTGCACGCATCCGGTCTTCAACACGCATCACTCCGAGACCGAGATGCTACGCTATCTCAAGCGGCTCGAGGATCGGGATCTCTCGCTCACCTCCGCGATGATCCCGCTCGGTTCGTGCACGATGAAGCTCAACGCCACCAGCGAGATGATCCCGATCACGTGGCGCGGGTTTGGCCGGCTGCATCCGTTCGCCCCGCGCGAGCAGGCCCAGGGGTACGCCACGTTGTTCCGCCAGCTCGAAGAATGGCTCGCAGAAATCACCGGCTTCGCCCGGGTGTCGCTGCAACCGAACGCCGGCTCGCAGGGAGAATTCGCGGGCCTCCTCGTCATTCGCAAATACCACGAGCACCGGGGCGAGACGCACCGGACGACGTGTCTGATCCCGCAGTCGGCGCATGGCACGAACCCCGCGAGCGCGGTCATGGCGGGAATGCAAGTCGTGGTCGTGAAGACCGACGCACAGGGCAACATCGACGTCGCCGATCTCGAGGCCAAGGCCGTCGAGCACCGCGCCACGCTTGGCGCGTTGATGGTGACCTATCCTTCGACGCACGGCGTGTTCGAGGCATCGATCAAGAAGATCTGTAGTGTAGTGCACGAGAACGGCGGGCAGGTCTACATGGACGGCGCGAATATGAATGCGCAGGTCGGCCTGTGCCGTCCGGGCGACATCGGCGCGGACGTGTGCCATCTCAACCTGCACAAGACGTTCTGCATTCCGCACGGCGGCGGGGGACCCGGCATGGGGCCCATCGGCGTCGCCGAGCATCTGGTCCCGCATTTGCCGACGCATCCGGTGATCGATGTCGGGATTCCGCTCGCGGACAGCGCCGGCACCGTATCGGCGGGACCGTGGGGTAGCCCGTCGATTCTTCCGATCTCGTGGGCCTATATCGCGATGATGGGACGAGAGGGGCTGGCGCTCGCCACGAAGGTGGCGATCCTCAGCGCGAACTACATTGCGCGCCGGCTGCAGGAAGGCGGGCAGTACGAGCTGCTGTACGCCGGCCAGCATGACCTGGTCGCGCATGAATGCATCATCGATACGCGCCCGTTCCGGAGCTCGGCGGGCGTCGACGTCGAGGATATCGCGAAGCGGCTGATCGACTACGGCTTCCATCCCCCGACGGTCTCATTCCCCGTCGCCGGCACGTTGATGGTCGAGCCGACCGAGAGCGAGCCGAAGGTCGAGCTCGATCGGTTCATCGATGCGTTGCTCGCGATTCGTGAAGAGATTCGCGAAGTCGAAACCGGTGAAGCGGATCGCGAGAACAACGTGCTCAAGAACGCGCCCCATCCGCTGGCCGATTTGCTCGGCGAGACGTGGGATCGTCCCTACTCCCGCGAGCGCGCCGGCTTCCCGACCCCGGCGACGCGCGAGCACAAGATCTGGCCTCCCGTGAGCCGCATCGATGCGGCCTACGGTGACCGCAACCTCATGTGCAGCTGCCCCCCGGTTGAAGCCTACGCGACGGTCTGACTGGTCGCTGCTCGTCGATCCACTCGGACGATCGGGCGAGGAGAACATGACAGCAGACGAAGCGCTACTGGATCGGGTCACACGGTCCGGCGGCGCTTTTCTGCGATTGTACCGGTGGGACCCTCCGACACTTTCGATCGGCCGCAATCAGCAGGGAGACTTTTCCGGTGTTCCGATGGTACGGCGACGGACGGGTGGAGCAGCTGTCTGGCATGAACACGAAGTCACGTACGCGGTGGCGGCGCCCATCAGCCGCTTCGGATCGCTGCGGGACGCGTACTGCAACATTCACGAGCGACTGGCCAGGGCGTTGCGTACGCT
>Ga0136846_1233727_pt1 | contig 22856 bp, 16 predicted proteins | sample HopSoiMetagenom2_FD_96841 | JGI IMG/M metagenome (GOLD analysis project Ga0136846, IMG submission 96841) | Grasslands soil microbial communities from Hopland, California, USA - 2 Assembly 2016 (version 4) | ecosystem: Environmental > Terrestrial > Soil > Grasslands | place: USA: Hopland... | reverse complement strand
TTTCCTTTCCTGATACCGCGGCCCGCATTTTCGATTACATGTGGCGCTACAGCTACAACCTCCGTGGCCTGTACGAAACTCCAGCACTGCCATCGCAAGACGCACATCTCGACCGTGATGCCGCTGAAGCGATCATTGCAAGGGTGCGGGGGGCGGGGCGCACGATCCTGACTGAAATCGAGTCGAAAGAGATTCTTTCAGCCTATGGCATACCGACAACACGCACGCGTGCTGCCTGTAACGAAGACGAAGCCGTGCAGCTTGCGGAGGAAATCGGCTTCCCGGTCGTCCTGAAAATCTTCTCCCAAACTATTACTCACAAGACGGACGTGGGCGGCGTAAGACTGAATCTTCAGCACGCTGGAGCGGTGCGCGACGCGTACCGAGCGATCGCCGCGTCAGTGACCGAGAAAGCCCGACCGGAGGATTTTCTCGGAGTGACGGTTCAATCCATGGTGAACGTGGATGGCTACGAATTGATTCTGGGCAGCAGCGTGGACGCACAGTTCGGACCAGTGCTTCTGTTCGGGACCGGCGGTCAACTGGTGGAGGTATTCCAGGACAAATCACTGGGACTGCCACCGTTGAATACGACGTTGGCTTACCGAATGATGGAGCAGACGAAGATCTTTACGGTCTTGAAAGGCGTCAGAGGCCGCAAGCCGATCGACACCGCTGTTCTGGCGGAATTGTTAGTTCGCTTCAGCCAGTTGGTGGCTGAGCAACGCTGGATCAAGGAAGTCGACATCAATCCATTGCTCGCTTCGCCCGAGCGACTGCTGGCGCTTGATGCACGAATACTTGTCTATGGGCCCGAAGTAACCGCCGATCAACTGCCGGCGTACGCGGTTCGGCCGTACCCGATACAGTATGTCTCGTCTTGGACGATGAAGAATGGAGAGGAGATCACCATCCGCCCTATTCGCCCAGAGGATGAACCCCTCATGGTCGAATTCCATCAAAAACTTTCCGAACGCAGTGTTTACATGCGCTATTTTCAGCCGCTGAAGTTAAGTCAGCGCACCGCTCATGAACGCTTGCGCCGTATTTGTTTCACCGACTATGACCGCGAGATGGTGCTGGTGGGCGAGCACCGTGGAAAAGCAGAAATACCGCAGATTGTTGCTGTGGGGCGTCTCAGCAAGCTACACCGGCGCGATGAAGCGGAACTTGCCGTTCTGATCCACGATAGCTTTCAGCACCTCGGCATTGGAACCGAACTTTTTCAGCGGCTCATTGCGATCGCCCGGGCGGAAAAGCTCCGGTCTCTTCAATCCACAGTTCTAGCTGAGAATCGTGAGATGCGCGCTATCTGCCAGAAGCTCGGATTCCGCATGAGCGCCGATGTCGAAGACGGAACCGTGACGGCGCAATTGGAACTCTAGTCCGCGGCGAACAGGATTGCCTCCGATGATTCGTCATTCATGCATAAAAAAAACACTCAAGACGGCGCGTTGCCGGTGATATCGGACGGGAATACCTACGTTCACGACGAGATGATCAGCTGTCCTCCGCTATAATCCCTGGCGCGTAGTGGATTGCGTTGATTGCCAGGAGATCGAATGCGTTCCTCTCTGCTCATTTTTGCTGTCGGTTGTTTACTAGCAACGGCTACTGCCCAACAACAGGAATCTCCCAAGAGCAAGCCAGAGAAATCTCGAGCCGAGCAGAGTGCTGCAAAGCCGGCTGAGACCAAGCCCGCTGTATCGCCTGGGACGCCTGAGAACCCGGCCGAAAGTCCAAAAGCGGAACAGCCCGAGAAAGACGAGCACTTCGACATGACCGAAGTTCCGCCGGTCGTGACGCACCATCAAGTAGCGGTAGGCGGACAGTCACTGAAGTACACCGCGACGGCGGGGCACCTTCCCATCAAGCGGGGAGATGGAAAGATCGATGCAGAAATGTTTTTCGTCGCGTACACACTCGACGGACAGGATTCAGCGCGCCGTCCCATCACGTTTGCTTTCAACGGTGGCCCGGGATCGGCCTCGATTTGGCTGCACATGGGGGCACTGGGGCCAAAACGAGTTGTCCTTCAACCCGGCGGCTTCATGCCCGCAGCTCCATACCGGTATGTGGACAACGCTTACACTGCGCTAGACAGGACTGACTTGGTGCTGGTAGATGCGATTGGCACCGGTTTCAGCCGGGCTGCATCGCTGGACATTTCCAAGAAATTCTGGGGCGTCAAGGGAGACATTCAGGGCTTCGGCGAATTCATTCGGATGTATCTGACCCGTTATGAAAGGTGGGCATCGCCGCTGTACCTTCTTGGAGAGAGTTATGGCACAACGCGAGCGGCCGGTGTTGCCGGTTACCTTGCCGACAGTGGGATTTCGTTCAACGGAATCGTGCTGCTGTCCACGGTCTTGAACTTTCAGAGCGTCGAATTTACCAAGACCAATGACGAGGCTTACATCCTGATCGTGCCCTCGTACACGATGATTGCGGCTTATCACAAGAAACTTGCGCCCGAACTGACGCAAGACATGGCTAAAACGCGTGCCGAGGTAGAGCACTGGGCTGTTAGCGACTATGCCCAGGCATTGGCTAAAGGCGACGCCATCTCGCCTGACGAGCGCGCCAAAGTAGTCGATCAGATGGCGCGCTACACGGGTCTGCAGAAAGAGCTAATCGATCAGGCGAACCTGCGTGTGGACGTGGCCAAGTTCACGCACAATCTGCTACTGGATCAGAAGATTCGCGTAGGTCGTCTCGACGGGCGCTATTCCGGGCCGGATCCGGAGGGCTTACTCGATACACCCTTTTACGATCCTACGGCTTCGGCAATTCTTCCGCCGTACACATCGGTATTTAACAATTACGTGCGAGGTGAGCTAGGTTACAAGTCCGACATGCCATACAAGGTCTTTGCCTTCCAGAGTGAAGCTGAGTTCTCCAACTGGCAGTGGGGTTCTGCGGACAAGGGTTTTCCCGATACCGCGACGGCACTGCGGCAGGCGATGACCAAAAATTCTTACCTGAAGGTGCTCGTGATGGAAGGCTACTACGATCTGGCGACTCCTTATTTCGCCGCCAACTTCAGTATGGACCATCTGGAGCTCAGCCCGACTTACCGCGCGAATATTTCGTATGCGACTTACAATGCCGGTCACATGGTGTATGTGGACACCGACTCCTTGGCCAAGTTCAAGCGGGATTTGGCTTCCTTCGTTGATAAGACTGTGCCGCGCAATCAGCAGTAAGCATTGCTCCACTGAGAATCACTGAACAATTATTGTGTAGAAAGACTGAAAAGTGGCTAAATGAGCCGCTGGTCATCAATGCTGCGCCAACACTTTGGTGTGCGCCGTACCCTTGCGCTGACCCCCACATTGGGTTACAAACACCAAATACCCTATGAGTCACCGCTTTGCTTCGGTCCTTGCTGTTCTCTCTTTATGCTTGGGAGTTTACGCCCAAAAACCAGATACCAAGCCCACCGATATGGCTGCGGGAAAGCCGGACTACTCTCCGGAATCATTTGTTCTCGAGCAGGTCCGCACTACGTACCGCTTCGAAAACGATGGAACCGGCCGCCGCGAGATTTACGCGCGCATTAAAGTTCAAAGTGAAGCGGGTGTTCAGCAGTGGGGACAGGTCGTTGTTGGATATAACTCCGCCAATGAAAAAATTGAAATCCCCTACGTTCGAGTCCATAAGGCCGATGGCAGTGTGATCGCGGCTTCCGAGGATGCGATACAGGACTTGAGCGCGCCTGTGCAACGCGAAGCACCCGTTTACACAGACTATCGTCAGAAGCACATCACCGTACCGGGACTTCGACCCGGCGAGGTGCTCGAATACGACGTAGTCGCGGTGATTCACACGGCACTTGCTCCCGGCCAATTCTGGATGGAGCACGACTTCGAGAAGAATGCCATCAGTCTTGATGAACAACTCGAGGTTGATGTACCCCGGGATCGCAGCATCAAGCTTAAGAACAACAAGGGGATGGATCCCAACATTAACGACAAAGATGGCCGCCGTGTTTACCACTGGAAGAGCAGCCATCTGGTTCGCGAGGACGACGACCAAGAAGACGAGAAGCCGCACAAGCGTAAGAAAGCGGAACCGGAGCCGCCCGCCATCCAACTGACGACGTTTGCGAGTTGGCAGGATGTTGGGAAGTGGTATGCCGCGCTGGAGCATGATCGGCGCGTGCCGTCGCCGGAAATCAAGATCAAAGTGGCAGGATTGACGGAGGGACTAAAGACAGACTCGGACAAGATTCAAGCACTATATGACTACGTGTCGACTAACTTTCGCTATGTAAGTTTGTCGTTGGGTGCCGGACGATATCAACCCCATGCAGCCGTTGATGTCCTTCACAACCAGTATGGCGACTGCAAGGATAAGCACACCCTGCTCGAAGCCATGCTGGAAGCGGCGGGATACCGGGCATCCTCTGTCCTGATCAATTCTTCCCGCAAGCTTGATCCGGATGTCCCGTCCCCATCGCAGTTTGATCATGTCATCACGCTGCTTCCGCGAGAAAAAGAAGAAATCTGGATGGACACCACTGCCGAAGTCGCGCCCTATCGGCTGTTAGCATTTCCTTTGCGCAAGAAACAGGCGCTGGTGGTGCCTCCGGATGGTGCCGGGCATCTGGAAGAGACACCGGCGGATACGCCGAGTCCCAACGTGCAGTTGGAGGAAATCGACGGGAACATCAGTCAATTGGGCAAGCTATCGCTGCATGTTCATTACACGCTACGAGGCGACAGCGAATTGTTGATGCGGATGCTCTTCCGTCGCGTTCCCAAGCCGCAGTGGCACAAGTTTGTGCAGACCATGAACAGCATGAGTGGGCTGGACGGCGAAGTCACGAACCTTAAGGTCGGGGATCCGGCGGCAACCCGCGAGCCGTTTGAAATCGAATATCAGCTTGCGAAAAGCAATTACTTCGATTGGTCGAAGAAGAAATCTGAGTTCCCGTTGCCGCTAGCGAACTTCGCCCTTGTCGACGCAGACCAGGATGCCGACACCGGGCCTGACGCCGAGCCCATCAAGTTTGGTGCCCCCGGAGAAACAAGCTATCGAATCAGGATCGAATTGCCCGCCAAGTATGCGGCGCGTGCGCCACTAGCTCTCACTATCAAGCGCGACTATGCGGAATATCAGGCGACGTATAAGCTCGATTCCAATGTGTTCACGGGTGAGCGCAAATTGTTATTGCGTGAACGCGAGCTGCCAGCCAGTCGAACGGGAGATTACCTGGCGTTTCGGCGAGCAGTTCTGTCTGACCTGATGCAGCACGTGTCTATGGAGAGCACGGTTGCCGGGAATCCTACACCTCCGGCGAACCTTAAAGCGGACGAGCTGAATGAAAGCGGCTTCGCTGCTCTGCAGAATGGCAATCTGCCACTCGCGATTGACCTGCTGAAGCGCGCTGTGCAGGCTGACCCGAAACACAAGCTTGTGTGGAACAATCTTGGTAATGCGTACCTTGCCCAGCGCGATACGAAGAATGCAATCGTTGCGTACAACAAGCAAATCGAAGTGAATCCATATGACGAGTTTGCTTACGACAACATCGGACGCGCGTATTGGCTGGACAGAAAATATGACGATGCGGCGAAATATTTTCGCAAGCAGATCGAAGTCAACCCGCTCGATCGCTTCGCTCACGCCAATCTGGGCAGGATGTACTCCGAATGGCACAAATATGCAGATGCCGTTCCCGAGCTCGAACAAGCCGGTTCCCTCAATCCAGATGACGCCCTGCTGCAGGTTACTCTCGGAGATGCATACCTGAACTTAGGGCAGGACGAAAAAGCACTAGCTACGTTCGATCACGCGGTGGAGCTATCGGCAACGCCGGTTGTGTGGAACAACATCGCGTATCAGCTTTCGGTGAAGAACACGCACTTGGATAAGGCGCAACAGTACGCCGAGTCTGCGGTTGCGGCCACAGCGGCTGGATTGCGCAATTTGCGTTTGGAACAGCTTAGCAATCGCGACTTGGCCCTCGTGCCCTCGTTGATCGCTTATTGGGACACTCTCGGGTGGGTCTACTACGGTCGAGGCGATCTCGACAAAGCGCAGAAATATGTTTCCGCCGCCTGGTTATTGGGACAACACGGGGAGGTCGGTGATCACCTGGGACAGATTTACGAGAAACGTGGCCAAAAACAGCAGGCGATCGAAACCTATGCTCAAGCCTTGAACGGGCTTCGTCCTACTCCGGAAACGCGAGAGCACCTAGCGGCACTGATGGGCGGTGAGGGCAAGGTATCGGCTTTAGTCGAGAAGAACCGTGAGAAGCTGCAGGACTCTCGTACGCTCAAGGTGGATAAAATTGGCAAAGAAGGCGGTTCCGCAGAATTCTTCGTGCTGTTCACGCCGGCATCCAGTGGTCTACAGCCAGAAAACGTCAAGTTTGTTTCGGGTGACGAAAAACTGCAGAGCTATACCGGATTCCTTCGGAAGCTCGATTACAGACTAAGCCTGCCCGACGATACTCCGACAAAAATTCTTCGGCGCGGTACTCTTGTGTGTTCCCCAAGTGCCAAAGACTGCATGTTTGTCATGTTCCTGACCGATGATGTTCGATCGGTCGATTAGGCGCCAGGCCTAGTAGAGTAGCCCACCTTTGCCGCCGACGTGACTTGCAACACCATTCTACGCAATAATGTTTGTCAGCGTCACGAGCGAAATCGGCGGAGCTCGATGAAGAAAATTTTTCATTTTGATTCTCACCCGGAAGCCTATGTGGCTGATGCGGCCGTCCTATGCTGCTTCGATCAACGCATCCGTTTGGCGGTAAACAAGTTCTTACAGCGACAGGGAATCTTGCGGCCGGATATGATTGTGGTAGCGGGTGGTGCGAAGACCCTGGCGTCACCCCGAAACGATTTTGAACGTGACTTCATTCTGGAGCAGGTGCGAATGTCGATTCGCCTGCACAAGGCTTCTCAGCTATTTCTGATGAGTCATTCGGACTGCGCGACCTATGGCGGCCTGCAGGCATTCGGTGGAGACACCAACCGGGAGATGGACCATCATCGCGGGGAACTGCGGCGCGCGGCAGAACTGGTGAAACAGCATTTTCCGGAACTCATTCTCAAGCGCTTCTTCGTCGACTTCAGTGGTGTGCACTCGGCTAATGAGTCCGAGGTTGAAGAAGTTGCCTGAGGCGCTCCTCACGACCAGGACAGCTTCACCAAGAGCTTTATTTCGGGACCGGATTGCCGGGAACTTCTGGCCTTCTCTTGTGCCAGTCAGTTGCGCGTTCGAACGCACTTGCCAGGCACAGGACTATATCCTCTCGCCCCGGCGCAGCAGCGATCTGTAGGCCAATCGGCAAGCCGGCGGCAGTGAACCCGCACGGGACAGATATCGCTGGCAATCCCCATACGTTGAACGGACGCGTGTTGCGAAGCATCACGAGTTCTGCTGGTCGAAGCCGGTCCGGATGGTGTTCCAGTTCGGCTATCAATGGCGGGATTACTGGCATGGTTGGTGTGATCAGCGCGTCCACATCCTGAAACACCTGCTTGATGCGTTCGCGCTCTGTCGTAAGTTCTTCTCTGCCCCGTTCGCGCTGTTCTGCAGTAACCTTTTCTCCCGCACGAATTCTGCGCAGGGTCTCAGGCTGGTACGAGTCGGACGAGCTGTCCACCCAGCCGCGGTGATACTCGTAAGATTCGGCCAATTGCAGAGTCCGCTCCGTATTGACCTCGATTTCGATATCCAGCGTAGCCTTGACGATCGAGCGTAGGAAAGCAATCGCGCTCTCGACAGCAGAAGCGATTTCGGGATTCAGGCCTTCAAAGAAGAACGCTCGGGGTACCCCAACAAGCAGCTCAGCAGGATTTTGCTCCAGAGCAGAGAGGTACTCGCGAGTACTGTCCTGCGATATCATCCGCAGAACTACCGCAGCATCGGCCACACTGCTCGTCAACGGCCCCACGTGGTCCAGCGACCACGACAGGGGAACAACTCCTTCAGCGCTCACCAACCCATAAGTTGGCTTGAATCCGACCACCCCGCAGTAAGCTGCCGGTTCGCGAATGGACCCTGCGGTATCCGTTCCAATTGCCGCATAACAGAGCTCCGCCGCAACCGCTGCCGCTGAGCCACCCGAAGAACCTCCTGTAATGCGCTCGGGATTCCATGGATTCCTCGCCGCGCCGAAGTGGCTGATCATTGAACTTCCACCATAGGCGAATTCGTGAAGATTATTCTTTCCCAGGAATACGGCTCCAGCCTCTCTGAGTCGGCGCACCACGTCAGCATCTCTATTCGGCACGCGATTCAGGAACAGTGCACTCGCGGCCGTGGTGCGTACGCCGGCAGTGTCGATCAGGTCCTTCAATGCGATGGGAATGCCATGAAGAGGGCCTCGCCATTTGCCACTTCGGATTTCTTGCTCGGCTTGCCGGGCTTCAGCCAGCGCCGAATCTCCAGTTACCGTGATAAATGCATTCAGAACTGGATTCAGTCGGTCGATGCGAGAAAGACATTTCCGGGTCAATTCAACGGGTGAGAGTTCCCGGTTGCGAAGCTGCTCCGAGATAGCCACGATTGTCATACACAAACAATATCGTTGCCCGACATGATGTCTAACACTCCGCTTCGAAGTGCAACTCAACAAAGTTATACCCTTCAGGCCTATAATTCGGAAACGGCCTTCCGGTCGCTAGGGGTGAGTGCATGTCTGACATGACGGCAACCGCTGTCGCCACCCGAGGATTTTTCGTCGACGGGAAGTGGATTGAACGCGGTGAGCTTGCCGAGATTCGTGCTCCTTATGACGATGCCGTTATCGCCCAGGTGTTTCAGGGCACGCGCGCTGACGCGGAACTGGCCATTGCTTCTGCGGTAAAGGCATTTGGTACCACTCGCCGTCTACCAGCCTTCGAACGTCAGCGCGTTCTACGTCGAGTAGCCCAAAGCATCAGTCAACAAAAGGATGAATTCTCACGTACTCTGGCCCAGGAAGCAGGAAAGCCTATCAAGGCCGCGCGAACTGAGGTCGATCGCGCAGTGTTCACCTTTAATGTTGCAGCCGAGGAGAGCACACGGATTTATGGCGAGTATCTGCCGCTAGACTGGCAGGAATACACCGTCGGACGTTGGGGCATCGTGCGCCGCTTTCCGCTGGGCCCGATCGCGGGCATTACTCCGTTTAACTTTCCTTTGAACCTGGTGGCTCACAAGGTAGCCCCCGCGATTGCCGCCGGTTGTCCGCTGGTGCTGAAGCCTACACCACAGACGCCCCTCTGCTCCATCCTTTTGGCCGAAGCGGTGCAGCAAGCTGGATGGCCGGATGGCGGCCTGAACGTGATCCCGCTTTCGAATGAGGATGCTGGGCTTCTGGTCAGCGATGACCGTCTGAAGATGATCAGCTTCACCGGTAGCGCTGCGGTCGGTTGGGCAATCAAGCGCAACGCAGGTAAGAAGAAGGTCATCCTGGAGTTGGGTGGAAATGCGGCCTTGATCGTTCACAGCGATGCCGACCTTCCCTTCGCCGCTGAGCGCTGCGTGGCAGGAGCATTTGCCTATGCTGGTCAAACATGTATTTCGGTGCAACGCGTTCTCGTCGAACGGTCGGTGTACGGCAAGTTCGTTGATCTTCTAATCGCAGGCGCCAGTAAACTTCGGGTCGGCGACCCGATGGAGGAAAGTACCGACGTCGGGCCCCTAATTCGCGAGTCCGATGCGATTCGCGCCGCAGACTGGATTCAGGAAGCCGTTCGCGGAGGTGCGCGACTGCTCTGTGGCGGGCAGCGGAAGGGACCTCTTCTTGAGCCGACCGTGCTGACGGGCACGCGCACCGACATGAAAGTGAACTGCCGGGAAATATTTGCACCAGTTGTCACGGTTGAGCCTTATGACGATTTTGATAAGGCAATTCGTCAGGTCAACAACTCTGCTTACGGCCTGCAGGCGGGTATTTTTACGCGCGATGCCAAGCTGATGTTCACTGCTTATGAAGAACTGGAGGTCGGCGGACTTATTGCGGGAGATGTCCCGAGTTTCCGAATCGACCACATGCCTTACGGTGGCATCAAAGACTCGGGTTTGGGTCGCGAAGGACTACGTTATGCCATCGAGGAGATGACCGAACCTAAGTTGTTGGTGATGAATTTGAGATGAAACCTCTCTACTACGCCAGTGAAAAGCTCAACAGGTTTCCCAACGTGCGAGAAAAATCTTTCGTCAGTTGTCGGTGATGAACTGCAAGAGCGTTCCTCCTGCTATAATCACAAGTTTTCGTGTTCGTCGTCACTGCTTACTGTGACGAGGCAACCAGCACCGCTGTAGAACCGGGAAGGGAATTGCCTTCCGCCAGCTGGAAAGTTTAGATGGCGCAAATTTTTCACCGCAGTACGAACTCAATCTCTCGAGCGACAATTTTTGGGGCGGTATTTGTGGTGGCCGCCCTTTTCTGGGCGGCGGCCCAGGTGCAGCGCTCTCCGTACGTCACCTACGCGGGAGTAGTTCGTCCGCAACCTGCGCCATTTAGTCACCAGCATCACGTTGCCGGCTTGGGGATTGATTGCCGTTATTGCCACACATCGGTCGAGAATTCCCGATTCGCTGGAATCCCTCCTACGAAGACTTGCATGAATTGTCACGCGCAGATTTGGACCAAAGCTCCCATGCTTGAGCCGGTGCGCGAGAGTTTCCGCACGGATAAATCGTTGGTTTGGACTCGCGTCAACGATCTGCCTGACTTTGTTTACTTCGATCACAGCATTCACATCAATAAAGGAGTAGGTTGCAACACCTGTCACGGGCCCGTGGATCGCATGCCTCTGATGTACAACTATGCGTCCCTGCAGATGGAGTGGTGCCTGAACTGCCATCGTGCTCCCGAAAAGAATCTTCGGCCACGTGATCAGGTCTTCAACATGCGGTACCAGGCACCGACTGCCGACAGTCCCGTGATCGTGGATGGCAAGAGCTTTGTTGATCAGGATTCGCTTGGTCTACACCTGGTGAAGGCTTACAAACTTCGGTCCGAGCGCGATATAACCAGCTGCAACACCTGTCACCGCTAATCGGGGACGAGTGGAATGGAACTCCTTGATGAAGATGGAAGAAAATAACGGCAAGCCGCACCGCGAAGAGGTCTGTCCGGGAAAAAAGGACAAGCTCGACCTGCAGACGGTTCGCGAAAGGATTGCACAGACCAAGGGCCCGGAGTACTGGCGCAGTCTGGAGGAACTCGCAGGCAGCGAAGAGTTCCGCGAGATGATGCACCGCGAATTTCCCAAAGGTGCGTCTGAGTGGCTCGACGGCGTTTCGCGTCGCGGTTTCCTGAAATTGATGGGAGCTTCGATGGCACTTGCGGGCATGACTGCCTGTACCAAGCAGCCGCTGGAGCCTATTGTTCCCTACGTCAAGCAACCGGAAGAGCTTATTCCTGGCCGTCCGCTGTTCTACGCGACCGCAATGCAGCTAGGAGGCTATGCAACTCCGCTCCTGGTCGAGAGCCACATGGGCCGGCCAACCAAGATAGAAGGAAATGCGGAGCATCACGTCAGCTTGGGGGGCACGGATATCTTCTCTCAGGCATCCATCCTGGAGATGTACGACCCGGACCGCTCGCAGACGATCACGTATCTGGGCGACGCATACTCCTGGAGCGCGTTCCTGCAAGCGTTTCGCGGACCCTTCAATTCGCAAAAGGCGCTGCAGGGTGCCGGCATTCGAGTCCTGACTCAGACAACGTCATCGCCCACTCTCGCCGACCAGATGCGGACTTTTCTGAAAGCTTACCCTTCGGCCAAGTGGCATGTTTATGAGCCTATCAATCGAGACAGCGTAAACGCCGGTGCGCAACTCGCCTTCGGCCAGCCGGTGGAGACCCAGTACAAGCTGGAGAATGCCGATGTCATTCTCTCTTTGGACGCCGATTTTCTATACGCCGGGTTCCCGGGATTCACGCGATATGCACGCGAGTTTGCAGGCCGCCGAGATCCGGATAAAAATATCAACCGGCTCTACGTCGTCGAGTGCACTCCAACCTCGACAGGGGCCAAGTCTGACCACCATCTGCCCATTCGAGGTTTTGAGATTGAACAGTTCACGCGAGCGCTCGCGTCTCAATTAGGAGTGAACGCGGGTGGCGGCAATGTTCCATCCTCCGCAGCCAAATATCTTGCTGCCGTCGTTGACGATCTAAAAAATCATCGTGGGTCGAGTGTCGTCATTCCCGGAGAGCATCAGTCTCCCGCGGTTCACGCTCTCGCGCACGCTATCAACCAAGCGCTGGGCAGTGTGGGGACCACGGTCATCTACACGGATCCGGTGGATGCGAATCCGGTTAATCAGACCGAATCTCTGCGGGAATTGGTTTCCGACATGCGTGCCGGCAAAGTTGACATGCTGTTTATTCTTGGCGGCAATCCGGCGTACGACGCACCCGCAGATTTTGGTTTTGCCGACGTTCTTAAAAATGCCAATGTTCCGCTTCGGGTGCACCTCGGTTTGTACCAGAACGAGACGGCCGAACTCTGCCACTGGCACATCAACGAAGCTCATTACCTGGAAGCGTGGGGCGACACGCGTACCTTCGATGGAACGGTCAGCATCATCCAGCCGCTGATCGCCCCTCTGTATGCCGGCAGGAGCATTTATGAAGTAATGGCCTTACTGGCGGGACAAGGGGAAGCCACTGGTTACGAGATCGTCCGTAAATACTGGCAAAGCCAGCACAGCGGGCCCGACTTTGAAATGTTCTGGCGACGGGCGCTCCACGATGGGTGGATTCCCGGAACAACTTTCGCGCCCAAGCAGGTTGCGGCGAAGCCGTTTTCCGCTCCGCCCACTCAGGAACTTGCGCCCAACAGCATTGAGATCAACTTTCGCCGCGATCCTTCTGTTTGGGATGGCCGCTTCTCCAACAACGGCTGGTTGCAGGAACTTCCGAAGCCCATGACCAAGATGACTTGGGATAACCCGGTGCTAATCGGACCCACGATGGCCGAGCATTTGGGGTTGAAGTCGGAAGATTTGGTCGAGATTGAAGTGCAAGGCAAGAAGGTCAGAGCGCCCATCTGGGTGCAGGTCGGACATCCTGAAAATTCGATCACCGGCTATCTCGGCTATGGCCGCCGCCGCGCTGGGCGCGCTGGAACCGCTATGGGTTTCGATATGTACCAGCTGCGTAATAGCGCGACTCCTTGGATGGCGAGCGGAATCCGCGTTGTAAAGGCTGGCGGAACTTACAAACTGGCGACAACGCAGGGTTACCAGACGATGGACACGCCAGTAGGTGCTCGTCCCATTGTCCGCGAAACCACACTGGAGGAGTACCGAAAAGAGCCAAACTTCGCCAGAGAAGATGAGCCACGCCCCGATCAGACGCTGTACTTAACACCTCCCGGCTGGGAGTACAAGGAGAAGCCCAACGCGTGGGGGATGGCCATCGACATGAACCGATGCGTTGGCTGCAATAACTGCATCCTCGCGTGCCAGTCCGAAAACAACATTCCGGTAGTCGGCAAAGAGCAAGTGGTCATCGGTCGTCACATGCACTGGTTGCGGGTAGACACCTATTACCAGGGCGATCGCGAGAACCCTCGTGCTTTCTTTCAGCCGGTGCCCTGCATGCAGTGCGAGACTGCCCCTTGCGAAGTGGTCTGCCCGGTAGGAGCGACTGTACACAGCACCGAAGGGTTGAACGACATGGTTTACAACCGCTGTGTCGGGACACGCTACTGCTCTAACAATTGCCCTTACAAGGTACGCCGGTTTAATTTCTTGCTCTACCAGGACTGGGAAACGCCACAGATCAAGATGATGCGCAACCCGGATGTGTCTGTGCGCAGTCGGGGCGTGATGGAGAAGTGTACATACTGCGTGCAGCGAATCACGCAAGGGCGCATCGACGCGGAGCGACAGGAGCGGGCAGTCAGAGACTCTGAGGTGCAGACGGCTTGCCAGCAGTCCTGTCCGGCCAACGCAATTATCTTTGGTAACATCAACGATCCCAACAGCCAAGTGGCGAAACTGAAGGCAGAATCACGGAATTACTCCCTGCTGGCCGATTTGAATACACGCCCTCGCACCACGTACCTGGCTGAGGTTCGCAACCCTAATCCTGCATTGGAATAGGAGCGCAGTTAGCGATGGACGAAGAAACTCGAGTTACAGTCGGAAGCAGGGCTCCCGTCATAGAGCCTGGGCACACCTTTGCCACCGTAACCGACAAGATCAGCTCTATCGTCCTGACCCGCCCTGCAAGCAACGCGTGGTTCCTCGGTTTTGGCGTAACGTTCCTGCTCACGATGATGTTGCTTTACGCGGCGGGATATCTGTTCATCCGCGGCATCGGAATTTGGGGAGTGACAATCCCGGTCGCGTGGGGTTTTGCCATCGTTAACTTCGTGTGGTGGATTGGAATCGGCCATGCGGGCACACTGATTTCCGCCATCCTCCTCCTGCTACGTCAATCGTGGCGCAACTCGATCAACCGCTTTGCCGAGGCGATGACGTTGTTTGCTGTAGCTTGCGCCGGCATCTTTCCTGTCCTGCACCTGGGCAGACCCTGGCTTGCGTACTGGCTGTTTCCATATCCGAACACCATGCAGTACTGGCCGCAGTTTCGGAGTCCACTGGTTTGGGACGTCTTTGCAGTTTCGACGTATTTCACGATTTCGCTGCTGTTCTGGTTCATCGGCCTCATTCCCGACCTGGCTACGCTGCGGGACCGATCCGAGAACCGATGGACGCGCATGATCTACGGATTGCTGGCTATGGGATGGCGCGGTTCGGCCCGCCATTGGCACCGCTACGAGACTGCGTACTTGCTGCTCGCGGGACTCGCTACTCCTCTCGTTTTATCTGTGCACACGGTGGTTAGCTTCGACTTTGCGATTTCCATTGTTCCTGGGTGGCATACGACGATCTTCCCACCCTACTTCGTCGCGGGCGCGATCTACTCGGGCTTTGCCATGGTGCTGATGCTGGCCATCCCCATCCGCAAGGTCTATGGGTTGGAGGATTTCATTACTCAGCGTCACCTGGAGAATTCAGCGAAGGTCATGCTGGCTACCGGTTTAATCGTTGCGTACGGCTACATAGTCGAAATGTTTATGGGTTGGTACAGCGGCAGCCGTTACGACGCCTTTCTCATCTGGAACCGGATGCACGGGCCTTATTCGGTCTTCTATTACTGCTTGTGGGCCTGCAACATCTTCTTCCCGCAGGTGCTCTGGATTCGCAAGCTTCGTAACAGTCCCGTGGCGCTGTTCTTTATCTCTCTTGTCATTCTCGTAGGCATGTGGCTAGAGCGCTTCATTATCGTGGTGGTAAGTCTGCACCGCGACTACCTTACATCTTCATTTGGCATGTACTACCCGACCCGCTGGGACTGGATGACGTTCATCGGCACCATTGGTATGTTTCTTTGCGCCATGTTCCTGTTCGTACGCATTCTGCCGATGATTTCGATCTTCGAAATCCGCACTCTCTTGCCGCAAGCGGAGGTGAAGGCCGAATGAAGCGCGATCCGATTTACGGACTGATGGCGGAGTTCGACAATCCAACGGCGCTAGTGGAAGCGGCAAGGGAAACTCTGAACGCGGGTTATAAAAAGATCGACGCGTACAGTCCGTTTCCTATTGAAGAACTTCCGGAAGCGATTGGATTCCAGAAGAACGGCGTACCCCTGGTAGTTCTAGTGGGCGGAATTCTCGGCGGCCTCACGGGATATCTCATGCAGTACTGGATTTCAGCGATCGCCTATCCCGTCAACGTCGGGGGGAGGCCCCTGAACTCCTGGCCGGCTTTCATTGTTGTCACGTTCGAGATGACGATTTTGTTTGCCGGTGTGGCGGCGGTATTCGGGATGCTCGCGCTCAATGGCCTCCCCATGCCCTATCACCCAGTGTTCAACGTCCCGCGGTTCGCCTTCGCGAGCAAGGACCGATTTTTCCTGATCGTCTTTTCGTCCGACGCCAAATACGAGCGGACGGAAACACGGCGTTTCCTTGAGCATCTGCACCCGCGTTCCTTATCGGAGGTCCCGAGCTAAGGCCTCATGATGAACATGCGACAAATGTTCCCGGCTATGCTATTCGGGCTACTGCTGTTCGCGGGGTGCCGGCAGGACATGCACGACCAGCCTCGCTTCAAGCCGCTATCCAAGAGCGACTTCTATACGGACCTTCGCTCATCGCGGCCGTTGGTTGAGGGTACTGTCGCACGTGGCCAGTTGCACGAGGATGCCTATCTCTACACCGGGATGATGAGAAACAGCGCTACTCCTGGCGACTACATGCCGTTTCCAGCGACACGCGAAGTGCTGGCGCGGGGGCGAGAGCGATTCAACATTTACTGCACGCCTTGCCACTCGCGCCTGGGAGACGGGAAGGGCATTGTCCCCTCACGCGGATTCGCCAAGATGCCACCATCGTTCCACATCGCGCGGCTGCAGAAGGCGCCTCTCGGCTACTTTTTCGATGTGATTACCCATGGGTTCGGGGTCATGCCAGATTATTCAGCTCAGATAAACCCTCAAGATCGCTGGGCGATTGTCGCTTACATACGCGCTCTGCAATTGAGTCAGAACGCCGCTTCCAACGATATACCTGCTGGTCAGCAAATACCCTCGCCCGCGCCCAGGCTGCGCGGTGATCCTCCGTCCGGAGCGACGCTTCCCGAATTTCTACCCGAATCGGCTCCGCCAAGCCCACGAACCACGAACAAACTTGAGAGGTCCAAATGAATACGGCCGGCTGGAACAGCACCGAGATGATGATGCCGGCGGCTGCAGCGAGCATCCAGCAGCGATCGGTGCTTGTTGGCGCTCTCTTTGCCGTGCTGTCGGTAGTCGGAGCTTTCATTTCACCGGACAGGTTTTACGCCGCGTACCTTCTCGGCTTCATGTTGTGGGTTGGGCTGTCTTTGGGTTGTTTGGCGCTCGTGATGTTGATCCACATGACCGGCGGAGATTGGGGCCAGGCAGTACGCAGGATCCTGGAAGCGGGTGCCCGAACACTTCCGATGATGGCGTTGTTCTTCATTCCGGTAATTCTGGGGATGCGCCACCTCTACGTCTGGGCACAACCTGACAAGATCGCGCACGACAAGCACCTGCAGGAGATCACACGAACGTATCTGAACCCGACCTGGTTCGTCGTCCGGGCAGTGATTTACTTCGCGATCTGGATAGTGCTGTCATGGCTGCTTAATAAATGGTCGGCCGAGCAGGACAACCCTCCGGCAAAGGATACCGGACATCGGTTCCGCGTGCTTAGCGGACCGGGACTGGTGTTATATGCATTCACCTTAGCGTTCGCGGCCATCGACTGGGTTATGTCGCTTAATCCCAGCTGGATTTCAACCATCTACGGGTTGCTCTTCCTCGCCGGTGAGTGTCTGAGCGCCGTCTGTTTTGTGGTAGTCATCGTCGCTATTCTGCATCGGTATCGCCCGGTTTCCGAATTCATGAAGGCCGATTATGTTCATGATTACGGCAAGCTCATGCTGACGTTCATCATGGTATGGGCGTACTTCTCATTCTCGCAATGGCTGATTATCTGGGCTGGTAACCAGCCGGAGGAAATCAGCTGGTACTTGCGTCGCCTGCACGGAGGCTGGCAAGTGATTGGCCTGTTTCTGGCGCTCTTTCACTTTGCCGTGCCGTTTGCGTTCCTTCTCTCGCGGCCTCTCAAGCGAAACGTCGCAAAGCTGGTTTACCTGGCGATTTTCCTCATGCTCATGCGCTATGTGGACATGTTCTGGTACATCGAGCCAACTTTCCACGAAGCGTTCGCGGTGAGCTGGCTAGATATTGTTGTGCCAATAGCGATCGGTGGATTCTGGCTAGCGCTCTTTTTCAGAAACCTGAAGCAGCGTCCTCTGCTTCCTTTGTACGACGTGCACACGTTGCCTGTGTTGGAGCCCGCACATCATGGATAACGACCATATGAATGCGGACGTCGAATTTGAACGGGAGGATCTCAGCGCCGGCGGCATCTTCGCTTTTCTAGTGGGCTTGGCGATCTCGGGTTTCGTAATACACATCATTTTGGTTGGTATGTACCGGTACTTAGACAACTACGACAAGACGCATCAACCGCCTCCGAGCCCGATGTCGAGACCGACGAGCACAGACTTGCGTCAGCCCACACCACAAGATGCCAATGAATTTCCCTTGCCGCGACTCGAGGTCAATGAGCGCGCTGAGATCTACGGTAAGCGGATTCAGGAAGAGGAAACTCTCAACACCTATGGCTGGGTCGATCAGAAGACGGGCGTAGCGCACATCCCGATCGAGCGAGCCATGGACTTAATTGTGCAACAAGGATTACCAACGGGTCCGACGGGTGCAAGCGTGCGACCTGGGGCTGCCCCGAAGGGACAACCCCGGCAAGGCGTCAGGGAATTGCAGGCTACACCAACAACGAACCGATAAACCACCGCGGCTGGCAGGCCGCGCAGAGCGCGTAAAGGGTAAAGAAGTGCGCAGCACAGCAAATCTCGGCACAACCTTGTTGCTCGTGATCGCCTTTTCGGCAGCGACATGGGGACAGGGAATGACTGGTGGCTTGATGTCGCCGCCGGCAAACGTTCGACCTCCAGGGCTGAAGAATGTAGGAATCCAGCAAAACCTTAATCAACAGATTCCACCCGATCTCGTCTTTCGCGATGAGACAGGCGCGACTGTAAAACTGGCCAATTACTTCCACGGTAGGCCCATGATCCTCACCTTGGTCTACTACAAATGCCCGATGCTATGTAGCGAAGTGTTGGCTGGGGTCGCTAGTGCGCTCAAGCCGATGAAGCTGGACATTGGGAAAGACTTCGACGTTGTCACCATCAGTTTTGATCCCCATGAGACGCCTCAGGATGCTACGGCCAGCAAAGCCGAATACCTGAAGCGCTATGGGCGGCCGGGAGCAGAGAAAGGCTGGCACTTTCTAACCGGCCCGCAGGATTCAATCGATGCGCTGACCAAAGCAGCAGGATTTCAATACGAGTACAACCAGCAGACCGGACAGTTTGCTCACTCGACCGCCATCCTCGTGCTCACACCCGAGGGCAAGATCGCGCAGTACTACTACGGAGTCGAGTTCCCGAGCAAGGACTTGCGCTTGGCCCTGGTGCAAGCCTCGCAGAACAAAATTGGAAATGTCGTCGATCAAATTTTGTTGTACTGCTATCACTACGATCCCAACGCCGGCAAGTACGGATTGATCATTAGCAGGGTATTACGTCTCGCAGGTATTGCCACCATGCTTATCCTGGGTGGATTCATGATCTTCATGTTCCGCCGCGATGCGGCGCATCACACGTCGGGAACTGCACGAACTAGCTGACTATGTTTGAAAACCTTCCACTTTGGCCTGTACGCGCGTCGAGCACCGCCGGGAGCGTGGACGCGCTTTACATCTTCCTGCTAACTCTTTGCGGGGTGATGTGCATCGGCATCTTCACAATGATTGCGGTGTTCGCAATACGCTACCGCCGAAGCGCTGGGAATCGCGCCGAAGCAATCGAAGGCTCCACTGCCCTCGAACTGACCTGGACATTCATTCCGTTCGGTATCTTTCTTTTCATTTTCGTCTGGTCAGCGGTTATTTTCTTCCGCGAACGCACCCCGCCGAAAGACTCAACCGAGGTGTACACGGTCGCTAAGCAGTGGATGTGGAAATTCCAACATATCGAGGGGCAGCGGGAGATCAACGAACTTCATGTGCCCGTAGGACGTAACGTACGCATGATCATGACTTCGCAGGACGTGATTCACAGCTTCTATGTACCTGCCTTCCGGATCAAGCAGGACGTTCTGCCGGGGCGCTACACGACGGCCTGGTTCCGCGCCACTAAACCCGGAACCTACCATCTCTTTTGCGCTGAATACTGCGGCACCATGCACTCGGGGATGGTTGGGGACGTTGTAGTCATGGAACCCGCGCAATATCAAAACTGGCTCAGCGGAGGCGCTGCCGCTGGATCCCTGTCGAACACCGGGCAAGGGCTATTCCAGTCATTGGGATGTTCGACCTGTCACCGTTTGGATATTCAAGGACGCGGCCCGAATTTGACTGGAGTATTTGGCAAGCCGGTGCTGCTCGAAGATGGACGAACGGTGACAGCTGATGAGAATTATGTCCGTGAATCAATTCTGTCGCCGACCGCGAAGGTTGTCTCCGGATTCAAGCCGATCATGCCTCCGTTCCAGGGAATAGTCAGCGAAGAGCAATTAAACGCGCTGGTCGCGTACGTGAAGTCGCTGAGTGCGCAGCCCAGCGGGGCCGCGGGAACTCCAAACTTGAAACCGCCACCCGGAGAGACTCCGTCGACGACTCAGTAAAGATCATAGGTGAATCATGGCTACCGTTGCTGTCCCGATCGAGCGAGAGAATTACCTGAACAAAGAGTACGGTGTTGCTTCGTGGCTCTTTACCACTGACCACAAGCGTATCGCGCTGCTGTATCTGCTCTCGATCACATTCTTCTTTTTTATAGGCGGATTCTTCGCGCTCCTCATTCGTCTGGAACTGCTCACGCCAGCGGGCGACCTGGTGCAGGCGGACACTTACAACAAGCTGTTCACCATGCATGGCCAGGTCATGGTGTTCTTTTTCCTCATTCCTGCTGTCCCGGCCGTGCTTGGCAATTTCCTGATTCCGCTTATGATCGGCGCCAAGGATTTGGCGTTCCCTCGCATCAACCTGCTGAGCTGGTATCTGTACATCATCGGCGGTTTATTCATGATGTACACGATTCTCAACGGAGGCGTGGATACCGGTTGGACCTTCTACACCCCATTAAGCACCCAGTTTCTCGACACTCACGTTGTCGCCGCAGCATTAGCCATCTTCATAGCAGGTTTTTCCTCGATTCTAACCGGGCTCAATTTCATCGTGACGATTCACCGCATGCGCGCGCCGGGAATGACTTGGTCGCGTCTGCCGCTGTTCGTCTGGGCGAATTACGCTACCGCCATCATTCAAGTGCTCGGAACACCGGTGCTGGCGATAACGCTGATGCTGGTTGCGCTGGAACGCATCTTCCGCTTGGGAATTTTCAACCCGCAAATGGGAGGCGATCCTCTTCTGTTCCAGCATCTCTTCTGGTTCTATTCCCATCCCGCCGTTTACATCATGATCTTGCCGGGAATGGGAGTGGTCAGCGAAATTGTGACCTGTTTCACGCGCAAGCGTATTTTTGGATACCGTTTCATGGCCGTGGCCTTGATTGCAATTGCAGTTCTCGGATTTCTTGTCTGGGCCCACCACATGTTTATCGCAGGGATTTCCCTGTATTCCGCGCTGGCGTTTTCGCTGCTCAGCTACTTTGTCGCCGTACCCTCGGCGATCAAAGTTTTTAATTGGACTGCGACTATGTACAAGGGTTCAGTCTCATTCGACACTCCGATGCTTTACGCCCTGGGATTCATCGGGTTGTTTACGATGGGCGGGTTGACCGGGCTGTTTCTGGCGGCATTGGGCATCAATGTCCATGTGACCGACACATATTTCGTGATAGCTCACTTCCACTACATCATGGTGGGGGGCATGGTGATTGCGTACCTGGCGGGCATCCACTTCTGGTGGCCCAAGATCTCCGGCCGCATGTACCCGGAATTCTGGGGCAAGCTGGCGGCGATGATTATTTTCGTAGGATTCAATCTCACGTTCTTCCCCCAGTTTGTCCTTGGTTATATGGGAATGCCTCGCCGTTACTGGCAGTACTCGCCCGAGTTTCAGGTGCTCAATGTACTGTCAACCGCAGGCGCGACCATCCTCGCAGTGGGCTACGTTCTGCCCATGGTGTATCTGCTCTGGTCGATGCGCTACGGTAAATTGGCGGATGCGAACCCCTGGGACGCGGCGGGACTCGAGTGGACGACCAGTTCGCCGCCAACTACTTTCAACTTCGATGAGACGCCTGTCGTGACGTGGGAAGCCTACAATTACGATGAGCTGGATGCGCCCAAGGAGGTTCCTCTTGAGCGATAGCCCGACCGTTGTGGCCACGCACAACCCGGACCTGCAGCACCATTTTTCCAGTATGGAGCAGCAGCAGGACGCCTCCATGCTGGGAATGTGGGTATTCCTGATTACCGAGATCATGTTTTTCGGCGGCATGTTCTTCGGTTATATGGTGTATCGCTTCTACTATTACGCGGCCTGGTTGGAAGGCAGCCAGCACATGGAGTTCTGGTGGGGAACCATTAACACCGTCGTCCTTCTTTGCAGCAGTCTGACCATGGTGCTCGCCGTGCGATCCACGCAACTGAATCGGCGCAAGAGCACGGTCGTATTGCTGCTGGTCACGATCCTGTTTGGACTTGCTTTTCTGGGCATCAAGGCGATCGAGTACCACGGCCACTGGACAGAACATCAGTTTCCCGGTCTGAACTGGAGTTGGCCCGGGCCTTATTCCTCGCAGGTCGCGCTGTTCTTCTCTTTCTACTGGGCAATGACCGGCTTTCACGCCTTGCACATGGTAATTGGGATCGGTTTAGTTTCGTTTATCGCCTATCATGCATGGAAGGGCAGATACAGCGCTCACTATTTCAACCCGGTCGAAAACGTTGGTTTGTATTGGCACTTCGTCGATATTGTTTGGATTTATCTGTACCCGTTGCTTTATTTGATTGGTCATAAAAAGGGCTAGAATCGAATGTCACAGCATATCGTTTCCGCCAAGCTGTATGTCAGCGTGTGGGCGGCGCTCATTTGCCTCACGGTAGCTACCGCTGCGGTTTCCTACCTCGAACTTGGCCCGTACAACATTGTCTTGGCGCTGACGATTGCAACCTGCAAGATGTTGCTGGTCGCCCTGTTCTTTATGGGACTGAAATACATTAGCGACCGTATGACAATCGTTGTCATTGTCGCGGGTTTGTTTTGGCTGGGTATTCTCGTTGTGCTAGGCAT
>Ga0136846_1218737_pt1 | contig 22858 bp, 16 predicted proteins | sample HopSoiMetagenom2_FD_96841 | JGI IMG/M metagenome (GOLD analysis project Ga0136846, IMG submission 96841) | Grasslands soil microbial communities from Hopland, California, USA - 2 Assembly 2016 (version 4) | ecosystem: Environmental > Terrestrial > Soil > Grasslands | place: USA: Hopland... | reverse complement strand
GGATTACCCGTTGCATAGGTCGTGACGTCGATCAGGAACAAAAAAGGATTGAGTTGCCCGTATCCTGGCCTGTCAATTCTCCTGCTAACTGAAAGCCCAATGGTTTGGTCTTTCTTCATATGATAATTAAAGAAGGCGCTTGGAAAAAGCTGAAAATAGCTGGAGTCCCATCTGATGTCCCCATTGACCTGGTGAGTTTTTACATCCGTGTTCTCGCCCCTCAATCCAACGGTCACATCAAACTTTTTATACTGTTTATTGAAATTAAGGTAGGCTGCGTTGTTGTATTCGTCGTAAAAGAACCGGTTCGTTTTATTTACATCCAGGACGGGCGTGCCGCTACTCACGTCGTGGAAAATAGCATCGTTATCTGAAGAAACGTAGCTCGTTTTAAACCCCGCTTCAACCTTCGCGCGTTTTCCCAAAGGATTCACATAGTCAGCCTTCGCTGTGCGCAAGATTAGTTTTCCATCCTGGTCGCCATGCAATATATAATCAGGTTGCTGACTGCTGCCGTCAAGGTTATAGTAGCTGGTAGAATTGGATGACAGTGAAGTGGTGTTGTAGGTACCGTAATCAAAATCAGCAGTTAATTCTTTTCCCGAAGTGTCGAATGTATGTTTGAAATTGATATTGCCGATCATGTTGCTGAAGTGATCATTATTCTTTGCCTGCGTTTGAAAAGTGTATGAGGGTTGTTTGAACTCGTCAATCACCACCGAATTATTATCATTAGTCCGCCTGAAGTGATTGAAGTTGCCATTAAACACAAATCCGATGATGGTTTTCTTTGAGGGAAAAAAATCCATCCCAAATCTCATTGTTTGTGCAGTCAATGGCATCTTCGCATAGTTATCTTTTTTATCCTCGCCGGTAAATACTCCATCTTCATAAAAATTCCTATCTAATATGAGGTGGTTTAATAATTCGCGGTACGCATAATTATAATTGCCGAACACGTTCAGTTTCTTATTCCTGAAATTAAATGTCGTTCCTGCATTCGCCTTCGGGTATACACCCTGTCCATAGCCGGCAGTAAAATTTCCATTTGCACCAAACCGCTGATCTTTTTTCATCTTGATGTCAATGATCCCGGAATTACCGGCCGCGTCGTATTTGGCGGAAGGATTCGTAATAATGTGAATGCTCTCTATGCTCGATGACGTGAGCCCCCGCAACATGTTCACCAGGTCAGTGCCACTCATGGGAGTAACCTTTCCATCAATCATGATAGTGACTCCTTGCTTCCCCCCAAGGGTTATGTTATCATTTGGATCGATCTGTACGCCCGGCGAACGCTCCAATACATCAAAGGCAGAACTTCCTGCGTTCACCACACTGTTGTCTACGTTGACAACAATGCGATCACTGAATTTTTGAATAAATGGTTTCTTTGCAGACACAACTACTTCCTGCATTTGCTTGTCGCTCTTTGACAGCGTAATTTGATCAAGCGTTAAAGAAGATGCGCTCAGTTCAAAAATCTTTGAAATATAAGTGGTGAAATTTACCATGCTCACCTTCACGCGGTAGCTGCCGAATGGAATATGTTCGAATTCTGCGTTTCCGTCTTTATCGGCAACCGCTACTTTAACAAGCGCTGAGTCCTGTGCTTTTAAAAGCTGAACAGTAGCGTTTTCGGTGGCAGCAGATACAGGTACAAGAATCTTCCCATAATTGGCTGTTTGTGCCTTGGCAACAAATCCTGCAAGCGCCAACAAACAAGTCAAAAAAGTTTTCATGTTAGATGTTTGCTCAAAAATTTATAAAAAGCAAATACAATCGCATTCGGTTTCTATAAACAGCAACATCCAGATATGAATGGAGTTAATTGATCTCAAACTTGTCGGATTTTTACATAAAGCGTCCGTAAACTTTTTCCCTTATTGATTTGGATCATTCCAGCGATGGATCATTGAATGTATTTCCCTGGTTGATGTCACCGGTTTCATACCCCTTTTTAAACCAATAAGCGCGTTGTGCCGAAGTGCCATGTGTAAAAGACTCTGGAACCACATAACCCTGCGCCTGCTTTTGTAACCGGTCATCACCAATCGCCTCGGCGGCCGTGAGAGCTTCTTCTATATCACCTTCGTTTAATAAATTTTTATCCTTTTCATAGTGTGCCCACACGCCAGCAAAAAAATCAGCTTGCAACTCCATCTTCACTGAATACTTATTGTATTCACCTTCGCTGAGTTGTTGCCGCAGATTTGACATTTTTTCTGAGATGCCAAGCAAGTTCTGCACATGATGACCCACCTCATGGGCAACCACATACGCCATTGGAAAATCACCAGATGCTTTAAATCTTTGCTGTAGTTCTTCGTAGAATGAAAGGTCGATGTATAATTTTTCATCGCCAGGGCAGTAAAACGGCCCCGTTGCCGCGCTTGCGTATCCACATCCAGATTCGGTGGCATCTCTGAACAACACGAGTGTCGGATCGTTATATTGCTTACCCATTTTCCTGAAAAGCTCTCCCCACCTGTCTTCCGTGTCCGCGAGAACTACTTTTACAAACTTTGCGCGCTCATCATCGGCGGCTTTTTCTTCTGCAGTAAGTTCATGCGATTGCTGGGGAAGTTGCTGCGGCAATTGGCTGGGATCACCGCCGCCCAATAAAAATTTCACCACGAGGAAGATAGCACCGATAATTCCGCCTCCTACTGCCAATCCCCCTCCCGACACACCCCGGCGGTCTTCAACATTTCCGCTTTCCCTCCTGCCTTGCCATAACATAGATAAAGATTTTAAGCATGAATAATATTGAACTCACGTTCGATAGGTAATGAGAAAAAACTCTGCCAAACGGCTACGGTTAGGAAATGCAGGATTGACTGCCGAATGACGAGGTCGGACGGGCGAGATTAGAAAATTCTCCCTTAAATTTTCCAATCCCCATTTTTCGATTCCCAAAACTGATCTAACTTTCCTTGTGCTCCAGCAGCTTAAAGAATTGATCCAATTGGGGTAGTATAATGATGCGTGTGCGACGATTAGCAGCTTTACCATCTGGCGTATCGTTACTCGCAACCGGTTTGTATTCGCTTCTGCCCGCTGCAGCCATCCGCGCAGGATCCAGCCCATACTGGTTTTGTAAAACTCTTACAACCGCTGTAGCTCTTTTCACACTGAGGTCCCAATTATCAAGTAGCACTCCTTTTTTAAATGCAACGTTGTCCGTATGTCCTTCAACCATGAATTCAATATCGGGCTGATTCTTTACCACAAGCGCAACTTTACCCAGCACTTCCTTCGCGCGGTCGGTGATGTCGTAGCTTCCACTCTTGAATAACATCTTGTCCGAAATATCGATGTACACTACACCTTTGTCCACTTTAATATTGATATCCTCGTCCTGCATGTTTCCAACAGCACCCTTAAGATTCATGACCAGTGCCATATTCAAAGAGTCTTTCCTTGCAAGAGATTTTTGAAGATCCTGGATGTAAGCGTCTTTAGCTCCGATATTGTCGAGCGATTTTTTTATACTTTCAGCCTGCGCACCGGAAATCACTGAAAGATCTTTTAATTGGTTGACTACTGTGGTATTGTTCTCTTTCAGGAATGCAATCTGTTCATTCAATTTTTGGATCTGCGCATCTGCCAGGGATTTCTGCCTCCCCGCTTCAGCGTTGCGGTCCTCGCAGCCTTTAAGATCAGATCTCAAACCACTGTTAGTGGAATCAAGTGAACTATATCTCCCTTGTAAGAGCTTATACTGTTTACTGCTTACACAAGACAATAATAAAATAGGCATCATAACAGCCATCAGCCTGTTCAGTTTCATAATTAAAGTTTTACGTGCAACAAAATGGAGTTAAGACTGTAAAAGTCGGACAAGCCCAACAGTTTCGGAAAAAAAAGAAATGATAGCGAAGTCTGATGCTATTCGATGCCGATAGCTATCAAGATTGGATCCTGAGTTCTGGAATTCACTTTTGCTTCGCGAACGTCATCACCATAACAGAGTCCTGCATAAGTATTAGCTGATTATCTTTTACCTGGAACCGGTTTACCTTGTTCAGGGCTTCAATAAATATGCTTTCATCGTAATTAGGACAACCCATTTTTGTAATAGCCAGGTTGTTTCCGATTTCCAATGATGTCCCCGACGCCGTGTAGGTACCGTTCATTCGGTTGCATCCGGTACTTCCTGTTAATCTTCCATTTTCTAATTGTATCTCCGGACGTTTCATCGTAAAGATCTCACTCAATGTTTTTGTACTGGCAGGAAAAATAACAAGTTCCCAATTACCATTTAATTCGGTTGTTGTTTTGCGTGAGGTGCCGCAAGCCAGTTGAAGCATTACAACAGAGAGGATGAGCAATGATTTTTTCATGTCCGGTATTTAAATCTTCCACAGCAATTTTGTTGCCCTCTTCAAATCCGCAATCGCAATCCGCAATAAAAAAAAGCCCTTGCCGAAGCAAGGGTCTCATTTAACGATTAGTAGGAATATATATATGGAAGGATGCGCCTGGGGCGAATCCCATTATAGTTATTGCTTTCTTGGCGTTACCGAGGTCTTGTCTTTGACACTCGTATCCTTCACCCTGCTACTGTCTGTCATATGCATCGTATCGGCCATATTAGAGTTCGGATCTTCGGTTGCAGGATTAATCTGCAGATTCGTGGTATCACTCGGGTTAGTAGTGGAATCTTTCGCGGATTCAGAACCGTTTCCACAAGCTGCTAGGGTGAAGATGAATCCGCCGATAATAAGTAATTTTTTCATATCCGTGTTTTTAGGTTTAATGATCAATAGTATTCGTGCAACCTTTCATTTATGGAACTGAAGATTCTTCATCTTCGAACTGTTCCGATCATACGCGTTCGGATAATCGCTTTCAATACCCTCCCCGCATTCGATGGAGTAATTCCAATTACCTTGCCATGAAGAATATTTACCTATATCGGCTGCGCATCCATTCTTCGTTCCACAATCTGAGTCCTTCTCTCCTCAACAACACGGAATCTTGCACTATACTATCTACTTATTACCCGTTAAAATGAGGGCGATTCAATGGGGATCCGGCCAAAATGGGAGTTTTCCCCAACGGCAGAATTCCCTTATCTTTATCAACTGCTTAATGGTTCCGATTTGAAAAAAGTGGCTGCCATAGTTCTGCTTGCCTTGTTTGCCTTTAACTGGTTTGGGTACCGTCTATTTATTAATGTCCTGGAAGAAAGAGCCAGCCTCAGCCTTCAGCAGAAACTCGATCTTGATGACTACGACAATAACCGGCTGGTAGAACTGAAAATTCCGGTTAGCCTCCCTTATCTAACTAACTGGTCCGACTTTGAAAACTATGCAGGCGAAACTGAATTTAATGGCGTTCATTACAACTATGTAAAGCGGAAATTGGTAAATGACACCCTCATACTCTTGTGCATTCCTAACCAGGAAAAAAACCAATTAAGAAACGCGCAGTCGGATTATTTTAAGCAGGTGAACGATCTTCAGAGCAGCAGCAAAAAAACAAACAGCAAAGACCATAGTGTCAAGAGCCCTTATAGTGATTACATCATAAAAGAATTCCCTGTTTCGATCCCTGGCGACGACTATTGTGCGAGCCATCATTCTCAATATTTTGATCATGTCACTTCATGTTTCGGCCGGGTAGCCGAACAACCACCGGAATGCTAATGATCACTTTTGGCATTTTTGTCTATCTATGTTCGCTAACCCCGATACTCTCGGTGTAGCGAAGAAAATCTCTAATTCCAAATCAAACTCCAAAGTATTTATGCGCAGAATTCTGGTGTGCGCCTGTATTTCCGTATTTGTGTTTGCATGCAGGCAAAAAAACGACTATAAAAAATATCTACACGATCCGATCAGCTATTGCAAAACGGTATATGAATTAAATACCGTGGTGATGGGAAATAATTTCAGTCCGATTGTGGCATCGCGTAATTACCTCTATGCAAATGTTGCTGCATATGAAGTGATCGCAGCGGGTTATCCTGATCAATACACTTCGCTTGCCGGGCAATTGAAAGATTTGAAGTCGGTACCCATTGCTCCAAAGGATAAACCGATCGATTATGAGTTTGCCTCGCTTCTTGCATTTTGCAAACTTGGCGAAGCGGTGACGTTTCCTGCAGGCAGTCTACAGTATTACACTGACAGCCTGCACCAGCTCGCGAAGGATCATGGCATGCCGTCGGATGTATACGAAAATTCAGTTGGATTCGCTGATACGGTGTCATCTGCAATTATGCAATGGAGCAAGCGGGATAATTATCTGCAAACGAGAACTTCTCCCAAATACACCGTAATGGATACACCGGGGCGATGGGTGCCTACGCCACCGGCTTATACTTCTGCGATGGAACCTTCCTGGAGAATGATCCGGACATTAGTTATGGATAGCGCGAGCCAGTTCATGCCACCACGGCCACTTATGTTTAGTATGGACAAGAAGAGCAAGTATTATCATGAGGTGATGGCGATCAAATCAGCAGGTGATTCACTAAATGAAGAACAAAAACATATTGCAGAATTCTGGGACGATAATCCATTCAAGCTGAATGTGACCGGCCATGTAATGTTTGGAACGAAGAAATTTTCGCCCCCGGGCCATTGGATGAGCATTGTAGGCATTGCAGCAAAGAAATCAAATGCTGATTTTGCAAAGACAGTGTATGCGTACGCTGTCACTTCAATAGCCCTGTTTGATGCCTTTATTCAATGCTGGGACGAAAAATATCGCAGCAACTGCGTTCGGCCAGAGACCGTAATTAATAAATACATCGATCCCGATTGGCGGCCATTGCTGCAAACACCACCGTTTCCCGAATACACTTGCGGACACTCAACGTGTTCATCGGCGGCAGCAGAAGCACTTACCAGTGTATTCGGTGACAACTTTTCTTATACAGATACCACGGAAACGGAGTTTGGTATCAAGAGCAGATCTTTCACTTCCTTCCGGCAAGCTGCAGATGAGAACAATTGGGCAAGGTTTTATGGTGGAATTCACTTCCATAATTCATGCATCGTGAGTACCGAATACGGAAAGAAAGTAGGACAGCTTGTTGTGAGCAAGCTAAACATGAAAAAAAATTACGCAACCAGGTAAAAACTGTTTATGAAAAAATTATTTTTTTTATTCATGACGATAGCGTTTGTATATGAAGGCGCAAAGGGGCAGGGATGCGTCGCCATTCGAAGCACGGGTGGCTTCTGCTCTGCTCCTTCGGCGGAACACCTGAAGCCTTCACCGTGGGTAGTTGGTATCAATAACCGCTACTTCAAATCCTTCAGGCACTTTGTGGGGACAGAGGAACAAGAACAAAGAGTGGAGAATGGTACTGAAGTGATCAACCATGCTTACACTATGGACATTCTTGTAACAAGAAATCTTAATCCCCGCTGGTCATTTACACTTGATGTTCCTGTTCTTTCGAATGCGCGTTCCTCTTTATATGAGCATGATGGGAAAAACAGGTATAGCACGCATAGCTTTGGAGTAGGCGACATTCGGTTTACTGCTTATAGTTGGATCTTAGATCCCATGAAAATGCCGAGAGGAAATATCCAGGTCGGATTGGGATTGAAGTTGCCAACCGGAGACTACAGGTACCAGGATTTTTTCGTGAAGAGTGATAGCGTGAAAGTATTAGGACCCGTTGATCAATCAATACAACTTGGCGATGGCGGTACAGGCTTTACAACTGAAGTCAATGCGTTTTATGCATTTACTCATAAGATCAGTGTGTATGGAAATTTCTTCTATTTGTTTAATCCGAGAGAGCAAAACGGTACGAGCACCTCAAGGGGTGCACCACCTTCAGCTTCTTCAATTACATATGGAAGCAGTACAATGAGCGTTCCCGACCAGATGATGGCACGCGCCGGTATTGCATTTACAGATAATCATCTTGGAATTTCTGTTGGCGTCCGCGATGATTGTCTGCCATCACAGGACTTAATTGGTGGAAGCAGCGGATTTCGGAGACCCGGATATATTATTTCTGTCGAGCCAGGAATTACGTATACATTTAAAAAGATCAATCTTTATTCATACGTACCGATCGCTCTTAAACGGAATCGCACCCAAAGTTATTCGGACAAGCTGAGGACGGAAAAGACGGGAATTTATACACACGGTGACGCAGCCTTCGCAGATTATGTTGTGAATCTTGGAGTGGCGTTTCGTTTTTGATCCAATAAATAACCCCAATGAAGAGATTAATATGGATTGCAGGAGTGTTATTATTCATAACCTCCTGCACGAGTAAACAAGGCGATTATCGCGCCATCATGTCCAACCCGGACACCTATGCTAAAACAGTATATGAATTGAATACCGTTGTAATGGCTAACAATTTTACACCGGTAGTTGCCTCAAGAAATTACCTGTATGCAAATGTTGCTGCCTACGAGGTGATCGCCGCTGGTTATCCAGAACAATATAATTCTTTAGCCGGGCAATTGAATGGACTCAAGCCACTCCCTAAACCTTCGAAGGAAGACCAAATCGATTTCGAATTCGCTTCGTTGATTGCATTTTGGAAAATTGGAAAGTCTGTAACTTTTTCAAGTACCAAAACCAAAAACTACGTGGACAGTATTCAAAACCTCGCGGTTGATCACGGTATGCCTAAAGAAGTGTATGAGCATTCAATCGCATTTGCTGAAGCGATTGCTGACTCGGTCATGGCCTGGAGCAAACACGATAATTATTTACAAACGCGTGGAATGCCTGAGTACTCCGTAATGATGGACTCTCCCTACAGATGGATACCAACTCCGCCGGCCTACAGTTCTGCTATGGAACCAAACTGGAACAGGATTCGGCCGGCAGTAATGGAGAAATGTGATCAGTTCACACCGCCCCCGCCATTTGCATTTGATATGACAAATAAAAAGAGTGATTATTATAAACAGGTAGTCGAGGTGAAAAATGCAGTGGATAGTTTAACGCCGGAACAAAAGCATATTGCAGACTTCTGGGATGATAATCCGTTTAAATTAAATGTTACGGGTCACGTGATGTTCGGAACTAAGAAATTTTCACCGCCGGCGCATTGGATGAGCATAGTAGGAATTGCGGCGAAAAAAGCCAAGGCAGATTATCCAACCACCGTTTATGCCTATACGATTACAGCCATCGCACTATTCGACGCTTTCATACAATGCTGGGACGAAAAGTTCAGGCATAATACGGTTCGACCAGAAACAGTGATCAATCGCTTTCTCGACAGCTCATGGACGCCGTATCTCCAGACGCCTCCCTTCCCTGAATACACGTGCGGTCATTCTACCTGCTCATCAGCAGCGGCAGAGGCGCTTACGAGTGTGTTTGGTGATAATTTTTCTTATACCGATACTACTGAACTTGAATTTGGAATTAAGAGCAGATCGTTCAATTCATTCCGCGATGCGGCGATGGAAAATAATTCGGCCCGCTTCTACGGTGGAATTCATTTTCATCCTTCCTGCATCGTCAGTACAGAATATGGACGAAAGGTCGGTTTGCTTGTGGTGAGTAAATTGAACATGAAAAAGGGCGCCGTTGCCGCGAGTGTTCGGAATTAGGTATTGGGCACCAGGAAAAGACAGCTTGCCCGCATTAGCAGTTCATCACCGATGAACGCAAAGGAGGGCTTATTGCCAATTGCCACGTGATTTTAAAAAATCCTACATTCGGCTGTATAAATCCATGCATGAAACGATTGTTCCTTCTTCTTCCGCTGCTATTGCAGTTGACGGTAGCATTATGCCAGAAACCGCTTGCACCCGATAAAATTTATGGGGTTCTATTTGAGGATGTACAACGTTCAAAAATTTTTCCTGATGGGAAAACATTTGTTGATTGTATTCCCAAAAAAGATCCGAAGCAAATCGTAGCTGCTTACATTTCGATAAAAAATAATCCGGCGGTGAGGTTCAGCCTGAAATTATTCGTAGAAAATAATTTCGTCATCCCCCAGGAACGCAATGTAGAAGTGCCGAAAGGAGAAGACGTGGTAAAGCATATTAAATCCCTTTGGAAAATACTAAGACGCGAGCCCGATACTCCTGTCAATGGTTCTTCCCTCCTCGCTCTTCCCTATCCATACATCGTTCCCGGAGGCCGCTTCCGTGAAATTTATTATTGGGATTCCTATTTTACCATGCTCGGATTACTGGAAAGTGGAGAAGACGATATGGTTGAAAATATGATTAAGAATTTTGCGTACCTGATCAATGAATATGGACATATCCCGAACGGCAACAGGAGCTATTACCTGGGCCGTTCGCAACCACCGTATTTTGCTGCGATGATCCAGTTGCTTGCAGACAAAAAAGGCAACCAGGTGTATGCCATCTATCTTGATGCGTTGGAAAAAGAATATAATTATTGGATGGACAAAACTGATCGCACCCGGCACGTGGTAAAAATGCCGGATGGCAGCATATTGAATCGATACTACGATCAATTGGATGTACCGAGGCAAGAGTCTTTCCTTCAAGATGAGGAAACTGCAAAGGCTTCTACGCAGGATAAGAAGGCGATATACCGGCATCTGAGATCGGCGGCAGAAAGTGGAATCGATTTTAGCAGTCGATGGTTCAGGGATGGAAAAACGCTTACAACAATTGAGACTACAAATTATATCCCGGTCGATCTGAACTGCCTGTTGTATAACCTCGAGAATGTTTTGGCGCGGGCAAATAAGGAAAGGGGAAACATCACTCGCGAACGGTATTATGAACAAATCGCCGAACGCAGGAAAAAAGCGATCATCAAATATTGCTGGTCTCCTTCAGCCGGCTACTTCGTGGACTACAATTTTGTGACGAAGAAACAGAACCGCGTACTGATCCTAAATGGAATGGCTGCGATGTTTTTTGAAATTGCGACGGCATCACAAGCAAAGCAAATTGCGAACGTAGTCAAAGCAAAATTCCTGCAACCCGGAGGCGTAGTGACTACAGTGAATAGAACAGGTGAACAATGGGATGCTCCAAATGGGTGGGCACCATTGGAATGGTTGACCATCCGCGGATTGATGAATTACCAGCAGGATGATCTGGCAAAACAAATCTCTGAGCGATGGATCAAATTGAATGTGGATGTCTATAATCGCACCGGTAAGATGATGGAGAAATACAACGTCATGGATACTGCTCTCGAAGCCGGTGGTGGCGAATACCCATCGCAGGATGGCTTCGGGTGGAGTAACGGCGTATTGCTGAAACTAATTGGTTTATTTGGCATCCCTAAATGACCTGCACCTATTCGTGTTTGAAATTTTAGGTTTGAAGTTGTTAGGGGCTGCTTGTGGTAACAGAATTCGTTTGGTTTCTTAGTTCGCCTTAATGGTCGGGATCATCCCCCTGATTCCCATATCTGCAACCTGTTCTCCCTTTGAAGGTTCCCATCTGCCATCAGGAATAATTTCTTCCCACTCAAAGCTGTTGTTGGTAGAAAAAGAAACTTCGATAATGATATCAGCAGTTTCATTGCCAGTGATGCTCAATTTGCCGGGCACAAAGGCGCCAGTAACTACACACGACCCTTGCGGAATGGGAGAGGTAGCGAAAATAGGGTTCACGACAGTAGTGCTCCCTTCTGGCGCCTGGCCCGAAGTAATAAAAGGATAAGTATAACCAGCTGCGCTTAAGACGGTCTCAAAGCCCCAAAAGCCTTGCTTGCGATTACCGTTTACAACGATCGATTGATTCTTTACCTTAAATGTTTTTAAATAAGTATTAAAGCCGATAAACCCTGCAAGGGTTCCGGTAAAGTCCTGGTCGATATGGATACCTGAAACTGTAGTATCAACTTTGAATTTCACGTCTGCATTTTGATAAGCAAGCGAAACGCGGATCCATTCATATTCTCCCTTCGGCACATCCTTCAACGCAACAGAATAGAACGTTTCATTATTACCCGCAAAGGTTGATTTTTCAAAATCGATTGCACTCGTTCCGCCCGCCGTCGTTTCAGGAGCTTTATAAAGTACGGCACCTTGTCCCAAGGCAACAAAAGCGGTGCTTGTTAGTTCGATATAATGAACGCTCATGCTATTGAAAATAGGATTCTGAGCTGCATGACCAGAGGGTATCGTTGAGGGCTGACCGATATTATTCAATCTCTCCTGTGTGGAATCAAACTTGAATTTGAAGATTAGCTTGGGAGCAGGCGCCTTATTCTCTTTTTTGCATGAAACAGATACAATAGAAGTAAGCAAAAGGATGACGATCCAATGGTTTTTCATACAGTTGAATTGCCTTAAAAACGCAGTCCAGCGGTAAAAATTGCCAATACGGGAAGGAAATTATAACCATGCAGTTTATCAGCCTTTACCTTTGCGCAAATTTCATCCATGCGCCGATTTGCATCCATTTGTCTGGCATCCGTTTGCATCAATTTTCTTTCATGTTCTCCGAATAACGTTACTGACGACCAGTCGCTCAAAAAATACTTTGACGAGAATAAAGTCAGTGGCACATTCGGTTTATTTGACAATCCCTCGGGTCAATTCACCATCTACAAACTTGCGCGCTTTAAGGATAGCGCATACCTGCCAGCCTCAACTTTCAAAATAGTAAATGCCTTAATTGCAATTGAAACCGGAGTGGCAAAAGATGATAGCACCGTTATCAAATGGAACGGAAGACCCTGGACAAATGCTGCATGCAATGCGGATCTACCAATGTACCTGGCCTTTCGAAATTCATGTGTGCCGTGGTTCCAGGAGTTGGCAAGAAGGATTGGAAAAGATACCATGCAGAAAGAAATTGATTCGCTTGGATACGGACGGCGATATGGCAGGCCAGTTATTAAAAACATTGATGCCTTCTGGCTCGACAATTCAATAAAGGTCACTGCTGATGAACAATTAGGCTTGGTAAAGCGTCTCTATTTTGAACAGTTGCCGTTCCAGGCGCGGACGCAGAGGATCGTAAAGCAGATGATGCTGATGGAAAATAGCACGAATTACAAATTGAGTTATAAGACCGGGTTGGGAAGACGGGAGAATGGAAATGCAATCGGCTGGATCATTGGCTGGATTGAAGAAAACAGGCACGCTTATTTCTTCGCCTTGCAGGTTGAATCAAATGATCAACAGGCAGATATCGGGTCTGTAAGAATGAAAATGTTAAAAGATATTTTAAGTCACTACGGATTCTTTAAAGGAAGAAAATAGTGTTTTAATTAGCAATTAGCGATATTGGTTTACTTCTTGATAATTTAATTTCGCCGCAAAGCGTTTACCCGCAAGGGAAATAGTGTGAAATTTCAATTCGAACACATAGAATACCTTTTGGGATTGGCCGTTTTACCATTCCTCGTACTGTTATTTCTTTTTCTTTTAAAATGGAAGAAAGGAATAGTTGCAAAAATTGGTGAGCCAAAACTTGTAAACCAGCTTATCAGAAATTATTCGGCCATTAAGTTTAAGGTTAAGTTTAGTATTATCCTGCTGGCATTAGTATCGATACTTCTTGCCGCAGCGAATTTGCAGAAACCAGGTAAAGGCGAAAATCTCAGCAGGAAAGGCGTTGACATCATGATGGTGCTTGATGTGAGTAAGAGCATGCTGGCGGAAGATTATAAACCAAATCGTCTCGAAAGAGCGAAGCAGTTGCTGAGCAGGTTGATGGATCAACTTCCTAATGACCGGATTGGCCTTGTGCTGTTTGCGGGACGAGCTTACATGCAAATGCCCTTGACTACAGATCATAGTGCAGGCAAGTTATTTCTGCAGGCGGCATCACCTGCAACCGTTCCAACCCAGGGAACTGTCATAGGTGAGGCATTGAAAATGGCAAATTCAGGTTTCAACACCAAGGAAAAAAAATTTAAAAGTATTATTCTTATTTCCGATGGAGAGGATCATGACGTTGAGGCTGGAACAATTGCAAAAGCAATTTCTGATAATGGTGTAATGATCAACGTTGTTGGCATTGGATCTCCACAGGGAACCGTGATCATCGACCCGGAAACCGGCGCCACCAAGAAGGATGCAGAAGGCAATGCAGTGATTACAAAACTGAATGAGCCGCTCTTACAAGAATTAGCGAAAACATCAAACGGCGTATACATTAAACTGGAAGACGTGGATGAGGCAGTAAACAAAATTATTGCGCAGGTAAATACGATTGATGAAAAAGCACTTCAAGATGTTTCTTATATTAATTATCGCACCTTTTTTCAATGGTTTGTAGGACTCGCGCTGCTTTCGCTTGTAATTGAGTTTTTTATTCCCGAACGAAAAAAATCTACCGCGTGAATCTTTCTAGAAAAATATTGTTTCTTTTCGTTGGCATTGCCACTGTTTCTGTCTGCCGTGCACAAAAACCTGAGCCCGATATTTATAAAGGCAACGAGCTGTATAAAAAACAACAATTCGATAAAGCTGCAGAGGCATACCAGCAGGCACTCACTAAAAACCCTTCCAGCGTTATTGCGAAGTTCAACAGTGGTAATGCAAATTTTCGCCAAAATAAATTAGACGAGGCCATTCAGTCTTTTGACAATATCATTACCCAATCCGCAGATAAGAAAATCCAGGAAGAAGCGCTTTACAATAAGGGAGTCGCCCTCTCAAAACAACAAAAGCTCGAAGAGAGCATTGATGCCTGGAAACAGGCGCTGCGATTGAATCAGTCTGATCAAGAAACAAGGGAAAACCTGGAAAAGGCTTTGCGTGAGTTAAAGAAGAAGCAGCAGCAGGAAAAAGATAAGAAACAAAACAAGCAAAAAAAGAAAGAAGAAAAGGAGAAGGAGCAACCCAAACAACAATCCAAATTATCGCAACAGCGCGTTGAACAATTACTAAGAGCACTTCAGCAAAAAGAAAAAGAAGTCAACGAGAAAATGAATCAAACGAAGGTTCCTGCTCCAAACAAACCTGATAAAGATTGGTAAGTTTTTAGTTGAAAGTTTAAGGTCTAAAGTTTAAAGTTGGTGCCAGCTCTCACAGAACCGAACCTTGAACCTTAAACCTTAAACCTTAAACTCCCTTGCTCTTATCTTTGCAAATATGCACGTGTACTGTGAATCATTAAATGAATACAAGCGGCTGAGAACGGTAGAAGTAAAGGTGGGCGACCTTCTCCTTGGAAATGCCCATCCCATTCGCATTCAAACCATGACCACCACAGACACGATGGATACTACCGGCACAGTGGAACAAAGTATCCGGTGCATTGAAGCCGGAGCAGAACTGGTGCGTATCACAGCACCAAGCAAAAGAGAAGCGGAAAATTTGCTGAACATAAAAAATGAACTGAGAAGCCGTGGATATCATACACCTCTTGTTGCCGACATACATTTTACTCCAAATGCAGCAGAAATAGCAGCAAGAATTGTTGAGAAGGTTCGTGTTAATCCGGGCAATTACGTGGACAAGAAGAAATTCGAATTCCTTGAATATACAGATGCGGAATACGATGAAGAGATCGACCGGATCCGCGAACGCTTTACTCCACTAGTTCGTATCTGTAAGGATTACGGAACGGCAATGCGCATTGGCACCAATCATGGTTCGCTCAGTGACCGCATCATGAGTAAATACGGCGATACGCCAATGGGAATGGTGGAAAGTGCTATGGAGTTTTTGCGCATTGCAAGAGGCGAAAGTTTTCACAACATCGTGCTTAGCATGAAGAGCAGCAACCCGCAGGTGATGGTGCAGGCGTACCGGTTGCTGGTGATGACAATGCAAAATGAATTCGGTATTTGTTATCCGCTGCATCTTGGAGTTACGGAAGCTGGTGACGGCGAAGATGGAAGAATCAAATCCGCTATTGGCATCGGCGCACTGCTGGAAGATGGGATTGGCGATACGATTCGTGTATCCCTGACCGAAGATCCTGAGTTTGAAATCCCGGTATGTAAAGACATTGTAAAACGGTACGCAATGCGTGAGGCTGAAGCGCTCACTGCCGGAAAAGTTGGAGCAGATACCGAAGTCTTACCCTATTCACCGTTCCAATATTCGAGGCGCAAAACAACAGCAGCTTCTAATATCGGCGACCATCATGTGCCGGTTGTCATCGCCGATTTTATGGAATCCAGGTCTATTGCACCCGCCGATCTTGAGTCGGTTGGATATGCTTACAATCAGCAAACAGATAAGTGGAACATAAGTGATGCAGCGGCAGATTACATTTACACGGCCAATAAAACAATTGAGTTCGCTCTTCCAGGAACTTTAAATGTTATTTGTAACTATAAGACGTGGATAATTGCCGAAGACAAATCAAAATATTTTCCACTCTTCCAGGTTTCGGAATATGTATCAGCCACAGAAAAATCAAATGAGCTCAATTTCGTTGGAGTAGACACTCATTCAACAAAGGTACTTTCAATGAGTGGGGAGCCTGGTGAAACCGCCTCATTCATTGAAAAAATTCAAAATGATCCTACGGTTGTGCTGTGCTTATGGTCGTCGCACCCTTTATCGATGTCTTCCGTGCGACAATACATCATCGAATTAATGTATAGCAAAATCACGAACCCGGTTATACTTGCTGTTGAAAGTCATGATGCCACTATTGATGAGCAGCTCATCCATTTTGCAACCGAATCCGGCGCATTATTGCTGGATGGGATGGGCGATGGAATATGGCTAATGAATGATCCACGAAATATCATCACTGCGCAGGTTTCAGGCAGAACTTATTTGCCCGCGAACAATAACCACCAGTTCATTAATAACACGTCGTTTTCAATTTTACAAGCCACGAGAACAAGGATTTCTAAAACGGAATATATTTCCTGCCCTTCTTGCGGACGCACACTTTTTGATTTGCAGGAAACCACTTCCAAAATCCGCGCAGTTACTAATCATTTAAAAGGCGTGAAGATCGCTATCATGGGTTGTATCGTAAACGGTCCCGGTGAAATGGCCGATGCCGATTTTGGTTATGTAGGTAGCGGCCCGGGAAAAATCACATTGTATCGTGGCAAAGAAGTGGTGAAAAGAAATGTGGATAGTGCAATTGCAGTAGAAGAATTGATTAAGCTTCTCAAGGAAAGTGAAGCGTGGATTGAGCCGTAGCCACCACGGTCACACTGCTACCTAACCGAATAGGTCTTTCTCTCTATCCCCACTCCCGTAATGGTCAAACTCTTCCAATTCTTTGGTAGCGTCGTTTTCAACTGGCTTATTCCTTTCGGACCAATGTCCAATCCTCCGAATCCCATTAATACACTTTGCAGAATTCCGCCAGCGCCGGTAGCGAAATAAGGATTGGTTCCTCCTTTCGTTTCTGCAATCACGCGGAAAGGGGGAAGCAAGTTTGGCTCATAAGCATCTTTGAAAAAATGGAAAGCTTTGTCCGGATCTCCAAGTCGCGCGTATAGGAGTGCAAATATTCCTTGAGTCATCGCAGGTGTACCCTGGTTGGGCACGCGGCCTTGATAATATTCAAGGTCTTTTTTTATTTGATTATCGTCCGTGATTTCTTTCAAAGGATATCCAAGTAAATTGACATCTGCTTGTTTAATGCCTTCTCCCTTGTATGCTTCATGTTCTTTGGTGACGCCGTTTTCCAATTTTAATACCGGGATATTCATTGCAACATTTGCCCAATCAGGGTCTGCGGTCAGACCGAGAATTTTCGCGGCTTCCGTTGCTGCCTTAAGGTTCGCCTTTGCAGCCGCATTAGTAAATGCATTGTTGTCTACGTTTTCCGCCCATTCATCCGCCGCTACCACATTGCGAATATCATAATGACCTGGGCCATTCCGCTCCACCCTCGACGCCCAGAAATTGGCAGTCGCAGAAAGTATCGGCCACCCTCGTTCCTTCAACCAATTCTTGTCTTGAGTAACCAGGTAATAATTCCAGGCTGCGAGCGCAACATCAGCAGTGATGTGATGTTCGAACGGTCCACTCAAAGCCCAGACGGGAGTTTCTTCAACACCTGTTCCTGCACTCTCCCACGGGAACATCGCACCCTTATATCCATGCGCAAATGCATTCCTCCGCGCACCTTCCAGGCGCTCGAACCTGTAATCCACTAGTGATTTTGCTATTTCCGGATGAAGTACCAGGATTGCAGGAAACATCCATAATTCTGTATCCCAAAACACGTGTCCGTTATATCCAAGGCCACTCAATCCCATCGGAGAAGGAGACAAGGAAGTTCCTTCCCTTGAAAAAGAATATAAATGATACAACATGCTGTGAATGTCCTGTTGCGATTGAGGATCACCTTCAATTACAATATCACTTTTCCATAATTCATTCCATGCCTTGGTATGAAACTGTATCAAACGTTCCCTTCCTTCAAGCTTTGCAAATATGGTGAGTCGTTCAGCTTCATTCAACGGATCATCATGATGTGCGGAAGTGATAGATGATCCAACTATTGAGAATCGATAAGTTTCACCAGCCGCTATCTTCCTGCTGAATTTCATGAGGTGCATATTGTTATCCCACATCTCATGGATGACCCTTGGCTCTTCACCGTGCGGCTCGCTAAAGAGGAAAGTGTTTGAGGCACACATCAATAATTTCCCGGTTGGACTTTTTGCAGTAGATGTTAGTAAGCTGATCACCACATGCGGTCGGTCAATCTCGTTGTAATAATTCTGTACTTCTTTCAATGCATCAGGCGCTTCCATCACTGATGAACCGCCAACAGTAATTTCTTTCTTAGCCGTGATAGTAATATCCATCAAGACGGTGAACGGCAGATGACGAAGAGAATAATAGGTATAACTGACTGTGGCCTTACCAGCAATATCAAAGGAAGTAGTAAAACTGGCAGTTTTCATATCCAGTTCCTGTTTCATATTGCTGATGGTCTTGCCATCGACGCGTTGGCCATCAACATCAAGATTCATATTAAGCAGGTTGAAGCTCCGAAGAAAATTACTGACCCGCCCTCTTCCATATAAATCATATGCACCTGCAAGCACCACATCTTTCACCTTGAATGGTTCGGGAGACGAAACGATGCCGATCATTCCATTAGCAACTGTTACGCCGTAGTAGCTAGCAGGATTAATTGAAGTGGCTGATATCTTCCATGGATCAATAGCCTGTGAAAATGCAAATGAAGAACTCAAAACGAAAAAGAGCAGCAACAATTTCCTGTTCATGCGCGTTGAATTGAGTGGTCAATATAAGAAGTTTCGGGTTTCGGGTCCCCAATAGCATAAAGGCTCGACTGCACCCCAAACACGAAACCCCGTACCTTTGTTCACTAACATCTGTTAGTTTATAAATGCCATATACACTAAAAAATAAAGTTCGGATTGTCACGGCTGCTTCGCTCTTTGATGGGCACGACGCAGCCATCAACATCATGCGAAGGATCATGCAAAGCAAAGGCGCCGAAATTATTCACTTGGGGCATAACAGGTCGGTGCATGAGATTGTAGAATGTGCTATCGAAGAAGATGTGCAGGGCATTGCAATCACGAGTTACCAGGGAGGGCACGTAGAGTTTTTCAAATACATGAAAGACCTCCTGGTTGAGAACAGTTGCGGGCATATTAAAATTTTTGGTGGTGGCGGCGGCACTATTCTTCCTTCGGAAATTGATGAGCTGCATAAATATGGCATCACGAGGATTTATTCTCCCGATGATGGACGGAAGATGGGATTGGAAGGAATGATTGAAGACGTCATCAGGCAATGCGACTATTCAATAAATGGTAGTCCGGATGCTTTTCACGGGAAAATGAAACTGGGAGAAGTGAAGGACGTCCGCAAAATAGCCAGGGGGATTACAAATGCTGAGAATGGAATAGCGCAACAAAACGGAAAGTCAACTGGAATGATACCGGTGCTGGGAATTACCGGCACAGGTGGAGCAGGTAAATCCTCCGTTACTGATGAAATTGTACGAAGATTTTTAAGATTGTATACCGATAAAACCATTGCAGTAATTTCGGTTGATCCATCGAAAAAGAAAACGGGAGGTGCTTTATTAGGAGATCGAATCCGAATGAATTCAATTTCCAGTCCGCGGGCGTATATGCGTTCACTCGCTACGCGCGAGAGCGACATGGCGCTAAGCGAACATGTGCAGGAAGCGATTGACATCTGTAAATCGGCTGCATATGATTTCATCATCCTGGAATCCGCGGGTGTGGGTCAAAGTGACGCAAGCATCCTCGATTATTGCGACGTGAGTGTTTATGTAATGACGCCGGAATATGGTGCAGCCTCACAATTAGAGAAAATCAATATGCTTGATTATGCTGACCTGGTAGCCATCAACAAATTTGATAAAGCTGGTGCATTGGACGCGTTAAGTGAAGTGCGAAAACAATATAAGCGAAATCATGGATTGTGGACCGCAAAGGATGACGAGCTACCAATCGTAGGCACCATCGCTTCCAAATTCAATGACGGAGGCGTCAATGAACTTTTTGAAAAAGTGATTGATGCTGTTGCGAAAAAAACAAACACGCGCTTCGGCGGCGTGCAAGTTCATCCGCACACGAATGACACCACCAACAAGAGTCAAATCATTCCTGCTTCGCGCTCGCGTTACTTGAGTGAAATTGCAGAAACCATCGATGAATATAACCAACTTGTAAATTCCCAGGCCGCAATTGCTTCTAAGCTGTATCAAATCCATGGAACGATTCTCGCCATAAAGGAATCTGTTTCCAATGAAAAGAGTGCAGAAATTTTGAATGTGCTGCGGGAAATGAAAAAACAATTGGAAGATCAACTAACTCCTGTTAGCAGGAAGCTGATCCAGAAATGGCCGGAAAAAATCAAGGCATACGAAGCGGATTATTATGAATACCATGTGCGCGACAAAGTAATCCGCCAACCGATGTTTAGCATCAGTTTATCCGGAACAAGAATTCGAAAAGTTATTCTCCCAAAGTACCGAGATTGGGGCGACATTCTCCGTTGGCAGGCACAGGAGAATGCTCCTGGCCGTTTTCCATTTACTGCCGGCGTGTTTCCATTAAAGAGAGAAGGAGAAGATCCTACACGCATGTTTGCCGGCGAAGGCGGACCGGAAAGAACAAATAAGCGATTCCACTACGTTTCATTTGAACAACCGGCAAAGAGATTGTCTACCGCTTTTGATAGTGTAACACTCTACGGTGAAGATCCAAATGAGCGCCCGGACATATATGGAAAAGTCGGGAATAGTGGAGTGAGCATTGCGACAGTTGACGATGCAAAAAAATTATACAGCGGCTTTGACCTTTGTGACCCGAAGACTTCGGTGAGCATGACAATCAACGGCCCTGCGCCGATCATTCTTGCAATGTTCATGAATGCTGCCATTGATCAGCAGTGCGATAAATATATTCGTGAGAAAAAACTGGAAGAAAAGGTAAAGAAAGCAATGGCCTTAAAGTTTAGTAAGAAAAATACGCCGAAATATAATAACCCTTCCGATTCAAACGCACTACCTGAAGGCAATGATGGCCTGGGATTGATGTTTTTGGGATTAAGCGGCGATGAGGCCCTGGCAAAAGACGAATATGAAACAATCAAAGCTCAGGCGCTCTCACAGGTTAGAGGAACTGTGCAGGCAGATATTTTGAAGGAAGACCAAGCGCAGAACACTTGCATCTTTTCTACTGAGTTTGCATTGAAGCTGATGGGAGATGTGCAGGCTTATTTTATTTCAAACAAGGTGCGCAACTTTTACAGTGTCAGCATTAGCGGATATCATATTGCGGAAGCTGGAGCCAACCCCATAACGCAGCTTGCTTTCACATTATCCAACGGATTCACTTATGTTGAGTATTACCTGAGCCGGGGAATGCATATAGATGAATTTGCGCCCAATCTTTCTTTCTTCTTTAGCAATGGAATGGATCCGGAATACAGTGTTATTGGTAGAGTGGCCAGGCGCATTTGGGCTAAGGCCATGAAATATAAATATAAAGCGAATAAGCGCAGCCAGATGTTGAAGTATCATATTCAAACTTCAGGCAGAAGCTTGCATGCGCAGGAAATTGACTTCAATGATATCCGCACAACGTTGCAGGCATTATATGCGATTTATGATAACTGTAATTCACTTCATACAAATGCATATGATGAAGCGATCACCACTCCAACAGAAGAAAGTGTGAGACGTGCAATGGCGATCCAGTTGATCATCAACCGTGAATTAGGAACGGCGAAAAATGAAAACCCAAACCAGGGAAGTTTCTTGATAGAAGAATTGACCGACCTCGTAGAAGAGGCCGTGATGAATGAATTCAATCGGCTTACCGAACGTGGTGGAGTGCTGGGAGCTATGGAAAGAATGTACCAGAGAAACAAAATTCAGGAAGAGAGTCTTCAGTATGAACACCTCAAGCATACCGGCGAATTACCGATTATTGGCGTCAATACCTTCCTCGATAAGAAAGGCTCACCTACAATTTTACCCAATGAAGTGATCAGGAGTACAAAGGAAGAGAAGGATCAACAGATCAGCAACCTGAACGCATTTCACTTGCGAAACAAAGATAAAAGCGAAGAAATGCTGAAGCGACTTCAAACAGTTGCAATCAACAACGGAAACCTCTTTGAAGAATTGATGGAAACGGTGAAATATTGTTCACTGGGACAGATTACTCATGCATTATATGAGGTCGGCGGACAGTATAGGAGAAGCATGTAGGCTGCTTCTGGTATTTTATAATCATTAGAAAGCCATCCTGTTAATATGATAAGGCATTTTTTTCTTGGGTTGGCATTGTTTGTTTTTAGCCGAAGCCAGAACGGCGCCGCCATTACCACGTTTCCGGTTGATTATAGTAAAGACACCTTAATTGATGTTGGCAGTCACAGACTGCATGTTGTTGTGACAAAGGGGGGTGAGCCTACAATTTTGCTCGAGGCAGGCGGTGGAGCTGACGCTTCACAATGGGCAGAAATACAACAAAGGCTAGCGAAGGAAACTAATGCAACAAT